>Ga0315289_10016046_pt1 | contig 10371 bp, 5 predicted proteins | sample YL17G11_40_MG_FD_203452 | JGI IMG/M metagenome (GOLD analysis project Ga0315289, IMG submission 203452) | Sediment microbial communities from Yellowstone Lake, YNP, Wyoming, USA - YL17G11_40 | ecosystem: Environmental > Aquatic > Freshwater > Lake > Sediment | place: USA: Wyoming | collected...
TCCTTAGCGGCGTTCATAGGGCTTTTCCTCGGTGCAGGGGCGGCCTTCCTTCTCGTCTATCTCGACGACAAAGTCCGAAACCCCGACGATGTTACCGAAGACCTCGGCAGAATGCTCCTTGCTGAAATACCCGTCGCCAGGGGGAAGCTCGCCTCCTGGAGACTCAAGGGGACGTTAGCTTACGACCACCCCAACTCCGGGATTTCCGAAGCTTATCGAAACCTCCGAACAAGCATCGAGCTTATGGCGAGCGATGGCAAATTCCCGTCCCTCCTTGTGACGAGCGCCTGCCCCGGCGAAGGAAAAACCACCACCGCCACAAACCTCGCCATCACCATCGCCAAGCGCGGCAAGAAAGTCCTCCTCGTGGACACCGACATGCGTCGCCCGAGAATCCACAGGTACTTCGACATTGATGAATCGAAGGGATTGATCGGTTATCTCTCCGGTGACTTGACCCTCGATGAGGCAATTGCCGACAGAAGCCAGTTCGCTCAACCAAAGCACCAGGAAGACAAGGTTGCTCACGTCGAGCCCGGGGAACTCAAGATTCTCCCATGCGGCGCTCGGAGAGTTTACAACCCCACGGAGGTTCTCGGCTCCCGGAAGATGCAGGACTTCATCGCTGACTTGAAGAAGATGTTCGACGTAGTCATTTTCGATTCTCCGCCGTGCAGGTTTTCCGACCCACTCATCCTCGCCAAAAACGTTGATGCCATCCTGGTCATAATCGAGGCGGGAAAGTTCCCCAAGCCAATGATTGCTCAGGGACTCGAGAACCTCGACAAGGTCGCCAACAAAGTCTTCGGAGTCGTCCTGAACAAGTACGACCCGAGAAAGAGCGGCGGGTATGGATACTACGGCTACCGCAACTACTATTACCAGAGGTACTACAGCCGCTATTACTACTATTACTACTACGACCGCGGCCGCCGCGGCGGGCTCTTGCATCGCCTCACCCACAAGCGCTCTACCGAGAAACCCGCCAGGGCTACGCAGCAGGCCGAAAAATCGCCCTCGTCAGAGAATTTCGGCTCTGACCGGAAAGCCTGATCGGCCGTCCCTTGCGTTCGCTCTATCCCGCCTCGAGACTACGCGCCGCTTGCTCGGGCAGCGATTGATGACTTCCTTGTTTGCGTTTGGTCTTTGGGACGGGCTCGCATCCGCTGCGATGTTGGCGGGGACTTTCCCACGACGCGCGCAGGCTGTTTGGAGTGCTCAAGCAGAGCTTGAGTCCCGCTGCCGCGGGACGGGAGCACAGCTCCCGCACTCCGAGATGCTTTCATCCTACTATGGCGTCAGTTGGCGACCAGGCGCTGGAGCCGGCTCGCAGCGCGACACGTGCCTGCGTCTCCCACTTATCCCCAGCCAGACCCGGGCGCGTCGCCCCGTTGACAGGGGCTGCTCCGGCGAATATCCTGTTCGATTGTGACAAGCCGAACCTGATAACCGATTTCGTGGAGGAAGACCCAAATGGCTAAGAGCAGATTTCTCTCCTTGTTCCGGCACGTTTTCCGCTGGCCATCGCGAGCGACAAGCCAATCGCTTCGTTGTACAAGTCTTGTGATTCTTGTTTCTGGCCTCCTTGTCTGCGGCGTCGCGCGAAGCGTCTTTTCGGAGCAGCCCGCAAAAGAGCCCCCTTCCTCTTCCACCCCACTCGTGGTCGAGCGGAAAGCCCGTGAGGAGGTCACTATCCTGTGCATGGGGAAGGAAGTCGCCGTTCACCATTCGGGCGAAGCCCTTGATAAGAGCTACATCCACCCGCTCTGGACGCCCGACGGGCGCATCATCACCTACGATGCTCCCGCCGACCACGTTCATCATCGCGGTCTTTGCGTGGGATGGGCGGACGTTTCGGGCGTTGACTTCTGGGCGGAAGTCTGGGCGCCAAAGGGACGTCGCGGAAGAATCGTCACCCGGAAGCTTTCCACCGGCGTTCATCCGGGGGGCGGGGCAAAAGTCAGCGAGTTTAACGACTGGCAGGACGAGAGCGGCACTACCCTTCTCCGGGAGGAGCGAGCCTGGACGTTTCTTCCACCAACCGGAAACCTCCAGTTAGTGGACGTGGACATCTCCCTGACGGCGGTTGCCGCTGAAGTGGTTCTTGGCTCCGACCCGGGAAAGCCCCGAGAGTACCACGGACTTACTCTGAGAATGGGTCCTTTTGACCAGCCGCGCTTTTTCAATTCAGAAGGAAATGTCGGAGACGAACAATGCCACGGCAAGGCAGCCAGGTGGTGTGCGCTTTCGGGCATTCAGAACGGGCAGCCTGTTACGGCTGCTATCCTCGACCACCCGACGAACGACTCTCACCCGACGAAGTTCTTCGTGTTAGGCCGCGGGATGCAGTTCATCTCCTCTTCCCCAAACTTCGACAGGCCAAAAGTGCTCAAATCCGGCGAGAATTGGCGGTTGAGATACCGCGTTGTTGCAGCCGGCGCCCCTCCGAGCGGCGAGCAGTGGGACCTCCAGTCCCTGTGGACACAATTCGCCCGATGACGAGCGTGCGTCAGGTTCGCCCAACAACAGGCGAATCCGAAAAGAGCCGGTCCCCGTCCGGGTGCTCTGGCTCCTCCTTTAGTTGGGGCCGTGTTCTCCGCGGGGAGCTCACCACAAAGACACGAAGGCACGAAGCTTTTGGGGGGCGCTCGTGGGGGTGCGGCCGTATTTTCGTGGCAGGCCAGTCGTAACGCCGCCCCGCCATGGGCGGGGCGGCGTTACATGTACCAGCTTTACCCCTTAAATACAGCCACACCCGTCAGGTAACCCCTCACTCTTGGGCGGAGACACTGATGATGGGCCCGCCGGGCGGCGGGTGTCGCGAGGCCCTCCGGGCGCCATCTGCGTTCATCTGCGGTTCATTCCCTCCTTGGCGCCGGGCGGCGGCCTCCCGCCCATAAGTGAGACACTACAAGAAATCGCAAAAAATCTTATTCCCCTCCCGAGACTGAGGCATTGCACCGTCAGGAACAAGACGGTTTAACCCAGTAGGCTTTTGTGATATACTTCGCCGGAAGTGTGAAGTCGGATGAACCATCGTCACGCACAATGAGAAAGGAGCTGACAACGGCGAATCGTCGCCTTTTTGGGGCTGACGCACGCACGGAAAACCCAAAAGATGGAGGTAGCCAACGTATGACGCGAGGGAAACTGATTGCCTTAGTCCTTGTAGCAACCTGTGTAGCATTCAGCGCGGCAGCCGAGACAAAGAAGTTGACCGCTGATGATGTGGTTTCCTTGAAGGGGGTTGACCTTGCCGAGGAAGCCATCCTGAAGAAGATTGCCGAGTCCGGGACAACCTTCTCGGCAGAGGACCTCGAGAAGCTCAAGAACGCGGGCTTCAGCGAGGATTTCATGTCGAAGGTCCAACAGTACAAGAGTGCCGAGAGAACCATCCGAAAACTCACGCTTGCCGATGTCACTAACTTGAAGGGGCTGGATATGCCCGAGGAGACAATCCTCAAAAAGATTCAGGATTCCGGGACAACCTTCACTCCAGAGGAGGTCGAAGAGCTCAAGAAAGCCGAATTTAGCGAGGATTTCATTGGCAAGCTCACCGTGCAGCCCGCAGAAAAAGCCGAGGAACCCGACCTGAAAGAGGCGAGCGAGAAGTTTCGCAGCGAGGTTGATGACATGGGGGACTATGTCAGGGCAGCCGACGAGGCTCTGAGAAAGTTCGTGGGCGCCATTGAAAAGTCGCAGTCCCTCAAGACCCAGGGCATTCTGTCCGACGAAGAGTTCACTCAGGCCCTGGATAGAACCAACAAGACGTGCGGACAGGCTCTCGACGAAAACCAGACCAAGGCGCTCGAACTCAAGAAAGGGATTGACGCGGCTCCCGACGGACTGAAAGAAAAGGAGGCGGGCGTTGAATTAGCGTCGCTGGGGGAGCAGTATTTTGTCGCATTGAAAGAACTGTTCAAGCAGGCCGACACCGTCGCGCGAGGAACGACGCCGCCAGAGGAGTCAAAAAAGGCCAAGGACGCGGCCAACGAGCTGAAACTCAAGATTGACGACGCCTACAAAGCCTACGAAGCCCTCACCACCAAAGAAGAGGAAAAAGAGAAGGAAGAAGTAACGCCCGAAAAGGAAGAAAAGGTAGAAGAGGAAGAAGAGAAGGTAGTCGAGAAAGAAGAGAAGGAACAGGAGGAAGAGAAAGAGGAAGAAGTAGTCAAGGAGAAGAAGGTCCGCAGACCACGCAAGAAAGTAGAGAAGGAAGAAGAGGAGGAACTAGTCCAGGAAGGACTCGTGGGGTCCTGGCAGTTGAGGGCGCCGGGAGCAAGCGTGGACCTTGTGTTTGGTGAGGATGCTTCGTACACGTGGCACGCAGAAACGGCCATGGGAGTGGAAGACCTGGCAGGAACCTGGAAGAAGGTCAACGACTTCAGTATCCAGATTCAGGCGGAGGGTGACCTTGCCCCAACCTTGCTGCCCTGCCAGCTCATTTCAGAGAACACCATGCAGATTGCCGTTCAGGGAGTGGTTCTCCAGTTCCAGCGAGCCGAAGTGAAAGCCCCCAAACGCCTGAAAAGAACGATTGACATAGAAGAAGAGACAGAAGAGGAGACAGCCGAAGACGAGCCCGATTTCTCGACGCCAGAGGCTGCTGTCGAAACGTTTATCCAGGCCTGCGAGGACAACGACCTGGACTTGATGAGCGAATGTTTTTCGGAAAACGCGTCCCAGGAGTTCGAGTCTGTCCGCGACAAGACGATCAAGTCCAGGGACCTCGCCAGACTGACCCGTAGGTTCAAGGGCGGCAGGCTTGGAGCCAAGGAGAAAATCGGCAGTACTGCCGTATCCGTGGATGTCACGCCGAAGGGCCGCGACACCATCGAGGTAATCATCCTGCACAAAGAGGATGGCAAGTGGAAGATTCGCACCTTCTGACGGTTTGCAGTCGGCGCAACAGCAACCGTCTCGTTTATTGCTCGGGAGGTAGTGCCATCCTCAAAGCTTTTCCGGAGGGGCGCCTTCCTTCGGCATACTTTAGCCGCGCTGAGCCGGACGACATGTCGCGCTCGTCTATGGCCACGTCAGCCGCCGAGGATGGGCATTCTCCGATAAGGATGGTTCTCAGGGCCATGTTGTGGCTCTCGCCCGAAAATGCGAGGACGACGCGCATCTATGTCAGGAGGTCCAGCAGCCACACCGCGCCATCCCTTCCCCGCGATGGCGCGTTCAGGGAAAACCCCATAATACGGAGGCGAAAGACCGATGATTCGACGAACGATGATTCTAACGCTGTCTCTGGCGGGCTGCATTGTATTTAGCGCTGCCGCAGAGACCAAGAAGCTGACTGCTGACGATGTGCTCCTGCTGAAAAGCGTTGACCTCGAGGAGGCAGCCATACTGAAACGGATTGCCGATTCGGGGGCAGTTTTCTCGGCTGGCGACCTTGAGAAGTTCAAAGGGGCCGGGTTCAGCGATGACTTTGTCTCCCAGGCCGAGAACTTAATGAAGGCAAGGCCCAAGCCGCGAAAGCTATCCGTCGCCGAGGTGCTTAGCCTGAAGCGCCTCGATGTCCCCGAGGAGACCATCCTCAAGAAAATCAAGGACTCTGAGACGAATTTCTCCCCGGAAGAACTCCAGGAACTGAAAAGGGGCGGTGTGAGCGATGACTTTATCGCCAGGCTCCGTGCCCCCGCGAGAGCCGGGGAAGCCGACCTGAAGAAGGCCAGAGAGCAATTCAAAAAGAATATTGACGAACTGGGGGACTGTTTCTCGTCAGCTTCCGAGACCATGGAGGAGTTCAACCGGACCTTCGAGGAGTTGCAGTCACAGAAAAAGGAAGGCAAGTTGGCACAGAGAAAATTCGCCCAGTCACTCGAGAAGGCTGTCAAGACTTGTGGCGAGACCCTCGAGGAGACCCATGCCACTTTGCTGGAACTCAAGCAATCCATGGACGCAGCTCCACCCGACCTGAAGGAAAAGAAGCCGGGGGCTAAGGTCGCTTCCCTCGCCGACGAGTACCTCGCCACCCTCAAGGAAGCCCTCAAGGGCCTCGAGCCTGTTGCTAAGGGAACCGGCGATGCCGACGAGTTCGAGAGCAGCCTCGAGGCCGCCGCTGAACTGAAGGACAAGGCCGAGGAAGCCTACAAGGCCTATGAAGCCCTCGCAGCCGAAGAACCGGCAAAGAAGCAACTCAAAGCTGATTTCTCGACGCCTTTCCTCGCCGTGAAGACTTTGTTCGATGCGTGTGCGGCCAAAGACCTCAACCTCCTCAGCCAGTGCTTCGCAGAGCAAGCCGAGGAGGAATTCCAGGCTATCCGCGACAAGACCATCGGCCCAGAAGACCTCAACGAATTCGTATATCTTTTCAAAGGCGCAACGATTGCCGCAGTAAAGGAGAGGGGGAGCTCCGCGTCAGTTGACGTGAAACTGACCGGCTCTCGTGGCCAGGAGACCTTCTCCCTCGTCAAAGAGAACGGCCAGTGGAAAATCGTCGAGTTCTGACACCCCGGAACGGGTGCGGCCATACTTCCGTGGCAGGCGCCGGGGGGGGGGGTAACGCCGCCTCGTAGAAGAGGGGCGCTCCCGGCGTCTTGGCGAGACGAAACCGAATCCGGATACGAGTTGTCTCCCAAAACCGCAAATCCCACCTTTGGCGGGACGGTACAAGGCGCCGACGATACACACGGCGGTCACGGATGTCGGAGGGCGTCCGCGTCACACCGAACACCCCGGACCATTTATCGTTACCGTTGCTCCCCGCCGCAATTGGGCAGCCCCACCCGAGAGCCGGAAGGTTTTTTGTCGCCGACGTAAACCCTGTACTCCCACGGCGCAAGTTTCAATTCGGTTTTGGGGCTGAAGCTGACCTTCTCTTCGCTGAACAGTTCCCGGTAGGAGCCGGCAGCGAAATCCGGTTGGAGCGTCACCGCCTGCGGCTCGCCGGAGAGATTGAGAACGACGAATACTTTTTCGCTTCCGCTTCGTCGAACGTAGGCGTAAACCTTTTCATCCTGGCTTGACTTCACCTTGACGAACTCCCCCGAGTAAAGTGCGGGGCTTTTTCGGTAGAGATTGAGAAGGCCTGTGTAAAACTCCCGAAACGGACTTTCGACCCATTCGATAGGTCGCCTCGGCCCGCGGGTGCTTCCGGGCAACCGGCGGTCGAGTCCAACTTCCTCTCCGTTCAAAATCATCGGCCTGCCCGGCAGTGTCGCGCACAGGACCGCAAAGGTCTGCACCCCGCCGCCATAACGCTCGGAAAGCCTCCACCCCCAGTTGTAGTCATGGTTGTACGTGAAGCGCATTCGCACAGCCCCTGGCGGATACTCTTTTTTCTCCTTGTCCAGCATCTCGTCAATAGCGGTGGCCGGCTTTTTTCCCTTGGCAATCGCCCACATAATCGGCGGGAGGTTCCAGTCGTATGTCGCGTCGAGGGCCGGATGATGCCTCGCTTCATTGGCTTCGGCGAGCATGAAAAGCGGGCGACCCGCCTTCTCGATTTCAGGTCGCAGCCACCGCCAGTGCTCGATAGGAACGCCCCACGCAACGTCGCAGCGAAAACCGTCAACCTTGAACTCCTTGGTCCAGTAAGTATAGGCATCCGCCATGTGCCGCCAGAGTTCGCGGTTCGAATAGTCAAACGCAGCCACGTCTCGCCAACCGCCCGCCTGCACGATCTTCCCTTTTGCGTCCTTTTTGTACCACTCCGGATGCTCCTTGATAAGCCGGTTGTCCCAGGACGAATGGTTCGGAACCCAATCCATAATGACGTACATCCCGAGTTCGTGGATTTTGTCAACGAGGTGCTTGAAATCCTCCTTCGTGCCGTAGTCGGAGTTGATGTCAAAATAATCGCGCACGCAATAAAAGCTCCCGAACGATTTCGGGTCTTCGCCAGAGGGGTGGATTGGCATCAGCCAGATGATTCCGACGCCAAGCGCCTTAATCGCCGGCAGGTGCTCCTCAAACGCCTTGAAAGTTCCTTCCGGCGTGTATTGACGAAGGTTGACCTCGTAGATGGGGAGATTGTGCGACCACGCTGGCCCCGCTACTGGCACGCCTTCACCCTCGGCCGACACCAAACTCGTCCCAAGAAGGATTGCCATCACAAGAAGACGCGGGGTGAGCAATCGGTGGAACCGAACATCATGAGTCATCATCCGGAGTCTCCAATAGATGCTGCGGCCTTATCGCGGGGTGCTGTCCTGCCGCCTCTGCCCCGCTTCAGCGGGGCATCCGTCTTAGCCACGGGCTTCAGCCCGTGGTCGCGGGGCTACGCCTTCGGCGGGGTGTTGCGTCGCAGCCGGCTTCAGCCGGACTTCTCGTGGCGCCCGCGGGGCCGCTTCGGGCAGGTGCCCGCCACTCAATCGCAGCCACAACCGGTAAATGCTGCGGCCTTATCGCAGTCTCAACGGTTGCGATACCCCTTCAGTTTAGCTCTCTTGACGGCGACCTTGCCACAAAAGATGTTTCTTCACGTTCGTCCCGCTGGGAGTTACTGGGGCGCTACTACGAGGCGCGGTTGAGCAATCACGGCGTCTCATTGCGTGTTCTGAGGCATGTCTGCTGTGCCCGTTCGAGTGCGCACCCGGGGCCATTATTGTCAGTTCTCCACGTTACCTAAAAACCGGATGCGCGCGAGGAGACGAGGAAGGCCGCCGAGGGAGCCGTCGTCTACCAGGATGTGGTTCTGTTGCCGGCCCGCAGGAGGTCTCGCCACCCCATCATTGTGGATTCTCCACCGTGCGGTAGAAGCGGCGAGGAACGAAGGACGGGGCGAGACCGGTCTTTGAGCCGTCGTCTATCCAGGAGGTGGTTGTGTTGCCGGAGGAGGGGAAGGTGGCGACCGCGAGATGCCAGGTGAGAAGGTCGGAGGAGTAAAAGATGGAGTAGGTCTTGTCTGCGGGGGAGCTCCAGCTGAAAGTCGTTTGCTCAGGGGTCGGGCCTGGGGTCAAGTCGTTGATGTAGAACTCGTATGCCCCCATGTCAACCGTGAGGCTCTTTCCGCCGAACATTATCCTGTGCATCCCCGCAATGTCCGTCTCCGGCAACTGCGGATCGTTGAACCCCGCATCAATGCACGGCGAATCCGGCGAAAACCTGAAATCCCCCCTCTCCGCATCCACAAACCTGGGCTCTTCACTGATATTCCCCTCCCCTCCCCCCGTCCACCCTTCGATGCAGGAGTAAGTCGGGAGGTCCGAGCCCTCGAGCTGGGGCGTGCCCAGCCCTCCATTCGCCCAGATTATGCACCCTTGGATAAAACCGCGGCAGTCACGGACCCCACCTCCGGTGTTCGCCACGATGGTATTGTTGAGGAGGAGCCCCTCGAAGCCGTAGACTCCGCGGTATGCGTTGCCCACCATGATGTTGCCTGCCGCCACGCCACCACAGCCCACGAGGCCGGCTCCGGAGTTGCCCGACAGTGTGTTGCGCAGGATGGAGGCCCAGGACCGCCAGATCGCCCCCCCGCCCGATTCGGACCGATTGTCGGCTATTAGGTTTTCCTCTATTGTTCCGTTGCAGACGAAGAGCGCGGGGCCGACGGCGTAATCGCAATTCCACGGGAACTCGGCATTGCACGTTTTGCCGACGACGCTGTTGCGGACAATGGTGTTGTTGCGAATGGTCCCCGCGCAGTAGGCGATGGCCCCTCCGTTGCCGGCCTGCTCGTCTGGCCAGCCCTCCTTGCCCGCAACGTTCTCAGAGATGACGTTGTTCTCGATGAGTCCGTTGCAACGATAGATGCCGCCGCCGCTCCCATGGTTGGGCCAGGGCCCGCCGCACGCCACGTTGCGGGTTATGACGTTGTATCGGATGGTGGCCAGGGTTCCGTTGCCATTGATTCCGCCGCCGTCCGCGGCTCTTCCATTCGTGATCGTGAAGCCCTCCACCACGCATCTTTCGCTTTCCGAGCCATCGAAGGTGAGGGCCGGCCCCGCGGCGTTGGCATCAATTATCGTAGCAGCAACTACTGCGGGGTCCGTTGGGTCCTTGCTCGTCAGGCGGAGAATCCGACCCAGGATCTCGATGGTTTCTTGGTAGGTGCCCTCGCCGACAATGATGGTGTCCCCGTAGTAGGAGCCGGCCTGGAGGGCCCTGTTGATCGTTATGAACGCGGTCTCCCATGAGCGGCCGTCGCCCCAGCCCGTCGCCGACGCATCGACGTACCATGTCTCAGCGCGGGCGACGCAGGAGGCGAGCAGGCAGCCGGTTATCAAGGCTACAACTCTCACTGGCGTTCCTCCTCTCGCACACATGAGTAAAACCTTTACTGACCGGGTTCTCTGAAACAGGCCAGGGACCCGACGCACGCGAGCTTCCCAGCCTCGACCTGCACGCCGACATACCAGTCGCCATCCTGGTCGGGGCCAACCTGAAACTGACCGCGAACGAACCAGGCATATCGGTTCTTCT
>Ga0315289_10016047_pt1 | contig 10370 bp, 9 predicted proteins | sample YL17G11_40_MG_FD_203452 | JGI IMG/M metagenome (GOLD analysis project Ga0315289, IMG submission 203452) | Sediment microbial communities from Yellowstone Lake, YNP, Wyoming, USA - YL17G11_40 | ecosystem: Environmental > Aquatic > Freshwater > Lake > Sediment | place: USA: Wyoming | collected...
ACTGGTACTGGCGGACCCGGGACCAGCAACCCCCGGAGCGGGCCGCCAGGTTCATGCGCCCCTTCTACCGCGACCTGGCCCGCGACCGCGCGACCCGCTACTACGAGCCGCGCTCCGGCGACCGGCACAGCCCGCACAAGTACAACGCCGAGAAAATGATTCGGGACCTGCCGGTGGCCGAGATGTCGGAGCAGGAGCTGGAATTGCTCCGGAATCCCCGCCGTTACTGGTTCTGGTGAAGGGCGCAGGCCTCAGGCTCGCCGTCCGCCGAGTTGTCCGGCTTTGCGCAGACTTGCTACCTTCAGGGTATGCTGAAGCACACCGTCTTCCGCGAGTACGACATTCGGGGCATTGCGGACGCCGAGTTTGCCGACGCCGATATCGTGGATCTGGGCAAAGGCATCGGGACCTACTTGCAGCAGCGCAGCGGGCGGAACCTCACCCTGGGACGGGACACCCGCCTGAGCTCGGAGCGGCTGGCCAATGCGCTGACGCAGGGGCTGCTGGCCAGCGGTTGCGAGGTTACCGACGTGGGCGTCGTGCCCACGCCTCTGGTGTACTATTCCGTGTTCCATCTGAAGGCTACCGGAGCGGTCATGATTACCGGGAGCCACAATCCGCCGGAATACAACGGCTTCAAAGTGGTTTCCGGGACTTCGACCATTTACGGCCTGGAAATCCAGGAAATCCGCAAGATCATCGAGGCCGGCGGTTTCTTGAGCGGAGAGGGCGCGCGGAGGACCGCCGACGTGGCGGCGCCCTACGTCGAGGAGGTGAGCGCGCAGTTCAACTGGAGCCGCCGGATCAAGGTGGTGGCCGACGCGGGCAACGGGACCGCGGGCCCGGTGATGCACCGCCTTCTGGAGCGCCTGAATTGCCAGGCGGTCGAGCTGTTCTTCGAGATGGACGGCGCCTTCCCCAACCACCACCCTGACCCGACCATGCCTGAGAATCTGCGGGAGCTGATCGCCGCGGTCAAGAGCGGGGGCGCCGAGCTGGGCGTGGCCTTTGACGGCGACGGGGACCGGCTGGGCGCCATCGACGAGAACGGCAACGTGCTGTGGGGCGACCAACTGCTGCTGATATTCGGACGAGAGATCCTGACGCGCAAACCGGGCGCCACCTTCATCGGCGAGGTGAAGTGCTCCCAGGTGATGTACGACGAGCTGAAGCGGCTGGGCGGCAACCCGATCATGTACCGCACCGGGCACTCGCTCATCAAGGCCAAGATGAAGGAGGTGCACGCCGAGCTGGCCGGAGAGATGAGCGGGCACCTGTTCTTCGCCGACCGCTACTACGGCTACGACGACGCGCTGTACGCGGCTTGCCGCTTGATGGAGGTGGTGGCGCGCTCGGGCCGGCCGCTGTCGGCGCAACTGGAGGGGCTGCCGGCGATGGTCTCCACTCCTGAGATTCGCGTGGACTGCCCCGACGAGGTGAAGTTCGAAGTGGTGCGGCGAGTGGCCGAGCGCCTCCGCAAGACCCACGAGGTGGTGGAGATCGACGGCGTGCGCGTGCTGTTCCCGCAGGGCTGGGGCCTGGTGCGGGCCTCGAACACCCAGCCCGTGCTGGTGCTGCGCTTCGAGGCGGCCAATTGGGAGCTGCTGGAGCAGTACCGGCGGGAGGTCGAGGAGGTTCTGGCCGCGGCCCAGGGGGGCTAGTTGTGGCTTAGGGAGTTGGGCCCTCACCCCGAGGCTTGGCGCGACTGGCCACCTCGGCAATCGCATCCAGGACCTCCCGAACCTCGGCTTCAATCTGAGTGGCGGGCACGAAACGCGCCAAGACATGGTAGTCCGTCTTTTCCATCAGATTGGGCAAGCGGATTCGTCGGAAGAAAGCCTTGAACAAGGGTTCCAGAAAATCGTCCGAGACCTTGGTGTCGGTAGACCATGGGGAGCCTTTTCCAAGCGTTTCCATGGCCCGCTCGATTTCCTGTATCGACTCTTCCATCGCCGTGACCCATTCGGAAGCGAACAACGGACCCGCGGCTAGCTCCGCGGCGCTGTGCCGCGCCCATTCGATCAGGGCGTCGTGCGTGCAGAGGTAGTTCTCAATCTCCCGTTTCCCCCACATTCGTTCACACAGCGCCGCACCTGGAGTCAGGCTCTGTGGGAGGCGATCGAAGAGCGCAAAGCCGACCAACTGAGGTATGGCTTCGCGCAGCCCGTGAAAATGCTCGCGAGCCTTCGAGGGAACGTTGCCCACGTAATGGACGAAAGGCCGGACCAGCGCTTCTTCTGCCCGGTGGTTCAGCTTCTGGGCGAAGGCGCGGAGGATGTCCAGGTCGGTGGAGCCTTCCAGATAGAGCGCCCATCCCGCTTGTTCCGCCTGGTAGTACTGGTCGAAGCCGATGTCTTTTAGGGCCTTGAGAACCTGGCTGCCCCGGTCGTCAATGCGGTGCGGCTTGCCCACGAAGGCCACCACGACGTCGCGGCCGGCAGCCTCGTTGAGCAACACTTCGGAGTGGCTGGCCGCGATGATCTGGCTGCCCTGCTCGCGCGCCGCCTCGGTCAGGATGTCGTAGATCTGGCGCTGGCGAAGTATCTCCAGATGCGCATCCGGCTCATCCAGCAGGAGCGCCGAACCTGCGTTGACTGAAAGGTGCGCCAGCAACAGGAGCGTCTGGTGGAGGCCCCGCCCGGCCGAGGACAGATCGAGAAGGGTGTTGGAGGGGTCCCGGTACGTCATAGTGATCTCACCCCTCTCAGCGACATAAACCGGGTCTTCCAGTTGGACCATGAACAGTTCGTCGATTCGCCGGCACAGCTTCTGCCACCGCGCCGGGCCGTCTTCACCAGTAAAGATCTGGTAACAGAGATTCCGGAGCACTTCCGCGGTGCGTCCTTCGCCTAGACGGACGTTGACGGCTCCGGAGTCCAGTCGCGTCTCGTTGGCCGCCAAGCCGGACATGGGAGGCAGATAGGCCACGCGCACTGCCGCGGCTTCCAGGGGAACCAGCATGCGCTCCGGGTTCTTCTGTTCAGAAAGGCGTAGAGGACGGCAGTAAAACGACTCCTCGTTGGCGTAGTCAAACTCCAACCCGCACTTCCAGAGCTTTCCGTTGGAGACACCTTCTATGAGTATGTCAATGCGGATGTTCCTGGTCTGCTGCTCTCCGTTCACCATTTGCGCATCGCGCACGTGCAGGTCCCGCCACAGAAGATTCGCGTAGGGAATCGGGAGCGCAATCAGATCGCGCCGGTTGATAGTGACGCCCGGTCGCTTTTCGGGGGCTCGTTTGCCGGCGCGCTTCTCATTCCACCGACGGAGGCCGATGTCCCAAAGAGCGAGTGCCTGAAGTGCGGTCGTCTTTCCTGAGTTGTTGGGCCCGATGAACACCACCGGGTTCCCCAACTCGATTTCCAGACTCTGGAAGCGCTTGAAGTTTCGGGCGATCAAGGACGTGAGCAAGCTTCCTCCCTCCGGGCCACCCTCAGATTCTAACGCCGGCGCACTAGTTCCGCGCCCCGGCGGAATCGGTGCGGCCGGCCAGCGCCCGGACCACCTGCCCGCCGCAGACGCCCACCCCGGTGCTCAGCAGGGCGCTCAGGAAGTTGAACAGCACGGCGTAGACTGACTGCTCGCTCACCGGGCTTTTTCCCGGCAGCCGGAAGCTCACCGGCAACTCCTTGGCCAGCCGCAGCCGAATGGCGTTGGGCAGCAAGCGCCCCGACCGGTCGCATTGGTTGGCGACGGAAAGCGGAGTCTGCAAGACCGCGCCGGTCTGGCCGTCCACGTAAAACTGGCAGCGGGAGAACCAGCCCAGGTTGGCCGGGTCGGCGGCGTCAAACAGCAACAGCGGCATCTCGCGGCCGGGGGCGGTCAGCTCCAGCGCCAGAGCCAGCTTGCCGTCCTCGAGCCGGCATTCGAAACCCGTCTGCTTGGCGATGCCCAGCAGAATCTCGGGCTCCAGCTCCAGCAGGATGTATTTATGAGGCCCGGCCTGTACGACTTGCATTCAGGACCTATTCTAGCGGGTCCGGAGGGCGGGCCGCCAGCAGGCGCGCGTGGACATCGTAAGCGCGGCGGTCGAAGAGCACCAGGATCACCTCGCGCACCTGGCCCTCGGGCTGCGTCAGGCGCCGGATGACAGCGTCGAGCGCCACCCCGGCGGCCTGCTCCAGCGGGTACCCGTAGGCGCCGGTGCTGATGGAGGGAAAGCTGATGATGGCGACCTCTCGCTCTTCGGCCATCTGTAGGCAGGTCGTGTAACAGGAGGCCAGCAAGTCGGCCTCCTGGTGGCGGCCGTCGCGGTAGACGGGGCCAACCGCGTGGAAAACCCAACGGGCCGGCAGGGCCCCGGCGCTGGTGGCTACGGCGCTTCCGGTCGGGCAGCCGCCCGCCTGGGCGCGGATCACGTTCAGCTCCTGCTGGATGACGGGCCCGCCGGCGCGATGAATGGCGCCGTCTACGCCGCCGCCCGCGATCAGCGCCTGGTTGGCGGCGTTCACCATGGCATCTGTGGGGACGCGCGTGATGTCGCCCACCAGCAAACGCAGGACTCTACCCCCGGGGAATTGTCTCTCCATGAAGCTATAGTAGAAGAGAGGATGCCAGCCAGGAAAGCAGCGCCTGTTATGGTGCTGTTCGACATCGACGGCACGCTGATCCGGCGAGCCGGACCCCATCACCGGCAGGCCCTGGAGGAAGCGGTGCGCCGCGTAACGGGCCTGGAAACCACGACCGACCACATCCCTCTCCACGGCATGCTGGATCCTGGCATCCTGGCGGAGATGATGCGCCGCGCCGGGGCGTCCGAGGTTTTGATTCGGCGCGCGATGTCCCGGATTGTCAAGACCGCCCAGCGCCTCTATGCGCGGCGGTGCCCCAGCCTGGCGCGCAAGACCTGCCCGGGCGCCCGCCGTCTGCTGGCGCGGCTCCAACAGCGCGGCGTCCTGCTGGGGCTGGCGACCGGCAACTGCACGCGCATTGGATGGAAGAAGCTGGAGCGCGCCGGCCTGAAGCGCTACTTCCGCTTCGGGGCCTTCGGAGAGATGAGCGCGGACCGCGCGGGCCTGGTGCGGCTGGCGATCCGGCGGGCGCGCCGCCAAGGATGGATCGCCGCGCAGGCGCGCATCTTCCTGGTCGGGGACACGCCCAGCGACGTTCGCGCCGCGCAAGCCAACGGAGTGGCCGCCATCGCCGTGGCCACCGGTATTTCCAGCGCGCAGGAGCTGGCCGCGGCGGCGCCGGACGTCCTGCTCGCAGACCTGCGGGCCTTCAAGCTGCGGTTGGTGCTCTGAGGAGCGTATGGAAGCCCAGTCTCTGTCGGTCAAGCGCGCGGAGGTGGAGTTTCACAAGTTCGCCTCGCTGGGCGAGCCGGACCGGGCGGTCGCGGCCTACGCCGAAGAGAACGTGAAGCGCGGCGGGTTCATCCGCAAACATCTGGAGTTCATCGGCACGCTGTCGCCGTTCCTGGAAATCGGCGCCGGCCCCGGTCACACCAGCTACATGATCGTCAACGAATTCGGCGCCGACGGATTCGCGCTCGACATCTCGGCCGACGCGCTCCGCTACGGCCAAGTCCTGATGACGCGCTGGGGTTTTTCCAGGGCGCCCACCCGCATCGCAGGCGACGCGCTCCACCTGCCATTCCGCGACGGCTCGCTGCGCCTGGTGCTGGCCTGCCAGATGCTTAGCCAGTTCATGGACATCGAGAGCGTACTGGTGGAGGTGAAGCGGGTGCTGGCGCCGGGAGGGGTTTTTCTGTTCGCCGAAGAGCCGCTGCGGCGGATGCTCACCCTGGGGCTGTACCACTGCCCCTATTGGAACCGGATGAAGCCTTGGGAGCGGCGCCTGTTCGATTGGGGCTTGCTGGGCTACTTGGTCAAAGACGTCATCGGAGCGGAGCAGGAGGAGAGCCTCGGGATCCGGCAGAACCACAGCCTGTACCTGAGGGACTGGCACAGGCTGATCAAGAAACACTTCGTGGCTCACCAGCAGGTGGTCCTGGTTCGCCAGCGCGGCTGGGGGCAGCGCTGGGTCAGGAACCTGGCGGTGCGTCTGGATCCGTACCGCTCAGAGTGGCGCGCGGCCCACCTGCTCGGGGGGGTCCTCTCGGCGGTATGCCGGAAGGAAGGGGCCGCCCTGGAGAACGCGGCGGCTCCGGACCGTTTCGAAAGCCTGTTGTGTTGCCCCGATTGTGGCTCGGGGCTGCGCCGGGAGGAAGACCACGCACTGGCCTGCCGGGCTTGCTCCTACCGGGCCGCCAGCGAGGACGGGGTGTACAACCTGCTGCCTTCCGGAGAGCGCCGGGTGCTCTATCCGGGAGACCGCCCGGACATCCTCGACTTCTCGCAACCCAGCCATGCGGCCCGTTTGCTGGAGGGCTGGTACGAATTGGAGGGTGTGTTCGGCAACAAGTTCCGCTGGATCGGGCCGCGAGCTTCGGCGCGCCTGGTTCGCGTCGAGGCAGGCCCGCAGCGGCTCAGGCTGCGGGCCTTCTTGCACGAGCTGGCTTTCAAGCAGCGCCGCGCGGTGAAAGTGGCCGTTTCCGCCAGTGGGGAGCCGCTCGGAGAAATGACGCTGCGCCGCCCGGGGCTGTTCCTCTTCGAGGCTGACCTGCCCGAGGCCCCCGAATACCGCATCGACATCGCGGCTACCCCCGCCTGGACCACGCCCGGGGATCAGCGCCTGCGCACCATCATCGTGAGCGGAATCCGCCTGACGCCCACGTAGGATAAGACTCCCGTCTTGTCCAGCCCGCCGGCTCAAAGCCGGCGGCAGGCTGAAGAGGGTGCTGAAAAAGTCCTTTGCCAGCCGGCTACGAGCACAGGCTGAATGCCTGTGCCTCGAAAACTCAAGGCTTTGCTGGCCTCCGTGGCACGGACTTCAGTCTGTGCAGGACTTTTTCAGCACCCGCTGAAGCCCGCCCCACTGCCGCCAGGGTCTGCTCGAGCACCGCCGGAGAGTCGGGATCCTCGACGCGTACCACTTCGATCGGTCCCCGTCCCGTGGGGCGCCAGCGCGTGAACATGCGCGGGCAGGGGTAGCCGGCGAACACGCATACCAGCGACACGCCGCAGGCGGCCGCGGCGTGCTGGCCCGCCGAGTCGTAGCCCACGTACAGCCGGCTCTGCGCGATCAGGGTGGCAAAATCGGCAAACCAGCCCCGGAAGGTGCGCACCTGGCCCGGGCGGGCCTCGCAGGCAGCGACAGCGCGCCGGACGCGCTCGGCTTCTTCCCCGCCCGGCCCCTCGTCCACCAGGACCACCAGATCGGTCTGGGTCAAGGCGCGCAGGAGTTCCTGCTCGAAGGGATCCCCGATACGCTTCGCCAGGTTCTCGCCCACTCCCAGGCTCACGGTGATGAAGGGGCCATGCTCCCAGGCAACCCGCTCAGCCGGGGCGATGTAGGCCTCGGCGTCCTCGACGTCGAAGGTCTCCGCCAGCCAGCGCCGCGTCAACTGGGTGAGGGATTCCTCGCTGTCCTGGCCGTAGGAGCGGCTCTCGAAAAAGAAGTAGTCCTCTTCCGGGCACACCGGCAACAGGCCGAGCTGGGTGATACGCGAGTCGGGATCAATGACCAGACTGGCGGGGCGCGCCACTCCCGCCCGCAACCGGTCAGCCGCCTCCAGGCGCTCGCGCAGCGTTCCGCCGCGGCCGTAGCCTACCGGGAGGTAGCGGACGCGCGGGTCTCCGGCGAACAGTTCGTAGCTCTTGATCCCGGCGGCGAACCAGATCTGCGCCTTCGGGAAACGCCGCTTGGCGGCGTCCAGCACCAGGCTGGTGACGGCGATGTCGGCGCCCAGCGTCACGCGGGAGAGCACGAACACGTTCTCAACCCGGCTCGCCTCCCCCGTGAAGCGGCGCGGCGCGCGCACTCGCCGGTAGCGTGCCGCCAGCTCGGATGCGGCAAACTCCGGCAGGACGCCCGCAATCACCTCGGAGAACAGCTCGGCGTAAACCTCCGCCAGCCGCGATTCGAATCGATCCGAAAGCCCCTCTGCCAGGTCGCCGAACAATGCCCGGCTGGCGCCCAGATCGTCCGCGGCGCGCTTCGCTAGCTCTCGCAGAAGCTCCGGCGACCACGGCTCGCCCCGGAGACAGGCCTCCAGCAGTCTCGCGGCGTCCTCCGCGTCTTGGCGGCTAGAGATACTTCCCGACAAGCAGTTGCAGCCTCTTCCGCGTGGCCTCGGGCACCAGGCGGCGGTCGGTGATGATCGCGTGCTCGAGCGCCGAGCCGCACTTGCAAGCGCGCTGCTCGGGTATTTCGGCCACCGCCCGCGCCACCACCTTGGCGGCGTTCTCGGCGTTCTTGATCAGGTTGGCCACGATCTCATCCACTGTGACCGCGTCGTGGTGCGGATGCCAGCAGTCGTAGTCGGTCACCATGGCCACCGTCACGTAACAAATCTCGGCTTCCCGAGCGAGTTTCGCTTCCTGCAAGTTGGTCATGCCGATGACGTCCATGCCCCAACTGCGGTACAGGTTCGACTCGGCCTTGGTGGAAAACGCCGGACCTTCCATACATAAGTAGGTGCCGCCGCACGTAGCTCTCACGCCCTCGGCCAGGCACGCCGCGTGCATTACCTCCGCCAACTGCGGGCAAATCGGGTCGGCGAAGCTGATGTGGGCCACCAGGCCGCCGCCGAAAAACGTCGCGGCCCGCCCGCGCGTGCGGTCGTAGAACTGGTCCGGGATGAGAAAGTCCAGCGGGCGGTGCTCTTCCTTGAGCGAACCCACGGCGCTGAGCGAGATGATCCGCTCCACCCCCAGCGTTTTGAAGCCGTAAATGTTGGCGCGGAAGTTCAGCTCCGAAGGCGAAAGCCTATGGCCCCGCCCATGCCGTGCCAGAAAAGCCACTTCGCGCCCGGCCAGCCGCCCGACCGTGTAGGCGTCCGAGGGCGCGCCCCAGGGCGTGTCAATGGCCGTCTCCTGCTCCACCTCGAAGCCGGGCATCGAGTACAGCCCGCTGCCGCCGATGATGCCGATGTGGGGGGTCAATGTGCGCTCCATTGGCTAGGTGATCTCTTCCTTCACCGAATCCCAGCGCAGGGTGCGGCCCTGGCGGTAGGAGTCCACGGCCATACGGGTGGCGATCGAGACCCGGAAGCCCACCTCGAACGGACAGTTCGGCTCCTTGCCTGTGCGGATGCAATCGAGGAAGTCCTGCATGTGGGCGTTGGGGGCGGTCTTGCTCTGGCCCAGCAGCTCCGTGCCCTCGGGCCGGTTCACCTTCTGCGGCAGGTAGCGGATCTGCTGGCCGTGGGAAATGGTGCCGTCGGCGCCCAGCACGTCTTCGGTGACGCCGAGATGGTTGTTGCCGAAACCGGACTCCCAGGTGAACAGCAGCTCCTCGGGGTGCTCCATGGCCACGTTCATGGTGTCCGGCACCTCGCGCCCGTCTTTCCACAAGTAAATGCCGCCCACCGTAGTTACAGCCTTCGGTATCTGAAGCTTCAACACCTTGTACCAGAAAGCAACCTGATGGCACATATTCTCGTAGAAATTGCCGCCCGAGTAATCCCAGAAGTAGCGCCAGTTCTGAAAGCGGTTGGCATCGAAGGCGCGCTGCGGCGCTCCTCCCAGGAAGGACTTCCAGATGATGTTCTCCTCGGTCATGTCCGGGAAGACGGGGCGGGCCCATTGCGGCTTGCCGTGCGGCGTGTTGCGGAACATGTGGGCGTGGATGAAGGTGATCTGGCCCACGTAGCCGGTGGCCAGGAAAGCCGCCGCGTCGGTGATCTGGCCGCTCGAACAGGCCTGGTGGCCGATCTGGACGGTGCGCTTGGCGGCGCGCTGGACAGCGGCGCGCATGCGCTTGGCGTGCTCGACGGTGAAGGCCATGGTCTTTTCCTGGTAAACGTGCTTGCCGGCCTCCAGGGCCGCGACGAAGTGCTCGCAGTGCAGGTGCTGCGGGGTGGCGATGAGCACCGCGTCGATGCTCTGGTCGTCGAGCAGATAGCGGTAGTCCAGATAGGTGGCGGCGCCGGGGACCAGCTTCTTGGCGTCTTCCAGCCGCCGCGTGTAGACGTCGGCGAAGGCCACGAACTCGATGTTGGCGCAGGCCAGCGCCTCGCGCACAAGCTGCATGCCCCGGTCGCCCGGCCCGATGATGCCCAGCCGGATGCGCTCGTTGGCCCCCAGCACGCTCGCGGGCACGGCCAGCGTTCCGGCCAGCCCGGTGGTCACTTTCCCGATGAAATGGCGACGTGAATCCATGGTTTTAACCCCTTCAATCATAGCATTGCGGCGGCTCAGGGCCTCCGCATGGGCACATCCAGGCGCAGCTCGCGGAAAAAGCGGGCGCGCATCTCGCCGAGCCACGGGTCGGCGTAGCGGCGGGCCAGGTCGATGGTGGCGAGAGCCGCAGTGCCGCGTTCCTTCGCCACGGCCACGGTGGCGCCGTCGGGATCCAGGATGTAAGTG
>Ga0315289_10016048_pt1 | contig 10369 bp, 11 predicted proteins | sample YL17G11_40_MG_FD_203452 | JGI IMG/M metagenome (GOLD analysis project Ga0315289, IMG submission 203452) | Sediment microbial communities from Yellowstone Lake, YNP, Wyoming, USA - YL17G11_40 | ecosystem: Environmental > Aquatic > Freshwater > Lake > Sediment | place: USA: Wyoming | collected...
CCTGTGAAGACGCGCCTGTGGTCGATGCCCTGAATTTTCGGGTCGACTCTGAAACCTCTCGTCACGGCGGTCGCTTTTATCCTTGGCACCTGGCGGCCGCAGTAAACGCACGACACTGGCTGGCTTCTCCCTCCAACCTTGTACAAACCCCATTTCTTTCCCATAGTTTCAACCACACGTTATTCAGAATTGTGGTCTATAATAGTTTGGGTTTACGGCAGCGTGTAGCCGCCGTCCGACACTATGCACTGCCCCGTTATGAAGCTCGACTTGTCGCTCGCTAAAAAGACCGCCAAATTCGCGATGTCCTGCGGTTGCCCCCATCTACCGAGAGGTATGGCCCTTATCGTTTGCTCGGATATTGTTACATCCGGCGCCTTCGTTCCCGGAGTTTCAATCGGCCCAGGAGCGATGGCGTTCACGTTTATCTTGTGTGTCGCCACTTCGAGTGCGAGCGATTTAGTGAGACCGGCTATCGCCGCCTTGCTCGCCGAGTAATGCACCAGGCTGGGGAAACCGACAACGGAACCGGCGATCGATGAGAGGTTTATTATCTTCCCGTACTTCTGTTCGATCATCTTCGGCAGCACGGCCTTCACGCAGTAGAAAACTCCTTTCAGATTTATGTTCAAGACCCTGTCCCAGTCCTGCTCGGTCATCTCCGCGAACGGCTTGAACGGATAGATTCCGGCATTGTTCACGAGGATATCGACCCTCCCGAATTTATTTAGGGCTTCCTTCACCATGCCCTCGACGTCGTTTCTGTTCGAGACGTCGCATTTGACGGCCAATCCTTGGGAGCCCAGCGCCTCGATCTCTTTCACGACTTCGAATCGCTTGTCCGTGATATCGGCGACGACAACCTTCGCGCCCTCCTTCGCCAGGGACAATGCTATCCCTCTCCCTATCCCCTGACCTGCTCCGGTCACGATTGCAACTTTATCCTTCAATTCCGCCATTTCATCACCAAGGAGAGTATGTTTCTTTAAATAAATCCAATTCTCTTTGGTTCTGTTGACTTGTCGGGGTTTGTTTTTCCCTAATAAACACCCTTTGACCAAAGCACCGGCGGGATTGTCATGGATCGCCCGGAGCGAAAGGTTTATCTTGATGGTGGGACAATAAGTGGGACGGGTGAGAGCGTGGGAGAAACTACTGTGGACGTCAAGTGGCGGATAGTGATCCCTCCAGACATCAGAGAAGGCATCCAGAAGGGCCAGGCCATGCGGGTGCAGAAGGAGGGCGGCCGGATAACCATCAGGCCCAGCGTGGACCTAGAAAAATTCGAGCTGGAGCTGAAGGGCTGCGTCAAGGGCTCAAAAATCCCCGCGAGGAAGCTGAAGGAGATCTGGGGCACCTCTCATGATCATGGTTGACTCGAACATCTGGGCATACTATTTCGACGCCTCTGCCCCGGAGCACAGGTCGGTGGTGCATGCGGTCAGAGGTGCCCTTCGCGAGGGTGCGCTGATAAACACCGTGGTGGTGATGGAAGTCGCACACTTTTTGGTCAAGAATCTCGGCCCGGCGCTGGGGAAGGAAAAGCTGGAGGTCTTCCTAGATTTTCCGATGCAGGTGGAGGAGCTGACCCTTGACCTGGCGAGGGAGGCCGCGGAGGAGCTCTCGAGGCATTCGCACCTAGGGATAGGCGGCAGAGACGCGACCCTGCTTGCCTCGATGCGCAGGAGAGGGGTGAGCAAGCTGATGACTCACGACGAAGCCCTCAAGCGCGTGCCCAATATCAAGGCAGTTGATCCGATCAAGACCGGTCGTTGAGACGTTGCCGGCGGATTACTTTTTCTTCCTTCTCCAGAATTCGTGGGCTTCCTTTTCCATCTTTTCGAGCCTGATGTAGTAGTCCGGGAATTCGTTGAGGTGCGCCAGGGCTATTTTGCCCGTGACCAAGAGGTTGTCGTGCGTCACATTTGTTGCGGGATCCTGTAGGCCATGTTCCAGCTCCACTTCCATTCCCCTCCTGTATTGCCCCACGTCGAACTTGGCCCACTTGATTCCCAACCTCTCGCCGATCTCCTTGGCCTCTTTTTCGGAGATGTGTTTTTTGGCTTCCATTTTCACCACCCTATTTTTTGTTATAATTGTTTTCTGTCATTAAATCGCAACGAGGCGCTATATAAGCTTAAATAGGTGAATATCGTAATAAATTAATAAGGAGGAGGATTGCCACGAATGGAGAGCTGGGCAAATTAGTTAAAAGATTCGAGCAAATTGAAAAAAGGCTTTCAGCATTAGAAGCTCGGTTAGACAAACCAAAACAAGTAACAAAACTCCAGACGCGTAAGCGGGCTTCACTGATTGATCAAATAGCGGCTTTGCGAGAAGATGGATTTTTCGCTGCACCACGCACGATAACTGATGTTAAAATTAAACTTGCTGAACGCGGATACCATTGCCCCATCACCACAATGTCGCCCTTATTGCTGAGATTGGTAAGAAGGAACCAACTAAAACGGAAGCTGACGCCTGATGGATTCAAATACAAGGCGCCTTGATAGGTGTTAAAAATGGCAAAAGAAAGTAAAATCAAAAACATTCTCTTGGAACTTCTCCAAAGTGGCTTTTTCAGCGAGTGGAAAACACCTTCAGACGTGATAAAGAAGCTGAGCCAAAGGGGCCTCACAATTAAAGGTAGAAAAGTTGGAATGGTGTGTACAACGCTAACAAAAATGTGCCAAGATCCAACGACTGGATTAGAGAGAGAAGAGATCCCTAAAGAAAAGAGGATTGGTGGCGAGAAGTGGCGGTTTAAAAAAGCGAGGTAGAAACTAATGATAGATAAAGAAATTCAAAAAGTTTTAGAAGATCATGAAAGACGAATCTCAAGACTAGAAAAGGCTTTAAAAGGAAAACCTGAGAGAGCAACTCGCGTAAAGAAAAGCGTGACGGATCTTATCATTGAGTTGAAAAATGAAGAATTTTTCAAGGAAGAACGAACAATATCACAAATTCGGGACGCTCTCCACACTAAAGGTGCAATAGTAAAAATCGAAAGTTTACCTGCCTATCTTTTGCCGTTAGTGCGAAGTGGAGAGTTAAAACGTAGGAAAAAACTCATAGAAAAGAAAAAAGTCTGGGTTTACTTTGCATAAAATCGGGGGTAAATTTTGGAGAACTTGAGAAAGAAAATCGCCGAAGCAAAAAAAATCGTCGAAGAGCTCGGTCTAGAGGAACCCTATAAATCAGAAGCGTTTGGTGCAGTTCTTACTCAGTTATTACTAACGGAAAGAGCCAAAGAGAAACTTGAGAAACCGACACACATAGAAATCGGACTTGAGAAAAGAATCGAAAAATTTGCAAAAGATGCCGATGTTACCGTAGACCGGTTGAAACATGTTTTCCATTTTAAAAAAGATGATTTGGCATTGTTGATGGTAAGTGGAGAAAAACAGAGAGAGCAGCAAATGCGGGCAACACTGCTTATCCTTACTGGCCTAAGCTATTGCTACGAAAGGGGAGAAATACTGGCGAGTGACCTGAGGAAAAAACTGAAAAAGTTGGACATTGGACTCGCAAACCTAGCCACAAATCTCGCTAGGCATCGCCAATTTGTTTTACCGGAGGGAGAATCGGGGAGTCATGCTTTTACTTATTTGATAACCGAACCTGGCAAAAAAGAAGGATTAAGAATAATTCGAGAATTATCGGGAGAAACTTGATGAAGCAATATATCCGAGAGCTTAAAGAAATTGGAAACCGTACATCAAATAAGCAACTAATCGGGTTAACAAAAATCGGTGTAAAAGTTCCTGAAAAATATGCTGAGAGTATAGCAGAGCCCGTACTTTTCATTGCAAAAATTTTAGATTATTACAATCGTGGAGATCCTCGACGCTTGTTGTCTGAAGTAAATGATATTTGTGAGACTATCACTCCCATCTTGTATGAACTAGTAGTCGGCGGAAGTGCCACACAAGGGCACTGGAATAAAGTTAGTGGTATTTTTCAAAAATTAAAGGGAAGGGATGATTTAGCCGCTGGTAGCGCAAGAGTGGCAGCATCTGCATTACAAGCGCTGTATAATGTTAGAAGTTTCAAGGGGGCGCACAAACCCAAAGTACAACCAGATGAATTTGATGCTAAATTCTGCACGTTAGGGGCGCTTTACGCGTTTCGCGAGTATCTTAGTTTCTTATTGTACGCTCGACATGCTTTGGAAAATGATTCAAAAATAAATGATTTGCAAGTTTTGATAAAAGAGATCGCCAATCGTCTAGTCCAAGTGCCCGCGAGGCCACCATCTTTAGCATGGTTAATACAAGAATACAATATCAAGACGTACTCAGATAAATATCTACTAATTGTTTGGCATCTCTTTGAGTACGGAGGACTCAAAGAAGTAAACATACGAGATATTAAAACAGTTTACAAAAGAAAAATAAAAGATGCGGGGCCTAAAAATCCAGATGATATTTTAAACAGCCTTATAAGTCGCGGTTTTATGGAAGAGGTAGGGACAAAAGGAGGTGTGCGGTCTTTTACAATCACGCACGAAGGTAAGGAAAAAGCAGAAAGTTTATTAAAAAAATCTCATTAAAACTTCTTCTAAAACTCCTTGATTACGTCCCGATCCTTGGCGCCTGGCCCGTAGAGTCCGCACCCGGCTCGTTGCCGTTATTTCAAACTCTCCTCAATAATCTTCTTTTCTTCATCTGTTATACTGTAAAGTTTGTAGACTTCTTCGTCTATTTCCCACTCTAGTTGTTTGATCTGTTGTTCTAATCTTTCTTTTTCATGTCCCGCGATTTTTTGATTATGATATTTTTCTTGAAGTTCAAGCATTTTATTTGCTAGATCAATGAAAACGGAGTTATCTATTTTAGTGCTGGGTAAAGGTATTTTTCCCAAATAATAATCGTCTAAATCCATAGTTCTGATAGCTTTAGAAAAAATATACCTATAAGCATACCAAGAAATTAACTTTGAGTTTAACAAACACAATAAAAATTCTAGAGTATAGTTTTTGTCGGTTATTATTGTATTTTCAACAGTATCAACAGTTATTAAACCATTTTTATCCAAGGCAGACATAATAATGATATGATCTTTTGGTTTTGTAACATGAGCGACGATTCTTTGAGATATTATTTTTGGTTGTTGTAAAAACCTGACTTTGTTTCTATTTTGTTCGACTATCTTTTCTGGTAAATATTCGTCACTGAACTTAGAATTATAACGTGAAATTGTTTTACCTTTTATTACAGGATACTTTGTTCTTTCCTCAATCAAATTTCTTTGGAAAGGTAATCCTCTGCTGGTTTTTGTTATTTCGGACAAGTATCTCGAAGACGTTATTATTTTTTTAAATATTTCAAAGTCTTTCTTTTTTTCATGTAAAATAATAGAATCTGTCGAATCGATGAACTTTTTATCTATTGTTATAGATTCCCCAGATGTGATATCTCGTAAAATGTAAGATTTGGTTCCGCCTGCTTTATTCAAAATAATTATAACTTGCTCTAATAGAACATCCTCAAACGCTTTACTTGCGTCAACTACTTTTACTAAATGTTCTTTAATCAGCTTTCTACCGGGCTCCCAAAGTTGGCTGAAGGCTATGGATTTAGGAACAATCATGCCAAAATATCCGTCTTGCTTTAGTAGATCTAATGACTTTTCAATAAAAACTAAAGCTGTATTTTTGTAAGATTTAGAGTAGTCAAATTTTTTTGATATAAATTCTCTCTCTTGTTCGTTTAGTTTAGCACCATAAGGTGGATTCCCAATAACAACATCAAAGCGCCCATGTCCGAAAATGTCTGGGAATTGAGCATGCCAATTGAATGCTTTATCTCCCGCGACTTTGCGATCATCAATTAAAGAGTTTCCACATTTTATGTTATCTTTCATGTTAGGAAGAAGAAGTTTTTTAGTTTCTCTAGTCTCATCGTCTAGAAGCTTTAATAACAAGTTTAATTGTGCGAGTTCAACAGCTTTTTCGTCCAGATCTACTCCAAAAATACAGTTTGTGAGGATAGTTGTCTTTTGACTCAAATTCAGTCTACCAAAATAATTCTTGAACGTGGTCCATTTCTCAGATTTTTCTCCATTTTTCAATTTACTTTCAATAACATTGCACACTTCTCGAAAAGCTCTTATCAAAAATGAACCAGAACCACAGGCGGGATCAAGAATCTTCACGTTTAATATTTCATCTATTGATTTGTCCCTAATGTATTCGCCAACAGTATTTTTGACGATATAATCCACGATATAAGACGGAGTATAATAAATTCCCATCTTTTTTCTTTTTCCAGTTTCAGATTCTAATTTTACTCTCTTTTCAGTTCCACTTAAAATTGTTCCAAGATATTGTTCATATATATCTCCCAACAAATCTCCGGGAATCGAATCGAACATGTACTTTTCTTGTTGGGCTTTTGTTCCATAATATAAACCATTTATAAATTTTATTAGAGTATCCTCGTCGAAAAACGCCTCTTTTTCTAATAATCCTTCTTGGAATAATTTTGAATTATATTCTGTGTCAAACCTCCTAAATTCAGTCAAAAGACTTTCCCAAATTCTTCTGGTGGTACGCCCTTCTTGGAAATCGTTTACCATCTTCAATAGAAAATCTTTTTCTTCCAGGCCTCTGTCTTCTACAGAACGCATGAAAATTAGTCTATCGATCAGAATTTGCACTACTTCGTCGATCTGCTCTTTCGTTAGATATGTTCTTAATTTTTTCAAATCTTTGGAAAGCCATTCTCTAAATTGTAATAAATCATCGAGAATACTTTTATCGATAGGTTTTGATAATCTTTCATCTTTCGCGGATAATAGTTTGTTTATCTCTTCTTTCTCAAAACTTTCTCTGGATAATAACCATAATCTGTCAAATTGTTTTTCAAAATTTTCACATTTTATCCAAAGGTATCCGATTTTGTCTTTCAATAGATTCTTGGTTATATTTTTTATATTCGATAAGGCGTGGTAGATTCTTATTTCATTGAAATTTGTCAAAACAGCAAATTTAATTTTTTGGTGATAAGCATAAGAAACAGCCTGTCTCCCCTCTTCTTCGGTTAGACTTACGCCGGTTCTTTTGGCCTCAATAACTAAAACGTTTTTATTTTCGAGTCTTAAAATATAATCTGCTCGCCCTTTCAAAACTCTCGGTTCTTTTTCTATTTCCTGTTTTTTCCACCCAAGAGCTTCGAGTAGAGGTTCTATGAACAAAAATTTTATTTGTTCCTCTGGTTTTTTGTCACGTTCTTCCTCAGGGATATTGAAGAACTCTTTAACAAGCTCTTTTATCTGCTGTTTGGCTGTTTCCTTGTCCACCACAATAATACTCCCGTTCATGAGATTTGGGATTTTTGGGTATTAAACTATCTTAGTTCTCGAATGACTTTGCAAGCGCTGGCGAATTGGCTGTAACCCACCTTCTGTTTTAAGGCAGCATTTAGCTATGCGGGCTACCACCCGCCTCTAGTAGGTGTTCCTCGGCGGTTATTTGCCCTTGCATCCTGCGGAATGACCGTTTCATCCCTGCCAGCTCGACCTCAACTTTTCGCATCATCGCGCAAGTTGGCGGGTATCGTTTCTGTGTCAGGATCTGGCCTCGCAACCAGGTCTTTTCAGACCCGCAGTCCTACTCGATGGATGGAGTTTCCTCAGGCTTTCGCCCGGAAGCCGCCCACCGACTCGCCAGCATGTAGATGTTTGGTCTTTTACCTAATAATGTTGATGATAGAGCTCGGGTAATCAGAGCCCCAGAGGAGCCTTTGCTTACATTTCTGGGTCGATCAGCGCGCTTTGAACAACACATACGCCAATAATACTGTGGATAGCAAGAACGGGATTTGGCCATAAAGGTATCCGAAAGGAATTATTGCGCAAAACACGGCGCCAGTGATCATTGTCAGGATTCCTGCAGCGTTCGTCAACTGTTCAACGCCGGTCTTTTCCTTCAGTTGATAAATAGCGAACCCCAGCATGATCAGGAACAGGCCAGTTATTTCGAGCCACACTATGCCCGCAACACCGACCGAATTTGTGAGCGCGACATCCGAGAAAATCAGGCTTGCTGAAGTTATGGCGTAGCCGTCTCGCCAAGCAATTATACTCGCGATCAACCCGACTACCATCGCCACCATCCCAAACATACCGACATTGCGCAAGGATGGTGTGTTGTACTGTTTCAATAAGCCGAACGCGCCGATCGAAAGGAGCGCGATGCCCACTGCCATGACTATGCTGCTTCCAAAGTCTATGTGTGTTCCGGAGAACGCGTAGTCTATTGGAGATAACCAAAGCATCGTTACAGCCACAATTTCTGCTATGGCGCTCAACATGCAGAGTATAGCGCCAATACCGCCAAATTTTACCATATCATTTGACATGTGGCCAACAATAAAAGTTGGGTTAGGATACATAAAAACTTTTTGAATGAACTGGAGCAAACCATGTTTGGGGTTTCCCTAAAAAACGGTAGCGCGCGGTCCGTGCCAGGCTCTTGACCACAGAGTTCCAGTGCATGTCCCTTAAGAAGGCGAAAAATACAAACCAACGGCACGTTACTGTGTTAACCGTGGCGGTCACTGCTTTGTCAGAGTCAGGCCATTGGACGCGGTATAAGTTCTCTGGGTGTATATCGCAGACCAAGTACTGTCATCCCAAGTGCCTGTGATGATGCTGCTGGTGAAATTAAACTCCCCTACTATGCTATCTCCTTTTTGAACCGTCAGCCTGTCCCCGTTGATCACGCCCACGTAGAAATTCGGGGAAAACTCAGGAGTGTAAGTGCCCGTGGAGCTTACATCAGAAGATGTGTAATGTTCTTCGATATCGAGAGTGCCGTCAGAAGTTCCAGCGGTTATTATCCATGTAATATCCCGTTTTTCTGACTCCACATCTTGGAGAGTGCCAGTATTGAAATCGGTTTGGGTGTGAAACGTTACTGGGGAAGAAGTTCTCCACGTTCCAACTAGATCTCCAGCAGGCGTGCCGGAAGAAGATGAGAGGAAAAAAGCTAAGAGCACAGCAATAATGACCAAGGCAGCGATGATAGCAGCTATCAGCATCGTCCGATTTACCTTGATCGCGGGTCTGGCCTTTTCTGCTGGAGGAGCGGGTTTAACTTCGGCGGGTTTTGCTTTGGTGGGGGTTGGATGTGGAGGAGAGTCTGGATAGTCCCAAATTATCGAGGTTTTATTAGGGCCACCACGTCTGCCTGTGTCAACACCGTACCACCGATATCCCCATTTGTTTTTCTTTTCTGTTCCTTTAGCGTAATCAGTTCCTTCCGCAGCAGGCAGGCCACGAAGATCACCATGGGCAGCCCTTGTCGGGGTTCCATCCTTGTTATAATATCTGCCAACGCCCGAGAACCCAGCATATTCAAGCAGTTCGGCGATTTGTACGGAGTTTAGTCCTTCGATTTTAACATCCGCGGCTATGGCGCAGTTGTGGGCGCTCAGCTTTGGCTTGCCCACATCTTTGCCTTCAAGCTGCACCCTTTGTTCAAAACCCGATATAACTTTTACATCCTTGCCGGCTTTTTCGGCAACAATTTGAAGTTTCTTTATAACCTCGTCTTTCAGCCCTTTGATCTGTCCTATCACTCTAGGAGGAGCGTATGCCATATTATCGCACTATCCCTTTCGCTTTTCATCCTTGTCCGCCAAGTTTTCCCTTAATCAAATATTATCTTACCAAGTATTAACTTTTTCAGATGTTTGGGAACGTATAATTGGTTGAGCAAGATGATAGAAAAAGTTCAACACAAGGGCGATGAATAATAACGGTAGCTCAGAAGCTGGTGCTGGGCTCTTGGTCCACGTTAGGATATCCTTGCCGCCGTCCAATTATCTGTGTAGTGGTTGGTGCCCTGTTATACCTTATGAGCGACAACGGTCTGACTCACACTACCACTGCTGCCGTAGAGGGTGAAGTTTCCGGTAGTCGAGAATTGGCCGGTCATTGTCATCGGTGGACTGCCTTGGGACACAATAGTCGTTCCGGTAAAATACCCGTCCGCATCGACGGTTCCGGTGAACGTGCCGCCTGGATCTGAAACATATCCATTGACAACCGTGAACGTACCAGGTAAGTTATAGGTGGTTCCCATAGGGGTTACAGTGGTCACGTTACCATGGTAGGTGCCGTCATAACCACCAGTACCTCCACCGCCGCCACCAAAAGCCCCCATGCGGTCAAGTATGCCCGCGGTAAGTCCGACAGCCATGAAGACAGCTAGGATTCCCGCAATCTTTTTAAAGTTGGGTTTGGGCTTTGCTGGGGCCTTTTCCTCTTTTTTCTCTGGTTTTTCTCCGAGCTCGACCCAGTGCCCCGAAAGGGATCTATCTGGGCCCTTTCCGGGCTTTGCCGTTGGTGGTTCTATCGTCGA
>Ga0315289_10016049_pt1 | contig 10369 bp, 7 predicted proteins | sample YL17G11_40_MG_FD_203452 | JGI IMG/M metagenome (GOLD analysis project Ga0315289, IMG submission 203452) | Sediment microbial communities from Yellowstone Lake, YNP, Wyoming, USA - YL17G11_40 | ecosystem: Environmental > Aquatic > Freshwater > Lake > Sediment | place: USA: Wyoming | collected...
TCGTGGAGGCGAACACATGTCGGTCGAAACGGAACTGAAAAAAGCGTCTCTCTCTCCGACGTACACGGAGGACCCCGGCAAGCATCCGATGGACGGCTTCCTCCGGATGGATCGGATGCCGCACATCTGGTGCTCGACCTGCGGTATCGGGGTGAGCGTCAACTGCTTCGCCAAAGCCTTGGAAAAATGCCAGATCCCGCTCGACCAGGTGACGGTCGTGTCCGGCATCGGCTGTACGGGCCGGGTGGCCGGATACGTCAAAGTCGATTCCTTCCACACGACCCACGGCCGGGCCATCCCGTTCGCCACCGGGCTGAAGCTGGCCAATCCGAAACTCAAGGTTATCGTCTTCAGCGGCGACGGCGATATCGTAGCCATCGGCGGCAACCATTTCATCAACGCCGCCCGGCGGAACATCGACATCACCGTCATCTGCATCAACAACTTCAATTACGCGATGACCGGCGGGCAAGTGGCCCCGACGTCGCCGGAGGGTTCGGTTTTGAGCACATCCCCCTACGGGAACTTCGAAACGCCCTTCAACCTGCCGTTCCTCGCCGAATCGGTCGGCGCGGTTTATGTCGCCCGCTGGACGTCGCTCCATATCTATAACCAAACGAATTCCATGGTCGAGGCCATTCTCAAGCCCGGCTTCAGCTTCATCGAGATCATCGCCCCCTGTCCGACGATCTTCGAGCGGCAACAGAAAATGGGCGACGGGCTCGACCGCCTGCGCTGGTACTGCGAGAACAGCGAGATCAAGCACGAGGCCAAAACCAAGGACGTCGCCATCGGCCTCCAGAACAAGATCATCGTCGGCAAGTTCGTGGACAGGACGCGGCCGACCTACCTCGAGAGCATGAACGAGCACTACAAAGAGAAGTTGGGCGCCCGATACAAGCCTTACGAGGGATGACGATGCCAAAAACGGAAGTCAGAATCGGCGGTTTCGGCGGCCAGGGCGTGATCCTGACCGGGTACGTGATCGGCAAAGCGGCGGCGCTCTACGACAACAAGAACGCGACCATGACCCAGTCGTTCGGCCCGGAAGCGCGGGGCAGCGCCTGCAGCGCTCAGGTCATCGTTTCGGACGAGGCCATCCTTTATCCCTATATCACCCGGCCGAATATCATGGTCATCATGAGCCAGGAGGCGTTCGTCAAGTTTTCTCCCATGATCGACCCGAACGGGATGATCCTCATCGAGGAAGAGCTGGTCGACTCGGCCGGGCTTCCGCCCACCGTGAAAATCTTCAGCATTCCGGCGACGCGGATCGCCGAGGAACTCGGGAAAAAAGTCGTCCTCAACATGATCATGTCCGGGTTTTTCACGTCCGTCACCGGCCTGGTCTCCAAAGAGGCCATGCGGAAGGCGATCGAAAGTTCGGTCCCGAAGGGAACGGAAGGGCTCAACCTGTTGGCCTTCGAGAAGGGCTACGAGTTCGGCCTGGCCAAGTATAAGAATTGATCGCGATTTCAAAATAAATTATTCACGGGAGGGTGACCATGGTCGATTTTCTCCATCAAACAATGTTCCCCCTGGGAAAGGATACGACCGAATACCTGACCCTGACGAAAGGCCACGTCTTCACGGCGACCTTCGAAGGCCGGGAGATCCTAAAGGTCGCGCCCGAAGGCCTGGCCCTGATGGCGGAACGCGCCTTTCGGGATGTCGCGTTCCTCCTCCGGCCGTCGCACCTTGCTCAGCTCGCGGCGATCCTCAAGGATCCGGGAAGCTCGGCCAATGACCGGTATGTGGCCCTTGAGCTCCTCAAGAACGCCGTGATTTCGGCCGACGGCGTGTTTCCGATGTGCCAGGACACGGGGACGGCGGTCATCATGGGAAAAAAGGGCCAACAGGTCTGGACCGGCGGCGGCGACGAGGAAGCTCTCTCTCGCGGCGTCTTCAACGCCTACACCAAGAATTATTTTCGCTATTCCCAGAACGCGGCCCTCACCACGTATGACGAGAAGAACACCGGCACGAACTTGCCGGCGCAGATCGATATTTCCGCCGTCGAGGGAAACGAGTACCAGTTCCTGATGATCGCCAAGGGCGGCGGGTCGTCCAACAAGACCTATCTCTTCCAGGAAACGAAGGCGGTCCTCAATCCCGATTCGTTGCCGAAGTTCCTGATCGGCAAGATGAAGGGCATCGGTACGGCGGCCTGCCCGCCCTACCATCTGGCCATCGTTGTCGGCGGGACGTCCCCCGAGATCGTTCTCAAGACCGTGAAATTGGCCTCGGCTCGATATCTCGATCATCTGCCGACCACGGGCGGACCCGGCGGCCATGCCTTCCGCGACCTCGAACTTGAAGCCCAGCTCCTCGCCGCTTCGCAAAAACTCGGCCTCGGCGCCCAATTCGGCGGAAAATATTTCTGCCTCGACGTCAGGGTCATCCGCCTGCCGCGCCATGGCGCATCGTGTCCCATCGGGATGGGCGTGAGCTGCAACGCCGACCGGAACATCAAGGCCAAGATCACGCGCGACGGGATCTTTCTCGAAAAGCTCGAGACCGACCCGGCCAAGTACCTCCCGGTGCCGGCCGGTTCGGAAGAGGCGGCCGTGCCCATCAACCTCAATCGCCCGATGAGCGAGATCCGGGCGACCCTGAGCAAACACCCCGTGTCGACGCTGTTGAAGCTCAGCGGTCCGATCATCGTCGCCCGCGATATCGCCCACGCCAAGCTCAAAGAAAAGGTGGACCGCGGCGAGGACCTGCCGGATTATTTCAAGAACCATATCATCTATTACGCCGGACCGGCCAAGACGCCGCCCGGCTATCCGTCGGGGTCCCTGGGTCCGACCACGGCCGGGCGGATGGACGACTACGTCCCGATCTTTCAGAGCCGGGGCGCGTCGCTCGTCATGCTCGCTAAGGGCAACCGGTCGAAGGTCGTGGCCGAGTCGTGCAAGAAAAACGGCGGATTCTACCTCGGCTCGATCGGCGGCCCGGCGGCGCGGCTCGCCAAGGACTGCATCACGAGCCAGGAGGTCGTGGCCTATCCGGAATTGGGGATGGAAGCGATCTACAAGATCACGGTCAAGGATTTCCCGGCGTTTATTCTCGTCGATGACAAGGGGAATGATTTTTACGCGCCCTTGATGGGCTGAGCGCAACCCGGTCGTCCGTTCGGCGCCCGCCGGAAGGGGTTTTCTCCTCCGTGTTAACGAAGTATGTCCGGGAACGCCTCGCGCAGCGAATTCAGAAGCCCCGTGGCCAAACCGTCCTCGAACTCGAAAACCTTGGACGCGCCCGGCAGCGAGTTCTCCCATTCTTTGAGGGCCAGGCGTGTATTCTCCAAGATGGCGTCCTCGATCCGGAAAAGCTTCGGGAGGACGCCCTCGCCGCCATAGGTCCGGAGCCGGGTCACGTTCATGTATGGCGTCAGCCCGGCCCGACGGTCGGGATAGAGATATGACGCCAGCGCCCGGGCGAAATCGTTCACGGGCGCGGTCTTCGGACCCGAGAGAGCGGCCGGGACCTTCTCGGCCGCGGCCCACAGCGGAACGGCGGCCGTCGTCACGGGCTGGCCGAGGAGGACCCACATCGTCGTGAGGGCCGATTTCTCGGGCGAGGCCGCGCCGTGGAAGAGGACGGCCGAAGCGGTCGCGCTGCGGTTGACCGTGTCATTGGCAAGGATATGAAGCGGCGTCGCCGGGTCGCGCGGGAGCGGAGCACCCAGCGGGTCGGACAGGAGCTTTTCATTGACGAGGTCCCGGGCCGCCGATTGGAGGACGAATTTCGGAGTCAGGTTCCGTTCCGCGACGGCGGTCTGGGCCAGCTTCGAAGCGCGTTCGAAGCGGATGTAACCCCCACCTCCGGCCTTGCCGGCTGCGGAATAAGCATAATTCGTCCGGACGATGTAGCCGAAGGGCGCGACGCGCGGGTCTTGGGTGTCGAACTTGGCGAAACCGGACCGCGCGGTCTCGAAAACGCAGGCGTTTCCCTCCGCGTCGATGACGCAGAAATTGGACGCGGTTTGGCGTTGGCCGTTGGTCTGCGTCAATAGGCTTTCGAACGCCGCGATATTCGGGCATTCACCCAGGGCCCGCGTCATCAGCGTTCCGTTCTCCGCCGCGGCTTTCTCTCCCTCGCCCAAATCCGAAGACAGCGTATTCAGGATGGCGAAGCCCCGGTCATTCACGCCGGCCCAGACGCTTCGGCCGGCGCTGTCCGTCGCGTCGACGAGGCCGATGAACCCGTATCTAAGACCGCGAACATAAACCATTTTGTTCTCAAGAGCGCTCGTGTCCCGGTTTTTCCACATCAAAGGCTTTCCGTCGGGCGTTGCTTTCCCCGAGGCCACGATAACCGTGCAAGGCTGGCCGTAGGAGATGAATAAGCCCAAACCGAAGGCACTCAGGGCGAACACTTTGATCGCTTTATTAACGGGCACGGTCATAATTCCACCTCCATGAATGGGTACTTCGAGCGAGATACATCAAGTATAAACGATGGCGGGAAAAATCAAAAATGGATATGATAGAAAGCCTATCGATATCATTCGTCATGACCGGATTCGAGGAGGAGACATGAGGTCCAAACTGGGGAAAAGAACGTCGTTTGCCGTGGCGATCTTCTTGATCGTCATGGCCGGCATGGCCTTCGGACAGGACCGGTTCAACGCCGACCTGCTCAAGAATTTCAAATACCGCAACCTCGGCCCTTTCCGGGCCGGGTCATGGGTCACGTCGTTCGCCGTCCCCGACGCCCCGCTCCACGACCATCTGTACACGCTTTATGTCGGGACGCGGAACGGGGGCGTGTGGAAGACGACCAACAACGGCGTGACTTTTGAGCCGATTTTCGACGACCAGCCCAAGCTGTCCATCGGCGACGTCGCCGTGGCGCCGACGAACCCGAAGGTCGTCTGGATCGGGACGGGCGAGGCGTATTGCGCCCGCTCGTCGAACTCGGGCGATGGGGTCTATAAATCCGTGGACGCCGGCAAGACCTGGACCCCGATGGGGTTGCGCGATTCGCACCACATCGCCCGGGTCGTTATCCATCCAAGGTACCCTGAGACCGTCTATGTCGCGGCCATGGGCCATCTGTTTTCAAATAATGCCGAGCGCGGCGTCTTCAAGACGTCCGACGGCGGCAAGACCTGGACCAAGGTTCTTTTCGTCAGCGACAAGATCGGCGCGGTCGACCTCGTGATGGTCAAGTCCGCGCCGGACACCCTCTACGCGGCGATGTACGACAAGGTCCGCTTGCCGTGGCATTACGAGCTCGGCGGTCCGGAGAGCGCGATCTATAAGACGACCGACGGCGGCCGGCGCTGGACGCGTCTCGGCGGTGGTCTTCCCTCAGGGCGCATCGGACGGATCGGGCTCGACGTATATCAGAAGAACCCCTCCATTCTCTATACTGTTGTCGAGAACGGCAACAAGCGTCCGCCGACACCGCAGGAAGCGGACCAGGACAAGCGCCGCGGCGGCGAGCCGCCCGTCCGGACCGCCGGCAACGAGGTCTATCGGACGGACAACGGCGGGGTGTCGTGGTACAAGGTGAACGCCGGCTACGAAGCGGCCCTGAACAAAGCTCCGTATTCCTTCAACGAGCTCAAGCTCGACCAGAACGACCCGAACACGGTGTACATCACCGGGCAATCCCTGGCCAGCACGAACGACGGCGGCAAGACCTGGAAGGGGCTGGGTTGGCCGTCGGACGGCGTCATGCCGAGGGCGTTCGGCGACTGGCGGTGCATGTGGGTCGACCCGCAGGACTCGAACCGGCTCATTTTCGGCTCGGACGGCGGCGTCAACGTCAGCTACGACCGAGGCAAGACCAGCCACCATTGGTACAACATCCCGCTGACCGAGTTCTACGCGATCGGCGTGGACATGGACGACCCGTACAACATTTTCGGCGGCCTCCAGGACCATGATTCCTGGAAGGGGCCGTCCAACGGCTGGGCGGGCGAGGTTAGCCCTTCCGACTGGGTGACGGTCGGCGGCGGCGACGGGATGTACAACCAGGTCGACCCGACCGACAGCCGCTGGGTCTTCAACAACCGCGAGATGGGCGCCATGTGGCGGTTCGACCAGAAGACCGGCGTGGAGACCGACATCCAGCCCCGGCGGCCGGCGGGCGCGCCGCCGCTGAGGTTCAACTGGACGCCGCCGATCGCGCTCTCGCCCCATAACCCCGCGATCCTCTATGTCGGCGCCCAGGTCGTGTTCCGCTCGTTCGACCGCGGCGACCATTGGCAGGAGATGAGCCCCGACCTGACGACGAACGACGATTCGAAGCAGCACGGCGAGGGGTACATTTCTTATTGCACTCTGACGACGCTGGCCGAATCGCCGATGAAACCCGGTGTCCTGTGGGCGGGTGCCGACGACGGCAAGGTCCAAGTGACCAAGGACGGCGGCGCAACTTGGCTCGACCGGACGGCGGCGCTCGCGGCGGCGGGCGCGCCCGCGAACTACTGGGTGACCCGCGTCTGTCCTTCGCCGCACGACGCCGGGACGTGTTTCGTGGCAAAAACAGGATGGCGGCTCGACGAATTCAAACCCGTGCTCTACAAGACGACGGATTACGGCGAGACATGGACGCCGGTCATGGGAAACGTTCCCGCGGACAAGCCCGTGAACGTCGTCGTCCAGGACCGCAAGAACGCGAACCTCCTCTTCGCCGGAACCGAGCAAGGCGTCTATGTTACGATCGACGGCGGCAAGACGTGGCTGCCCTTTAAGCTGAACATGCCTTGGGTGAAGGTGACCGACCTCGTCATTCATCCGCGTGAAAATGACCTCGTCGTGGCCACGTACGGACGCGGCGTATGGGTTACCGACATTTCGCCGCTCCAGGAAATGAACGATAACCAGTTTACTCAGGACGCTTATCTTTTCGACATCCGGCCGCGGACGCAGCGCGTTTATGGCGGAATCGGCAATTATCAGCTCCTGGGCGACAGCCATCTTTTCACTGACAACGAGCCGAACGCCGTCGTGATCAATTATTACTTGAAAGCGAAGACGCCCGGACCGGTCAAAATCAAGGTGGCCGACCCCTATGGTCAGGTCATGGCTGAGATCAGCGGCAAAGGCGAGGCGGGGCTCAACACGGCGCAATGGAACATGCGCGCGGCGCGGCCCGGCCAGGCCGGAATGCGCGGTGGCGGATTCGGGGGGGCGATGGCCGAACCCGGCGAATATGTCGTCACCCTCGACGCCGGCGGGAAGACGATCTCCAAGAAGGCCGTGATCACGAAAAGAATAGGCTGGGCGATCGGCCCCTTCCCGTCCGTCATTAAATGATTCAGATGGGGTCGGGTTGAGTCCTGTCGTGAATAAAGCGCTTCTGACCGCGTTCGCCCTGGTTTCGCTAAATAGCCTAGACGCGGCCCAAGGGAAAAAGGATTATCCGTTCCGGCCGGTGCCTTTCACCGAGGTCTCGGTGACGGACGCGTTCTGGGCGCCGCGGATCGAAACCAACCGAACCGTGACCATTCCTTTTCTGATGAAAAAGAACGAAGAGACCGGGCGAATCGACAATTTCGCCATCGCCGGAAAATTGATGGACGGAAAATATAAGGGCGAACGATATAACGACACGGACGTTTACAAGGTGATCGAGGGCGCGTCTTATTCGCTCATGGTCCGGCCCGACCCGGAGCTCGACCGCTCGCTCGACGTCGTGATCGCGAAAATCGCGGCCGCCCAGGAGCCCGACGGTTACCTGTTCACGGCCCGGACCACCGACCCGGCCCATCCCCAGCCGGGCATCGGGGCCGAGCGCTGGGTCGAGGAGACCGTCAGCCACGAACTTTACAACGCCGGCCATCTCTACGAAGCGGCCGCGGCCCATTATCTCGCGACGGGAAAAAGGACGCTGCTCGACGTGGCCCTCAAGAACGCGGACCTCGTCGCGGCCACGTTCGGTCCGGACAAACGCCGCGGCTTTCCCGGTCACCAGGAGATCGAGCTCGCCCTCGTGAAGCTCTATCGTTTGACGGGAAACGATAAGTATCTCGACCTCGCCAAGTATTTTCTTGACCAGCGCGGCCGCGACGTGAAGCTCACGCAGTATCCGCCCGGCAGCCGTTTCGCCATTTACAACGACGCGGCGCAGATCCAGGCGCATAAACCCGTCCTCGAGCAGGAGGAGGCGGTCGGGCATGCCGTCCGGTTTACTTATATGGCGGCGGGAATGACCGACGTCGCGGCGCTGTTCGGCGACCCGGATTACCTCCGGGCTGATTCGTGGCTGTGGGAGAATGTCGTCGGGAAAAAAATGTATTTGACGGGCGGCATCGGGTCGCGCCACGACCGCGAGCGGTTCGGCGACGCCTACGAGCTTCCCAACCTGACGGGTTACCTCGAAACGTGCGCGTCGATCGGCATGGCGTTCTGGAACCACCGGATGTTCCTCCTCACGGGCGACGCGCAATACCTCGACGTCATGGAGCGGGTCATGTTCAACGGGGTCCTCTCGGGCGTTTCGCTCGGCGGGGACCGATTCTTTTATTCGAACCCGCTCGAATCGGATGGGAAATACCGGTTCAACCAGGGCCAGATCGGCCGGGCGCCGTTTTTCAACGTCGCCTGCTGCCCCGGGAACATCTCACGTTTCCTCCCCTCCGTGCCGGGTTATGTCTATGCGACGAACGGGGACGCGCTCTATGTCGGCTTGTTTATCGGCGGTTCGGCGAAGCTCGAACTCGCCGGCCGGCCTGTGATCATACGGCAGGACACCCGGTATCCATGGGACGGCGCGGTGAAGATCTCCGTCGAGCCGGAGAGGCCGGGCGTATTCACGGTCAACGTCCGGATTCCGGGGTGGGCCCAAGATAAACCCGTTCCCACCGACCTCTATAGATACGCGGACGCCGCGACCGCGAGGATTTCGCTCAAGGTCAACGGGGCGCCCGTTCCCGTCAAGGTCGAGAAAGGGTTCGTCGCGCTCCGGCGGACGTGGGAAAAGGGCGATACGATCGAGCTCGACCTGCCGATGTCCGTCCGCCGCGTCGTCGCCCACGAATCCGTTAAGGACGACGCTGGCAAGGTCGCCTTCGAGCGCGGCCCGGTCGTTTACTGCGCCGAGGCGGCAGACAACGAAAGCGACGTCCTGAGCCTGGTCGTCGCGGGCGATGTCCGCCTCACGCCGGAATTCCGGACCGACGTGCTTGGCGGAGTCGTCGTCCTCAAAGGGAGAGCGCTGGCCGTCGCGAGCAACGCCGATGGCTCGCCCGGTTCGGAGAAAGAGCAGGACCTCCTCTTGATCCCTTACTATACCTGGGCAAACCGCGGCCCCGGCGAGATGGCGGTCTGGCTGAAGAAAAAATAATCCGGCATGAGCCGCCTCTAGAAGCGGAAGGTCTTTATATCTTCGCCAATGACATTTATGACTTTTGTCAAGCTTATGGGTTGATTTTCTCAGATTTTCGAGATATTTCCTCCCAAGGCGTATCAATCATGCCCGATGTCAGAAGCCAATCGCCACCGCGGCGGACAAGACCCTTTGACTGGGGAAGGATTAGCTGACCGTCCTCGAATTGCTGCCAGTATTGGTAGCCTCCCGTGACGGCCTTCTTTTTATGGATTGCTCGTTTTTGCTTCACAACGAGATCGAATTCCGCTATGCAGGCATGTTCAGAGAGATTCGACACATGGAGGTTGTCATATTGTAGCGTGTGGCTCAGACCTACCGCCAAAGAATCACCGAGACTCTTATCCACCTTCCGATTCGCCCCAAGAATATTAAAAGTTTCCTCTTCAATCTTCTTGCGTGTATGATTGAGATAGTTCTCACAATCCTTCGGGGTTTTGAAAAATTCGCGAGCCCGAGGAGTAAGGCAATTCCAGACGCGACTCCAGTTGCGTCCGCCAAGACTCCCGATAAACGTCTTAACACATTCGGTTGGAGTGGAAAGCTTCGGACCAACAAAAAAATCAACCAATCTGGTCAAGACATAGATGGGTCCGATGACGAGTAAAATGATTCCTCCCACGAAGAACAACTTAGTCGCGCCCGGGATCACGGCAGTACTACGGGAATACGCCGGCCAGACCAGAAATAAAAGTATGGCGCCACCAGCCGCCAAGACCAATCCCCATCCAAGATGTGCGAGCAAATGAGGAAGCTCTGACCGCTTTGCTGACTTCGAGTCGTCGGAAGACGACTCCCTGTGTTCAGAGAGATCATCTAAACGAGGTTGAGAGCAGTTGGTATTCAGTCTGACCGTTTTGGGCTCAGGGACACTGCCAAGCAGAACCCGTGCTTCACGCCGTTTTTTTTCATTTTCCTGGTCTGAGGCTTGATTATCCATCAGTAATCTCCCTTTCTACCCGATAGGAATTTGGCTTTGGTATCGTTTAAGATCCTATCCCTTTGAGCTAGGGAACCCGGCCGCTCA
>Ga0315289_10016050_pt1 | contig 10369 bp, 7 predicted proteins | sample YL17G11_40_MG_FD_203452 | JGI IMG/M metagenome (GOLD analysis project Ga0315289, IMG submission 203452) | Sediment microbial communities from Yellowstone Lake, YNP, Wyoming, USA - YL17G11_40 | ecosystem: Environmental > Aquatic > Freshwater > Lake > Sediment | place: USA: Wyoming | collected...
CTCGAAACTTCAATCCAAATCTGGTTCCGTCAAGAACAGCCTCACTGAGGTTGCCGGCCATGTCCATCCATGGTTCGTCACCTGGTGAAATTCGAACAGCATCGGCAGCAATTTGCCCAGGTGATGCAATCTGCCAAGACTTGTCACTTGTTGAAGCAACGAGACTTGCAGGGAACCAATACAGGTGAGAATTGAGAGGACTTCCTGGAACTGGGAGATTCTCGCCGGCGTCGAATGTGGCAATGACTTGATTGACAGCAGGACACCTTCCTCCCGCTTGAACTGTGTTTGTGAAGACATTACCAAGCAACTCACCGTGGTCATCGTGTTGCGTTCCACAACCAGAAACGCTGATGTCTCTGACGGGTGAGTCGGTAACAAAGTTCATGATTTCTTCGGTCGCAAGTTGCCCGCCGTCCCACTCACAAAACGCAGCCAACATCACGTTGGTGATGCAGTTCATTGATTTTGCATCAAGCACGTCCTTGAGTTCAGAAGCTCGTGGAACCTCATTGTTGTGCGTGAGGATGTTTGCCGGATAGTAGAACGTCGGAAATCCGTACGATCCCGCAAAGAGACCGCAGTTATTTCCGTGTACGTCAGCATACACTTGTGCGCCGAACTGAAAATCAGTTCCTAGGTCTACAGTGCCATCAACCGCGGGAGGCACGATGACGCCCGGACCCGGATTGAGTTCACCATCGTGCCGAGGATCACCAAGCAACAATCGATTGATCGTCATCATGTCGCCCGAGGTGTTCGTCGGAAGAAATGCGCTCCATGCATCATTCCAGTACACAGGCTTGTTCAGGTTGATCCAACCCCTAACGTTCGGTTTTCCACCCATTTGAGTGGTCACGCTAGCGAGAAACGCTCTCACACGGCCAGCAGTGATTTCATATTTGTCAAGGTGTGCAACCTTTCCAGCGGGTGCAGGAAAACCGACGACAGGAAGCGTCCTGCAGCAGTCTTCGCCTGCTCCACACGTGTCACCGCCCATGTGAACTGCACAGCTTGGAGTAGACACGCACTTTTTAGCGTAACCGCATGCAACGGTGCAGTCACTGTCTACGAGGCAATGTTTTCCCTCGCTGCATCGTGGTGCGGTCGGACCACCACACCCAATATCAGTCTCGGTTGAAGGAGGAGATGAGTCGTTCGACGAACCAGCGTCTTGCGCTGGTGTTGATCCGTCAGGAGAACTTGTTTCTCCCGCTTGTGCATCACAGTCAACACACGAACCTGCATCTTCGGGTTGAACAACCCGTTCATTGAATGCGTCATCGTGTTTTGTCGATGAACATGCTGCCAGCGCAGCAAGTGCAATCAGCGCAATCGACCTCATCCGATCTCCCTCATCTTCCACGTTGTTGACGAGAACCCGTAGTCATCTCGCTTGACTTCGGCGACATACAACTTGTACGGGTCGATCAGTTCCTTGGCACCCCAGATGTTGATGCGTACTGCCTTGCCGACAGCACCAGTTGCAAACAATTGCACATACGTCTTCTTGTTTTTGGTCGTCTTCAGAACGCCTGCACTTGGCTGAGCACCTTTCTTCGTTGCGGCAAGGACGGTCACGAACCAGACGTGTGCAGTCTCGCCTTGTTCGAGTTCTTCGAGAGGCTTGACGCCCTTCTTTTCGAGATTGTCGAAGATCGTGGGCTCAAACATCGTCATGACGTCGACCGTACCGAAGACTTCAACCTTGTGCTCAGCAATCTCCTTTCGAGACCACTCTTCAGTGATTGGAGCGAGTCCTCGAGCAAGCGTGTAGAAGGTCATCAAACCTTCAGTGGGATCATTCTTCGACGACTTCTTGATCATGTTCGAGTGATCTCGAGTGATCTCAACTGTCTCCTCGACACCTTTGCGCTTACGTGTCACCGTTTCAGTGTACTGACCCATGATAGTCTCATACATGTGATGGTAACTGTTGAAGATCTTGTCAGGACCAACACACTCAAGGCTGTCAAACGCACCGATCTTGATGAGAGCTTCAAGCGCCTTGCGATTGAACTTTTCAGGTCGCCATGAACCGTCTTCGTTCCAAAGCAAGTCCTCGATCGATTTGAAAGGTTGACGTTCGACGATTTCTTCGACTGCTGCAACGCCGATACCTTTGCATGCAATCATGCTGGGCATGAGTTTCTTGCCCGGAAGTGCGACCCAGCTGACACTAGCGTGGTTAATGTCAATGGGAACGATCTGGTAACCGAGAGCACGAGCTTCACCGATCGCCTTTGCACGCCTATCGGGTGACTTTGACATCGCCTCGAGGTATGCGCAGAGCCAGTGCTCCTCGTAGTACGTAGAGAGCCATGCGCACCAGTATGAGTCGATGGCATATGCAACTGCGTGAGCCTTGTTGAACCCGTAGCCGCTCATGAAGCACACGGTCTTGTATGCCTTCTCAGCGATTGCCTGTGGGACGCCATTCTTGACGCATCCATTGACGAAGCTGTCTTCGAGCTCCTTGACTTTCTTCTTCGCGGCTTCTCCGCCTGAGATGCTGCGCTTCATGATTGCTCGACGGACTTCGTCGGTCTCATTCATTGGGAAACCTGCGACCTTGTTCGCAAGTGCCATGACGCCCTCCTGGAACACAAGAAGTCCGCGTGTTTCCTTCAACGTTTCGTTGATCAACGGATGTCCCCAGTCGAAAGGAACCTGCTCGTGTTCGAGCCAGAGCTTGTCAACGTGAGCAGCGAGAGGGCCTGGACGATAGATTGAAGTGAGGGCCGCGACGTCGATGATGCTCTTCGGTTGGGCCTTCTTGAACAGTCGCTGGGCACCTTGACCGGTGCACTGAAAGATGCCAGCCCAGCGACCTTCACAGTAGACCGCGTAAGGCTTGGGATCGTCAAAATCAATGACGTCAGGAGAGAGGTGAGCATCGTACCATGCCTTGACATCGTCGAACGTCGGAGCCTTGTTGCCTTCCTTCATCAGGATGAGCTCGATGGTACGCTCGATGAGTCGCATCGTTTCAAGACCAAGAAGGTCGTACTTGATGAAGTTGCCGATGTACTCGAGGTGCTTGAAGTTGACGCCTTCGACCCACGGAGACTGAGGTTCGCCTTTGGATGCGACGAGAGGCATCTTGTTGGGAAGATCGTCAGCAATCAGAACGCCACCTGCGTGGCGCCCGAGCGATCGATTCTGCTTGAACAGCGTCCTGATCGATTCGGCAACTGCAGGGTACTTGTCGATGAATGCCTTGAACGAAGGCGAGTATTTCATCGCATCGTCGTATTGGAGGACGAACAAGTTCTTGTCGTCGCCTTCCTTCATCGTTGCCTTGCGCACCTCGTCCTCGACGGTTCGAGTGGCCGCATTGGTCTCTTCGAAGGGCACACTGTAAAACTTTCCAATGTCCTTGACAAGGGTCTTCAGTTTGAACGTGTTGTAATTCGAGATGGGCACCACGTTCTCAAAACCAAAGAAGTTTCGAAGCTGCTCGAGCACCTTGTCACGGTCAGCAAGGTCGGTGTCGATGTCAGGAGCGCCCTTGCGGTGAACGCTCAAGAAACGGGCGAACGGCAGGTCCCACTTGATGGGATCCATGTCGGTGATGTACAAGACGTACGCAACGAGTGAGCCACCGCCAGATCCTCGACCGGGACCGACGAGGCAGACCTTGCGGGCTAGCTCCATGATCTTCTGGTACGAGATGAAGTAGTCAGCGTTCTTCATCGCCTTGATGACGCCGAGTTCTTCCTTGAGACGATCGATGTACGCCGGATCGTCGCCTCGGCCGCGCTTCTTCAGACCGACCTTACAGAGGGCGATGAGGTGCTCGAACGACGTTGAACCTTTCGGAATCAACTTTTCGTTCGGAAACTTGGGACTACGATCGGGCGGAACCTCACCGATGACCTGATGGGCGATGTCATGTGTACGTTCGATTGCATCAGCAATCATTTCATCATCATAGAAGTCAGTACCTTCTTTCGACTTCTGGTACTCATCCCACATCTGTTGGGCGTTCTTCGGGTAGAGCTCACACTTGAGGTCTTCTTTCGACTTCGGAAGTGAGTCGGGGCTGTACGTCGAATAGTTCATGAAGCCCAGGCGCTTGTAGAGCTCACGTTCCTTCCAGTACTCAGGCTTGAAGTAGTGAGCATCACCTGTGCAGATCAACTGCTTCGTGACGCCGTTGCGCTTAGCGAACTCGATGATTGCGCGGTTGACGAGATTCTGAGCCGCGAGGCGGTTGAACTGCAGTTCGAGGAAGTAGTTTCCCTCGCCGACGGCACTCGTCATTGCATCGTATGAATTGCCGATGGACGTGATGCACTTCTCAAGCAACACCTTATCGTCGAGGAGCTTGTTGTCCAGCGCTTCGAACTTGACCTGTTGAAGTTCTTGGAAAACGTTCCACGCAGGAAGTCCACCGATGCATGCAGACGACACGACGATGTCGCCGTCTTTTCCTGCTTCGCGGAGCATCTTGAGATCCATGCGAGGGAACCTGTAGAACCCTTGCATTGCAGCCTTCGAACACATCGCAAAGATCTTGAGAAGACCTTTCTGCGACTTCGGCAGGACGACGAGGTGATGTCGCCTGTTCAGCGGATTGAAGTGCTTGTTCGACTTGGTCTCGTCCTCGTTTTCGATGGTGAGGGCATTCGACATTTCGATGTCTTCAGTCTCGTCATTTGCATCGACGACAGCAATGATCTTCGTCTGAAGCCTTTCCTGCTGAGCCTGCAACTTCTTAGCGACTTTCTTGTCGACCTGTGCCTGTTCATTCATGGCCTTGTCTTCCTGCCACTGTTCAAGATCAGGATGGAAGTACGCCTCTACGCCGGGAATATACTTGAACTGCTTGGCATTCGCCTTGTTCCATGATTCCACCCACAATTGCGCATGGGCGTAGCTTGCCATATTCCCGTGTTCAGTGATCGCATGACCGTCGAGGCCATTTTCAATGCACCACTTAAAGTGTTCATCGGGATACCCGAGTCCATCAAAATAACTGAAGCCTGTGTGATTGTGCAAACCAAAAAATCGTTGAGGAACACGGCTCATATTACTATCCTATCACAGAGACGGCTTATGTTGCACTAGATACGCTTGCGCATTAGTTGTAAATTGAACGTCTTCAATAACGCTCAATTTCAAGTTACAATTGCGACACAGAAGTCCACGAACACGTAGCGTTACATGATCATGATCAATAACAGTGTCAAGGGCTGGCAATTGTTCGGGACAAATGGCACATGTGCCATGTTGCGATTCAAACATCGCATCGAATTCTCGTTTGCTAATGCCGTATGTTTTGATACGACGTGACCAGGTCCCAAGAGGTTTTCTGGGTGAACAAATTTCACAGTACACTTGATTGCCCGAACACGGCACGTACTCTTCGTTGCAGTGTTGACATGTTTTCGTTGGGTATTTTCGTGATCGAAGCGCAGCTAAATGTATTTTAGTCATCGTCTGACGCGGTCGTTTCAAACCAAAGCGATGAATCGCATAGTGAACCTGCCCGGGCGTCAAAAAGAGATCATACGTCCTCAACATATCCATGATGTTAAACGCAGTGAACTTTTGATCAATGTACCACGTCGTTATCAGATCACGAAGCTCATCAAGTCGACGCTGAACAGCCGCTCTTTCAGTATTGATATTCTTAGCACCCATTCAATCAAATCATACAATTATTTGCTACGTTCTACACCCTTAAACGACGAAAGGGCCCTTACGGGCCCTTTCGAAACTGAATCGCTGTTGTTCAGACGGTCGGATCGGCGGGCGCCTGCTCGGCGACGACGAGGCCTGCAACGAGTGCTGCAACGCCGACGACTACGACCTGGACGAATCCGGCGGTGTCCTTGACGAGTCCGACCTGCTCAGCTAGCGTCGGGAGCGTGGTGACAAGCACCGGCACTGCGACTGCTGCCCAACGAGGAAGTACTGCCCAGACAGGCTTGAGTGCGTTCACAACGCGTGATGCAAGCAAGAGTCCTGCGACAACGTAAGCGACTAGTTCTACGACTGATAGGTTCATGTGATGGTGTCTCCGTTCTTTAAGTATACGCCTCGCGAGCGCGTTGACCATCACCCATCGTCAATGGTGAGCAATGACTCAATGACAAGATCGTCGATCATACGCTCGATCGCTTCATCAACAGGATCCCACGTCTGTGTGTGATCAGAACCGCCAATGTCTTTCGTGACTTTCATCTTGTTACCATCTTTCGCAACACGAGCACGATCATTTGCCTGGAATTTCGTTTGCCCGCCGCCCGTGAGGTTTCCTCCTGGGTGTGTTCCGAACAATTTTCCGCCGACACGAACAACCCTGCGCTGTCCCTTGAACGGATAGACCTTGTAGTCCTGCTTGCTACGCTGAGGACGTCCTGACGGTGCTGCTTTGGGACGAGGTGGAGGTGCAGATGATTGAGAGTTCGAACGACCGCTGTACCAATCGCTGTCATTCCAATTGCCGCTGCTACCGCTTGATTGCACATAACCCTTGTCGAGCTTGGAGTTCGTCAGACGACGTGCATACCGAAGTGCTAGCTCCGAATTTCTGAAGTCCTTGACGGTCGTCTGCCCTTCTGAACCGATGCGCCCCCAACGGGTTTTGACCGTCGAGCCCTTCACAGAAACCTCCCAGAATTTTCTGGCCCGGCCTGTTGTATTGACATACCGTCGTGTGTAATCAGAACTCGTCGACCCTTGAGATGAGGAAGATGACGAACTAGAAGAACTCGCGGGCGCCGGGGTTTTTCCGCTGCCACTACAACGGCGATCGCCACCAGACATTGTGTAGTGATTGTTTCGGGTCTTTTTGCCGTATGAATCAACCTTGTAGCTGATATTTCTGTGACAGAACGGACAAGGAGGACCTTCAGTTGTTTGCTGTTGCGATGAAGGCGGGGGCTGTTGTGGACGAGGCGGCGGCGCATTTCGACCTCGGCCCGTGTTTGGATCCCACTGACGCCAAAAATCATCTGCCCAAGATGAACCTGAACGTGATGAAGACGAGCTAGAACTTGAACTGCCTTGACCCCAGTCGCCAAGCGTCTTATCACCAGACATGTCATAACGTGAACGCTTAGCAGGATCTGAAAGAAGCCCGTACGCTACGTTGACCTTGACCATCTCGGGCGTTGTATCTTTGCCGGGATTCCTGTCAGGGTGTAAAGCAATCGTTTTGTTCCTGTATGCCTTCTTGATGGTGTCAGCATCAGCACTAGGTGCCACACCCAAGATCTCATACGCCTTGGTCATCGCCTCGCGGATGAGCTCGCGAAGCTGGCCAATGGGGAACTTCATCCCAATAGGTATTCTGCTCGCTAGATGACTTTTCGGAAGTACTCGATCGTCTTCAAAAGACCTTCTTCGAGTTCTACGCAAGGCTTCCAATTCAAGATGTCACGTGCAAACGTGATGTCAGGACAGCGTTGCTTTGGATCGTCAATTGCCTCAGGCATCGATCTGAGTTTAGGCTTGCTAGCTTTCGTCAGAATGTGAATCTCGTCTGCCAACGCCTTGACAGTGAACTCGTTTGGATTCCCTAGGTTGATGGGCGTACCAGGATTGCTGTGCAGTGCGCCCATCGCGATGATCCCTCTAACGAGGTCGTCAACGTAGCAAAAACTTCTTGATTGCCTTCCAGAACCGTAGAGTGTGATTGCTTCGCCGCGTAGTGCCTGAACAATGAAATTACTGACGACTCGTCCGTCATCCGGATCCATGTGTGGACCGTACGTGTTGAAGATTCTCACCATTCGTGCATCGACGTGGTACTTCTGCAGGTAATCGAAACACAGTGCCTCTGCAGCGCGCTTTCCTTCATCGTAACATGAACGTGGACCATATGAGTTCACGATACCTCTGTACGATTCAGGTTGAGGCGTCACATCTGGATCGCCATAGATCTCGGACGTTGACGCATGGACTACAACAGCACCTATGCGCTTCGCATGCTCCAACATGTTCCGTGTTCCGACGACACAAGTCATCATCGTCTCGATAGGCATTGCCTGATAGCGTGGAGGCGAAGCAGGACACGCAAAATTATAGATCAGTTCAGCCTTGTTGTGATACAGAAATTCAAGCATATCAGGATGAGTGATGTCCTGATGCATACAGCTGTATCTTTTGCTTGGATGTTCCATCAATACTTTGTAATGTGCAGATGGTCGCCCGGGCCAATGACCCAAAGAAGAACAGAAGTTATCAATGCCCAAAACCTTGTCACCTGCATCTAAGTGGTGTTTGGCGATGTGTGAGCCAAGAAACCCGGCAGCGCCGGTGACAATTACGTCCTTCATAGGTCTAAAAGTAACCCATCTTCCGATGACTGTTCATGCGCATGCTCGAGCAGATATTTACATGTATGAAGCGCCTGAACGAAAATGCAATCAAGAAGATCTACAACACACTCATCGAACGGTTCGGTGAACCGATCGGCACGGCGCCAGTTGTCAAATCAAATAAGTTGTCTGAAACACGTGAACGTGTGACGAAAGAAGACATCATGGATGCATACGAAGAAATGTATCTTGAGGCAGGTCCGCCAAATCTTGAAGACCTCATCAGTTGGCTCGGAACAACCCGCGAAGCAGTTATGAACGCCTGGCCACGTTGGCTTGTCATCAGCAGCGATGGCACAGTTGGTTATGAAGACGATGTATCGATGGATGAAGCAGACGATCTCGATCAGGTCACGTCCAAAGGTGGCGAGGAAATCGTCAAGGCGTTGAATAACAAAGACGAGTTCTGACGTTCAGACTTCGCTGATAGCTTCGGCTGGGATCGGCTCGAGCACATAGACCGCAACGGGCGTTCCGTCCTTACTGTGACCGAACTCTTGATCGACGTAGAACTTCATGCTCTTTGGAAGTTTTGTGATGTCGATTGTCATCATCGCCCATTCATCGCCGCTTTTGCTTGTCGCTTCAGCGCCTTTACGTGAGGTAGCAAGATAGACTCGACCTGAGTACCTGCGAGTTGTGCCTGGAACGAGGCGATGCGACGGGCGCAGTCCTGTTGCAAGGATGCTCTCGAGGTTCTCGCGAGGCGTTCCGTGCCACATGATGGCAGGTAGATTTTTCTTTGACAGCGGGCCTTTGGTTTCCGCTTTTGGCTCAAACCACCAAACGAGGCGACCGTTGCGATCTGAGCGTGACAGCAATGACCAACCGTTTTTGTCTGCATCGGCTATCAGAGCGGCCTCAATCGCATCGGCGTCTCCAGCAACGTGTCTTACGAAGACGTTCAGCATCTGTCCACTGAAATCGGCAGTCGCTCCAACGCGGCCGTTGATTCTACCAGCAGCACGTTCAAGAGACGCAGCAACGTTCTCAGCGTCTGACTTCTTCAGCGCTTCTTGCAAGATGCGTCTGAGGTCACCAACGCTGGTTTGCATTACGCTCTCGACGCGTCTTTTGCGCCTTTTAGCATCTCTTCGTAGACTTCATCTGCGACGGCATCTTTCATTCCGTCCTTTGTCATGCGGTGGTACGTGTCGCTCATTGCAACACACCAGTCTTTCCACTGTGGATATTCCCAGAAGAAGCTCTCTGCTGCATCGGGAGCTGCGTCTTCAGGAGCAACATCGGGCTGATCGAACGTGTAACCTCGCCAGTTACGAGCAAACTTCTTCTTTGCAACCTGAAACTTGTTCTCTGCTGCTCGACGAGCTCGAAGCCGTTTACGATCTTCTTTGTCCCAATCATAGGGCTTTGGAGGACGATTGCTTGGATCTGAAGGACCACCATCCTTCTTGATCAGCTTTTGTCCTTTTAGATACGAGATCAATGATTGACTTGCCGGGATCCCGCCGTGAGAACTGAGAATGGCTGAGCGTTCGCCTGACGTCGTGCCGAACTTCACCATTGCAGTGTAGAGCTGACTCTTTGAACCCGTGTACGTTCTGCCTTCAGCATCATGAATGCTTACGGGGTCACCGTAACCGATCACTTCGTTGACTGTATTTCTCATTGTAGACTCACCGAGATCTGTCGTGTCGAAACCAGAACGTTCAAGTCCTGCATTGCGTCCTGCAAACACCTGGATGAAGAGTGCTGCACCTATGTCACCACGCTCTGAATCGTTAGGGACTGTTACATCAAAACCCTTGCCTCGAAGCACTGTCTCATGGCGATCACCTGAAACATTGACATCAAGTCCGGCGGCGCGCAAAGCTTTTTTGTACTTCATCGCAAGACGACCAGGAGAAGGACGTGGTGAACCCATATCGCTATCGTCAGCATACATGCCTTCATCGTCGTACTGCTTACGGAAATACTCGTCCTCGAAATCTCTTTCATCCTGAACGGGCTTACGAGCCTTGTTGACAGGATCCATCCACGCCTTGTACGAACCTGAGTTCTTTTCGCGACTAGAG
>Ga0315289_10016052_pt1 | contig 10368 bp, 2 predicted proteins | sample YL17G11_40_MG_FD_203452 | JGI IMG/M metagenome (GOLD analysis project Ga0315289, IMG submission 203452) | Sediment microbial communities from Yellowstone Lake, YNP, Wyoming, USA - YL17G11_40 | ecosystem: Environmental > Aquatic > Freshwater > Lake > Sediment | place: USA: Wyoming | collected...
CGAATCGCGATGCGCCGATTCCTCCTCGCAGGCCCTGCTCCGGGCTTGGCCTTCTGAAGACATTCCGCGGTGTTCTTTCTCTAGTGTCGCTTGGCCGGGCCGTTTTGTTGACCCAGGCCGCAACTCAATCTTAATTTCTTTTCGATCGCTTGTCATCAACCACGCCTCAGCCAGCGACATCCCACTGGGCGCTGCCGGCCCATCTCACTCTTTCGGGGCCGGAAACGCGCGAAAGCCAGGAGGCTCAGATGAGAACTCAGAAAGTTGCAGCTCTGATCGCCGTTCTGTTTCTCGCAGGCGCCCTTGCCTGGGCCCAGGAATACCGGGCTCGGGTGCAGGGACTTGTCTTCGACGCATCCGGCGGCGTGGTCCCAGGCACATCCGTCACCTTGGGGAATGTCGCCACCGGCGTCGAAGTGAGCCGGCTGTCAAACAACCAAGGGCGCTACATTTTCGACTACGTAGATCCCGGGACGTACATGCTCACGGCTGAAATGCCCGGCTTCAAGAAGTCCATCCGACACAACATTCCGGTGCAGCAGCGCGGCGACGTGACCGTTGACTTCAACTTGGAGGTGGGACAGCTCACTGAGTCAGTGACGGTCGAAGCCGTACCGATTGCGTTGCAGTTCAACACCGCCTCGCGCGATCTCACGATCGAGACGACGATGGTCAGGGAACTGCCATCCGTCACCCGCAACCCGTTCCAGCTCGCGATGCTTGATCCAACCATCATCAACCGCGGGAGTACCGTTGAGACCCAGCCGTACCATCACCGGACATCGAACGAAATGGACCTTGGCGGCGGGACCAAGTATCGCAACGACCTCGTGCTCGACGGCACGCCCCTCACGGCAGGCAATAAACTCGGCTACACGCCGCCGATGGACGCGGTAACCGAGTACACCGTCCAGCAGAACTCGGTGGATGCCGAGTTTGGTCACAGCGCTGGCGGCATCGCGGTGGTGACTATGAAGTCGGGTACGAACCAGGTCCATGGCTCGGCATACTACTACCGACGCGACCCGAACCTGAACGCGATTACCGACCGCGCCATCCCCAGGCACAGCGACACTCCTTATTGGAACGCCGGGGGCACGCTGGGGATGCCCATCCGAAAGAACAAGCTGTTCGTGTTCGGGGTGTTCGAGAAGATCGAGAACACCCAGGCGAGCCCGGGCACCTACACCCTTCCGACCGCGCTGGAGCGTCAAGGCGACTTCTCGCAGTCAGTGGCGAAAGACCAAAAGCTCCGGGTTCTCTACGATCCCACCACCACGCGCCTGTCGGGGAGCACGTACATCCGCGACCCGTTTGCCGGCAACAGAATCCCGTCCGCGCGTCAGGATGCGGCAGCCAGGCGTATCCTCAACAACCTCTGGACGACGAGCGCGGCCGCCGACGATCCGACCGGACTCAACAATTTCAAGTACCTGAACGAATTGGAGTTCCACTACTACAACTATTCGGCACGGGTTGACTATCAGATCAACGACAACTGGAAGGCATTTGCCCGCATCAGCCGGATGAAGACCGACCAGGACCAGGTGGATTTCACCGGCGGCAGCGATCCGTTGAAGATGCGAAACGTGACGGGAAGCAGGCGAAACGGCTGGAATATCGCGGCGGACACCGTTCACACAATCAGCCCGACCACGATCCTGAACCTCCGCGGGTCCTTCTATCAGGTCGAAGATAAGCGGGATTATCCCCAGATGGCTGTCACCGAGGCGGATTACAAGTCCCTCTGGCCGACCACCTGGTGGAAGGATGGAAACACGGACTACATGGCCGGCCGGCCGCTGCTGTATTTCCCCCACGTCGTGGTGGACAGCAACAACTACGGCCGGCTCGGAGTCCAGAACTTCTGGTATCAGCAGCCGGCGGGATACAGCGTGCATGGGCGCCTCACCAAATACTTCACCAGGCACTTTCTGAAGATGGGGACGGAGGCTCGCTGGAAACGGGGAAACGCGGCGCGCTTCTATTTCGGGGATTTCCGGTTCACCTCTCAGGAGACCGGCAAGGATATGGCTAAGGCGGATGCCGCCACCGGCCACCCCTGGGCCAGCTTCGTCCTCGGCGCCATCAACCCCGCGAACTCGAACGTTCGTTACAACGTCCTCCAGTATTCCAATACCGAGATGTATGCCTTCTACCTTCAGGACGATTTCAAGGTGAGCCAAAAGCTGGCGCTCAACCTGGGCCTGCGCTATGAGTACGAGGGTGGACTCTGGGATCCCGAGAACCGGCTCCCACAACGCCTGGACCTCACGGACCCGATTTCCGGTATGAAGGAGGTCATCGATCCGCTCATCCCCGCCGATGTCAAGGCGAAAATGGCGGAGTCCGCCGGGCCGAAGAGCTATTCCTACACCGGGGCCTTCTACTTCACCGAGCCCGGCAACAACCGCAAGACAGACGTGGACAAGAACGGGTTTATGCCGCGCCTCGGCCTGGCCTGGCGGCTGAATGACCAGTCTGTCATTCGGCTGGGCTATGGGCGCTTTGTCGTGCCGTCCTCACTGGCCAACTCCGAGCGCGACACCCTGGGGGAGATCGACCTGGGAGGATTCACGCCTACAACCACGGCTCCCTCCGTCCAGGAGGGCATTCCTCGGGCGTATCTCGCCAACCCGTTTCCCCTGGGATTGGACCCGATCACCGGAAAGAGCTACGGCCGTTACACCAACCTCGGCAGCGCCGTGACGATCGATGAGTACCAACAGCGGCCGCCGATCAGCGATCGGATCAATGTTTCCTTCCAAAGGCAGTTGCCCGGCCGGTTCATTGCGGATGTCACCTACTTCGTGAATTTCGTGAGGCGGGATCAGTACACCCTGAACCTGGACATGATGGATCCGCGGCTCAGTTACAAATATAAGGCCGACCTCGAAAGAACCGTCCCGAACCCCTTCTACAACTACGCAACGCCGCAGACGTTCCCCGGCGCTTCGCTTCGCAATTCCAAGACCCTCAAAGTCTCCAGCCTCCTGGCGCCGTATCCGCAGTATGCGGGCATCACCCAGACCGGCACGGATATGAGGAGAGGACGCTACCAGTCCCTGCAATTGCGAACCCAGCGCGCCTTCGCCAGCGGCTTCTCGTTCCTGGCAAGCTATGCCTACGTGGCTTCTAAGGCGCAGTGGTTCTTCGACGAACAGGACGAGTATGACGGCACGCTGACGTGGATGAATTTCGGCGTAACCCAGAGCGGCGGTTCCGGAGCCCCGACGGTCGCCTCGGATCCGAGACACCGGTTCGTGTCCGCCGGCTCCTGGGAGATCCCGGTCGGCCGAGGCCGGCGGCTTGGAGCCAGCCTCGCGCCGGCTCTTGATCACATCGTTGGTGGATGGCAGGTCTCCGGTATCTACACCTACACCTCCGGGGCTCCGCTGATCTTCACTCGAAATGCCATCGCTCCGGCGTCAGTCACGACGCTCGGTGGGATCGGGACAAGCAGTTACTGGTTCGACATAACCGGCTTCGCCAAGCAGGCGGCCTACACCCGGCGCATCAACCCCTGGTACTATGACGGGCTCCTCGGGCCGGGTTTCAAGAACCTCGACCTGTCGCTCTCCAAACGATTCGCGCTGAGCGAGCGGTTCAGGTTGCAGGTGCGTCTCGACGCCTTCAACGCGCTAAACGGGATGAACTGGGTCAACCCGCAGTTGAACGAAACGGCCTCGGATTTCGGGAAGACCAGCACCCAGCTCACGGGCTATTACGGCCGTCAGTTGCAGTACTCGGCCCGGATCGAATTCTAGGTGTTTTTGCGGCCCGCTGTCATCAACGACGCTTTGCCGGCGACATACCATTGAGCGGTGCTGGCCCCATCTCACTGCTTCGGGGGCGGAAACGCGCGGAAGGCGGGACGCTCGAATGTCTCGCCGTAACCACAGAAATGAGGGTCTATGAAGACGAGGGTGAAAATCAGCATCTGTATCCTCGCGCTCCTGTTCGCTTCCGGGGCCGCCCTGGCCCAGGAGTCGCGCGGCGCGATCGCCGGGCAGGTCACCGATCCCCAGGGGGCGGTGATACCCGGCGTCAACGTAATTCTGACCAATACTGAAACCGGCCAGGTATGGAAGCTGGTCACCAACGCCAGCGGCAGCTACAGCGCGCCGCTGTTGAGCGTGGGAACCTACCGCCTCGAGGTCGAGCATCCCGGATTCAAGAAGTACGTGCGAGATCGCATCGCGGTCCGGGTGGCCGACCGCCTGCAAGTGGACATCCCGCTCGAGGTCGGGGCACTCACGGAAAGCGTGACCGTCACCGAGGGCACGCCGCTGATCGAGGCGGTGGACGCCTCGCTGGGGCAAGTCATAGATGCCCGGCGCGTGGCCGATCTGCCGATCGCGCACGGCAACCCTTACGTCCTGATCGCGCTCGCTCCGGGCAGCACTTTCGACGGCAACCCGAAACTCAACCGGCCGTTTGAGCCGACCCATATCACGGCGTACTCGATCGCCGGCACGCGAAACAACACCACCGACGTCCTGCTCGACGGTGTGGCGAACACATCGGTCGGCACGTCGGGCAACCTCAATATCGTCGCGGCCGCATGGGTCCCGCCGCAGGACTCCATGGCCGAGTTCAAGGTTCAGACCTCGGCGTTCGACGCCAAAATGGGCCAGGGCTCGGGCGCCGCGGTGAACATCAGCCTGAAGATGGGGACGAACACCCCGCACGGCAGCGCCTACTGGTACAAGATGACGCCGGAGATGATGGCCAACGACTACTTCTCCAACGCCAACCGGTTGGCGAAGACGGATTTCACCTATGACCGTTGGGGCGGCTCGCTGAACGGGCCGGTGGTGCTGCCCAAGTTGTACAACGGGCACAATAAGACGTTTTTCATGTGGGCCTATGAAGGCCTGAAGGAGTCGCGCCCGCGGCCTCCGGGGAGCACCATCACGGTGCCCACCGAGCTGTGGCGCCAGGGAAACTTCTCCGACCTGCTGGCGCTGGGCGCGACGTATCAGATCTACAACCCGAACACGCGGCGCCAGGAGGGCACCCGTTTCCGCTCCGACCCGTTCTCCGGCAACATTATTCCCCCGAGCCTGATCAATCCCGTGGCGGCCAAGGTGCTCACCTACATCCCCAAGCCCATCAATGATGGCACCACGGTCGATCACCAGAACAACTTCCCGACGCCGAATCAGCCGGAAAACCTCACGTACTACTCGCACGTCTGGCGCGTGGACCACAACATCAGCGACCGGAACCGCTTCTTCGTGCGGGCGAACACGCACAAGAAGGCGAGCGAATATAACGACTGGTTCGAGTCGTACGCCTCGGGCAACAAGCAGCCGTTCTACTCGCACGGCGGGCAGTTCGACGACATTTACATGATCTCGCCCACCATGGTCCTGAACCTGCGCTACGGCTACGCCCGGTACGTCCGGAAAACGGATCCGTTGCGGGGCCGGGGATTCGACCTGACCACGATCGGGTTCCCCTCCGCGCTGAACAACGCCATCCCCGCGGGGCTGAGGGAGTTCCCGTACTTCAACATCCGGAACGGCAGCAGCACCATGTTCTCGACCCTGAACATCGGCGAGGACAAGGACATGCAAACCCACGCGTTCGTGGCGCAGGCCACGAAAGCGCGTGGCTCGCATAACTTCGAGTTCGGTCACGAGTACCGCGCCTACCGGTACGACCGGTACAACCTGAGCACGCAGTCGAGCGGCAACTTCGACTTCGATGAGACCTACACCCGCGGCCCGCTGGACAATTCCTCCATCGCGCCCATGGGCCAGGGCTTGGCCAGCCTCCTGCTGGGCCTGCCGGACACCCGGAGCAACATCGCTCGCAACGCCAGCTACGCCGAGCAGTCCACCGCCGCGATGTTCTACTTCCAGGACACCTGGCGGGCGACCCGGAAGCTGAACCTGACCCTGGGCCTGCGCTACGAACTGGAAGGGCCGCTGACGGAGCGGTTCAACCGCAGCGTGCGCGGCTTCGACGGCACTGCGGTCCAGCCGAACGAGGCCGCCGCGAAAGCCGCGTATGCGAAGATCTACGCCACCACCCCGACCGTCGAGCTGCCGCCCGATAAGTTCACCATGCGCGGCGGGCTCACCTTCGCCGGCGTCAACGGTCAGCCCAGGACGCTGTGGGAGAAGATTTACACGAACTTCATGCCCCGCCTCGGCCTTGCTTACTCGGTCAATAATAAGACCGTGATTCGCGGCGGGTATGGCATCTTCTTCACCCCGCTCGGCATCCGCCGCAGCGACGTGTATCAGAACGGATTCAGCCGGACCACCCCGCTGGTGGTCACGGATAACAACGTGACCTTCAAGACCAACCTCTCGAATCCGTTCCCGGACGGCCTCCTCGATCCGCTGGGCGCCGGCCTCGGTATCCAGACCGACCTGAACCTGGCCATCCCGTTCTTCCTTCCGGAGCCCAAGGCGCCCTACACGCAGAGGTGGCAATTCAGCGTTCAGCGGGAACTGCTTCCCCAGACCATGCTGGAGGTGGCTTACGTGGGCAACCGGGGAACGCATTTGTGGTCCGAGTACGCGACGGGCGCGGGCACTTTCAACACCGTCACGAACATCAACGCGGTGCCTCTCCAGTACCTGTCCACGTCGCCGGTGCGCGACGCGGCCAACATCGCGCACTCCAACAACTATGCGGCGAACGTCCCGAATCCGTACCAAGGCTTGGCCAATATGGGTGCGCTCACGACGGCCACCACCCTAGCGCGGAACCGCCTCTTCACGCCTTATCCCCAGTTCACCACGGTGACGACGATCGACAACGACGGATACTCCTGGTACCACTCGCTCCAGGCTCGCCTGGAGCGGCGCTACGCCGCCGGCCTGACCGTGAACCTGGGTTACACCTGGTCCAAGTTCATGGAAGCAACCGTCCGCCTCAACGCGGCCGATCCGCAGCCGTCCGAGGGCCTGGCCGCTCAGGACCACACCCACCGTCTGCTGGTCAGCACGATCTACGAGGTCCCCGTGGGCCGCAAACGCAAGTTCCTGACGAATGCCAACGCCGTGGTGGATGGCATTGTGGGCGGCTGGCAGCTCCAAGCCATTTACATCCTGCAGAGCGGCGCGCCGCTGGGGTGGGCGGACACCACCATGGTCACCAGCGGAGTCACTACCACCCAGCGGGATCCGAATCGGTGGTTTGACACGAGCGCGTTCGTGACTTCGACCACGCTTCAGCCCCAGAACCATCTGCGGACCTGGCCGTTCCGCTTCAGCACGCTGCGGAGTGACTACGGCAACAACTGGGACCTCTCGGCCATCAAGAAGTGGAGGGTTACCGAGAGGCTTTCGGTGCAATTCCGCGGCGAGTTCCTCAATGCTCTGAACCACCCGTCGTTCACGGCGCCGACCATGGATCCCTACAGCAAGACGTTCGGACAGGTCTCGACCACGGCCGGCGCACCCAGGACCATCCAGCTTGGGTTGAAAGCTGCGTTCTAGGCGGACCTGGCCGCGCGGACCGCTTACTTCGCCCCGTGGGGCGGGTTCTCAAACCGCGCCGGGCTTTCCGCTTGCGGAGCCCCCGCTACGGGTCCGTTCCGGACGTTCCGGGCAGCCCGGCTCCCGGCTGAGAGCCCGTCCTACTACCCGTACTCCCCCACCTGTTTGTTTTCACCGCCTTTGGGAGTATGATGGATGGAATTCGGTAGGGCGGGCGTCTCGAATGAACGTAAGAGGCGGGCGAGTTCCGGCCCCCAGCGGCGCGGGCGTGATGTGCTTGCCACTCCTGTGGCTGCTCGGGATCTTTCCCACTCCGGCCCGGACGCAGGAAAGTCGCGCCACGCTCCTGGGCCTGATCACCGACCCCAGCGGCGCCGTGGTCCCGGGAGCCCGGGTTACGGCCACCAACATCGAGACCGAGGTTCGCCATTCCACCGAGTCCAACGGCGAGGGCAACTACGTCATCCCGTATCTGCCGCCGGGCGCTTACCGCCTGCGGGTGGAACAGGAGGGATTCCGGACGCATGAGCGCGGGCCGGTCGGGATGCGCATCGGCGACCGCGCGCGCCTTGACGTGACCCTCCAGTTGGGGCGGGTCGCCGATAGCGTCGTGCTGACCGCCGAGACGCCTTCGCTCCAATCGGCCGACGCCTCGATGGGTTCCGTGATCGACGCCCGCCGGGTGGCGGAACTTCCTATCGCCCACGGCAACGCCTATCATCTGACGCGCCTGGTCGCCGGGGTCGTCTACACGGGGACCGCCACGTTTGACCGCCCCTTCGATCCGAGCCACATCGCCCACTACTCCATGGCGGGCGCCTACGCTTTGCGCAACGAGATCACCCTGGATGGCTCCCCGAACTCGTCCATAACTGCCGCGCGCAACGAGGTGGGCGCCGCCTACGTGCCGCCCGCCGACATCGTTGGGGAGATGCGAATCACGACCGTGGCGTTGGACGCCAGCGTTGGGCACACCGAGGGCGGAGTGATCAGCCTCAGCCTGAAGAGCGGCGTCAACACTCCCCACGGGACCGCGTACTACAACCATCAGACTCCCGAGCTGTTCGCCAATTCGTGGCTGGCCAATCGCCACGGCCAGCCGCGGGCGGACTTCAACTACGCCCGCTGGGGCGCCTCCCTGCTCGGGCCGCTCTGGCTCCCCAGGCTGTACTCCGGCCAGAACCGGACGTTCTTTCTGTGGGGCTATGAAGGCATCCGCGAGCGGCGGCCGCGCAGCCTGGGCGACCAGACGGTTCCGACCATCTCCGAGCGGCAAGGCGACTTCTCGGCGTTGCTGGCGCTCGGCGATGGCTACCAGCTTTACGATCCCGCCACCCGCCGGCGGAACCCTGCCGGCGGTTTGATCTCGGAGCCGTTCGCCGGCAACCTCATCCCCAGGACGCGCATCAGCTCGATCGCCACCAACATCCTCAGGTACTTCCCGCTTCCTAACGCCGAAGGCACCGCCGACGGCCAGCAGAACCTGGCCCGTCCCGATCTGGCCGAAGACATTGCCTACGCCAACCACGCCTGGCGCATCGACCATAACCCGAGTGAGCGCAACCGGGTTTTCGTGAGCGCCGCCCTGTACGACCGCGCCAGCGACTACCTGAACTACTTCAACAACCTGGCCACCGGTCAGACCTTTTCCTTCGCCGCCCGCCGCGCCGCTTTGGACGACGTTCACGTCCTCTCGGCGAACACGGTGCTGAACCTGCGCTACGCGTATAACCGTTTTATCCGCGCCGCGGACCTGAACCCGGTCAGCCACGGGTTCGACTTGACCACGCTGGCGCCCGGCAACCCGGCCTGGGCCGCCTGGAACAACACGATCGACGCGGGTGCGAGGCGCTTTCCGCTGATCGACATCGCCGGCTACTTCAACCTGGTCGGCACCAGCACCAGCGGAGTCCTGTTCCGCCCGCAGGACACCCACTCGTTCGCCGGAGCGGCGGACCGAATAGCGGGCGCCCATGCCTTCAAGTTCGGCGGGGAATATCGCGTGTACCGCAAGGGCGAGTACAATCCCTACCCCGCTTCGTCGCTGACCATGGCCGGCGGCTCCGCCACGGGCTGGCTTCGCTTCGGCGAGGATTGGGCCAAGGGGCCGACTGACACCTCGACCCCGCCCCCCATCGGCGCCGGGCTCGCCTCGTTCCTGCTGGGCTTGCCCACCGGCGGCGGAATCGCCCGGCGGGCAAGTTTCGCCGAGCAGTCCGCCGTATCGGCGTTCTATTTCCAGGACGATTGGAAGGCGACCAAGAAGCTCACCCTCACCCTCGGCCTGCGCTATGAGCTGGAAGGCCCGCTCACGGAGCGTTTCAACCGCAGCGTCCGCGATTTCGATCCCTCCGCAGTTCTGCCGATCGAAGCATCGGTCCAGGCGAACTACGCCGGAATCGCCGCCCGGATTCCGGAGCGCCCCGTCGGCCAGCTTGCCGTCCGCGGCGGTCTCACCTTTGCGGGTGTGAACGGCCAGCCGCGAACCCTGTACCGCCGTGACGTGGACAATCTCATGCCGCGCATCGGGTTGGCCTACGGCTTGAATTCAAGGACCGTTCTGCGCGCCGGCTACGGAGTCTTCTTCGGTGCGCTGGGCATCCGCCGCGGAGACGTCTATCAGACTGGCTTCAGCCAAACCACTCCTCTGGTCCCCACCGAGGACAACGGCCTGACCTTCGTGGCTACGCTGGATCACCCGTTCCCCGACGGGGTCCTGAATCCGCCCGGAGCGTCGCTCGGAGCCATGACCGCGGTCGGGGACCAGATCTCGTACTTCAAAACCCGCTACCTTGCTCCTTTCATGCAACGCTGGCAGCTCAGTGTCCAGCGGCAACTGGGTCAACGTGTGACCTTCGAGCTGGCCTATGTCGGCAACCGCGGCCGCAAGCTCGAGACCACCCGCAAC
>Ga0315289_10016053_pt1 | contig 10367 bp, 8 predicted proteins | sample YL17G11_40_MG_FD_203452 | JGI IMG/M metagenome (GOLD analysis project Ga0315289, IMG submission 203452) | Sediment microbial communities from Yellowstone Lake, YNP, Wyoming, USA - YL17G11_40 | ecosystem: Environmental > Aquatic > Freshwater > Lake > Sediment | place: USA: Wyoming | collected...
CCACCCCGTCGCCCGCTGGCGCTTGCGCCACATCCCGGGCCCGGCATTCCACTGGCTCAAAGGCAACGTGGACGAAATCATGGCCCTCGGCGGCCTGCACGCCGCGTACGACGCCTGGTCCCATGCCCACGGCCCCCTCTTCCGCGTCTTCCTCGGCGGCCAGCCCGTCGTCGTCGTCGCCGACGGCAGCATCGCCAGGTCGGTGTCGGTCAAGCACGGGTCTCGCCCGCCCTTTCGGGGGCCGGCGGAGCTCGTTTTCGACAATCCGTTCGCCCGCGCCGCGTCGAGGCTCAACGCCATGCGCGACCACGACATGCTGCAGACGCAGGACGCGGCCTATCACCGCGGTGAGAGGGGTGTGGGAGTGGTGGGGTGGGGGTCGAGCGGCGGCGCGGCCGACGCTGCGCCCGCCGACCTCCCCTCCCTCTCCTCTTCCATCTAGGCCTCAAGAACGCGTGGCTCCCCATGTTCAACGCCGACTCCCTGGCCCGCCACGCGCCCGCCATGGACGCGGCGGCGGGGCGGTTGGTGGAGAGGCTGCGTGCCGCCGCGTCGACCGGCACCGAAGTCGACGCGCAAGCCCTTTTGGGCGACCTGACGATGGACGTCGTGCTGGCGGTCGCGTTTGGCCTGGACGCGAAAGTCCAGGAAGAGCAGCGGCCGGCCGAAACAGCGGCCCTCGTCGACGCGGCGCGGCTCATATTTCGGACGCAGCAACGGTCGACGCGCTACTTTGCTGCGGTGCAGGTGAAGAGGCGGAGGTGGAGAGGGAAAGACGGTCGGCCGCGCACGGCGCGCGCCCCTCTTCCCCCTTGCCCGCCCACGCCCACACCCTCACCCCACCTCTCGACCACAGGCGTTGCCCTCCTTCCTCGCCCCGCTGGCGCGCGCGGCGGCGACGGCGTTCCCGGACGCCCCGCTGCGCGCCGTGGTCGCCGCGCGGCGCCTGGTGTACCGCCGCGTCTTCGCTCTCTTGGCCGCCGCGCGGGCCCGCCGCGGCGGCAAGAAATCGGACGCCCGCGTCGGCCGCGCCGTGCTCACCGGCTCGTTCCTGGACCTCATGCTCGACGCGACGCTCGACGGCGGCGGCAAGGGCCGCGCGCTGAGCGACGCCGAGGTCGCGACGGCGGCCTTTACGATGTGCCTGGCCGCGTATGAGACGACGGCCACGACGCTGGCGTTCATCGTCTACCACGTGGCGCGGTTCCCCGAGGCGGGCGAGAAGCTGGCGGCCGAGCTCGCGGCCGCGGGCGTCGGCGGCGCGGCCGCCACCCCCGACCTCGCCTCTCTAACCCCGACCCGCCTGCCCTACATGCACGCCGTCGTCTGCGAAACGCTGCGCCTGTGCCCGCCCGGCGCGCTCACGACGAGGCTGTGCACGCGGCCGGTGTCGCTCGGCGGCGTCGTCGTTCCTGGCTCCCGCTTTGCCCCCACCTGGCTCCACAACGCGGTCTACACCTACCAGCGCGACCCCGCGGTGTGGGGGGCGGACGCCGCGGAGTGGAAGCCGGAGCGGTGGCTGGCCGCCGACGGGGCTCCCCCGGGCGCCTCGGACTGGTTCACCCCGTTCGGCTCCATGGCCTCATCCCTCGCCTGCGTCGGCAAGCGCATGGCCGACGCCGAAATTCGGCTGACTCTGGCCCGCGTGTTTGGGGCGGGCGGGGTGCGGTTCCGGCTGTCGCCGGGGCAGGTGCCGCTCGCGACCGCGATGCCGCTCACCCTGGGGCCGAGCCGCGGCGTGCTGGTCACGCCCACGCTGCCGGAGAAAGGGGGGGGGGCGCGGCCGCCGTCGGCGCCGGCGCCGGCGACGCCGCCGCAGGGGCAGGCGGCGTGATGGGGAGGGGAGAGTCTCGGGGTTTGTGGCCTGCCTGACGTTTTTCGCACACACACCGCTCCCTCTCCCCCCCTCCCGCCTACGGTGTCGCCTCCGCCGTCAGGGTGCCGCAATCGTAGTCGGCGTGGTCCAGGAAGTGGGAGACGGGGTAGAGCGTGGCGAGCACAGCGTCGCGCAGCCGAGGGACCACCGGCCCCCCGATCTGGGCCGCGGCCCCGATGACGGCCGACTTGATGGCGACCGCGCGGGCCCGGGTTGATTGGGCGCGCTCGTAGGCGGCGAGGGCGGCCACAGTCGCTTCAAAATCGCCTGGCGCCGCGCGCGAAAGGCAGCGCCCCAACACCACCGCGTCCTCGAGCGCGACGCACCCCCCTTGGCCCAGGTTTGGCGTCATGGGGTGGGCGGCGTCGCCGGCCAGGGTGACGGCGCCGGCGCCCCAGCGGGTGGCGGCGGCGGGCCACGCGTCGGACACGGCGGCGCGCGACAGCGTCGCGTCCGGCGACGCCCGCGCCAGGTCGGCCACCGGCACGCCGCCCCCGAATTGGGCGACGTGGGCCAGGGCGGTGGCCCGGCACTCGTCCGGCGGCGCGCGCCCGGGCGCGGGTTCGGCCGAGTTGGCGACGGTGAACCAGTACACGCGCCCGTCCCCCAACGGGATGGCCCCCGCGCGCGCGCCGGCGCCGTAGATGAAGGAGATGGTGGAGCGGGGGATGGTGGGGGGGACGGCGGCGGGGGAGCCGAAATCGGCGACGCCGCGCACCGCGGCGTACCCCGCATACCGCAGCGACGCCCTCCCTTTGCCCAACCCCGCCGCCACGGCCGACCCGACGCCGTCCGCGCCCACGACGGCGCGGCAGGGGAGGGTGGTGCCGTCGGCCAGGGTGACGGTGGCGCCGAGGCCGGGCGTCGTCGCCGCGGCGACGACGCGCGAGTCGAAGCAAATGCACTCTCTGGGCAGCGGCGCCGCCAGCGCGTCCACCAGATCCGCCCGCATGACCAGCCTCGACTCGTGCCGGCCGTCGCCGCAGTCGGCGATGGCCCACTGGCGGATCAGGGAGCCGTCGCCTTTTGTGATTTTAATCTTTTCCAGCGCCGGCCATTTCTCCCTCAATCCATCCCCCACGCCGAGAGCATCCAGCGCACGCCACGCATTGGTCCACGTGCCGATGGCCGACCCTTCCGCCCGCAAACCCCCCGTCCGCTCCAACAGCGCGACGCTGACCCCGGTCCGGTGCAGCGCCAGCGCGGCCGCCGCGCCCGCGATGCCGCCGCCGGCGACGACGACGGTGTCGGGGGTGACGATGGTGGATGGATGCGGGGATGGGGATTGGGGGTCGGGCGCGGCAAATGCGCGGCGCGGCTGGCGCCCGGGCGCCGGCGCGGGGCGGCCGCGGAGCGCTAGAGGGGGCGGTCGATGCATGGTGGGGGCGGTGCGGGCAGGGGGCTGGGAGTGTGGGGCGCTCTGTGGCCGAACCGCCGCCGCCACGACTCACTGCTGCCACCCCCGAAGCGAGGCTGACTCTCACAGTGCGATTGCAGGCGACGCCCACACGCCCCCGACACACATCACGCCTTGGCCGCGCGCGCCGCGAGGGGCACGTTGTCGTCCGACGACGACCCCCCAGCGTCGAGGCCGCCGTCGCCAAACGCGACGTCGCGCGACGCCTTGGGGGCCGCCTTCTTGGCCGTGCTGCTGGGCGGCGTCCTCTTCTTGGTGGGCTTGGGTTTCGGCGCGGCGCGTTTGGCGAGCGGCGCGTCCGAGTCGGACGACGCCTCGCTCTCCTCGCTCTCCGACGCCGCCCGCTTCTTCTTCTTGCCCGTCGACCGCGGCTTGGACGCGGTGGCTGGCTTGCGGGCAATGCCGGAGGGACGCTTGGCGGGCGAGCGCGCGGTGGCGGCGGCGGCGCGGCCGTTCGCAGCGACCCACGCTTCCGCCGCCGCCAGCGGCAGCAGGCCGTGTTGTACGCAAAACTTGGCGGCCATAGCTGACTCCGGGTTTTGGCGCAGCAGGGAGGCGTAAAACGCGCGCAGCGAGTCGGACTGGGGCGAAGGAGGGGGTCGTCGGTGCGCGCCGCCTGCCGCCTCTCCCGGCCCTCTCCACCTCTCGCCTCCACCCTCCTCCACCCTCCCACCTCGGGCGGCGGCTCCCGCGTCTGCCCCGGCAGGTCGAACGTCTTGCGCTCCTTTTTGACGGCGCCCGCGGCAGCGGCGGCCGCCGGCTTGGCCCGCGGCTTGGGCGCCGGCTTGGCCTTGGGCGCGGCAGGCTTTTTGGCGGGCTGAGGAGGAGGGGAGGGTCGATCGCGCGCTCGCGGCGCGCCCATCGCGCCCGCCAGCGCCGCTCCCTCTCCTCCTTGCCTTCGCGCGCGCCGCCAGGGGCGCATCGTCCTCGGAGCCGTCGTCGCTCGAGTCGATGGCCCGCTTCGGGGGCGGCGCCGACGGGCCTGGCTTGGCCGCGGACGCCGGCTCGGCCTTGGGCGCCGGCGCCGGGGCAGCGCGGGCGGCCAGCGGGCGGTCGTCCTCCGACGACGACGGCATCGCGCGCGAGCGCGGGAGAAGAGAGGGGGAGGGTTGTGGGAACGACCGCCGCGCGGGCGCCGCGCGCGCTCTTTCGCCGCCCTCGCCCTCCTCTCACGAACCGCGACAGCGCGCGTGCGGTGTTGTTGCAGTCTCGGCACACCACCGCAAGCGTCAGGCAGACAAGAAATCAAACGAACCCGCTCCTCCTCCCTACCCCGCCACGACGAGCGACCGCGGCTTGGGCGCCCCCTCCTCCTCCCGCCCCACCGCCGCCGCCGCCTTGACCCGGGCCGCCGCGGCGTCCGCTTCCGCCGGCCACCGAATGGCGCCAAACACGAAGGCGGCCATCGCGGCGGCTTGAAGGGCCGTCGTCGCGGCGAGGCCCGCCCACAAGCCCGTGAGGCCCAGCCCGGCTTTGAACGCGAGCCAGGCGGTGCACGGGATGCCGATGGCCCAGTAGGCGACGAGGTTGAGCGCCGCGGCGGCGCCTTGGCGCCCCGCGCCCCTGACGGCCCCCGCGAGCGCGCCGTTCACACCGTCGCCCACGAGCGCGGTCGCGACCAGCGGCATGATGGACGCCGTCGCCGCGATGACGGCGGGGTCGGCGGAAAAGAGGCGCGGCCAGGAGCGGCGCGCGGCGAGGAGGGCGAGGGCCGCGGCGGCGGCGGCGAGCGAGGCCGCGCCGGTCGCCACGCCCGCCGCCCGCCGAGCGGCCGCCGGCCGACCCGCCCCCAGCTCGGCGCCAACGCGCGCGGACGCCGCGTTGGCGATGCCCAGGGGCAAGGAGTAGGCCACGGTGACGGTTTGGAACCCGACGCCCGTCGCCGCGACGGCGAGCGCGGCCGCTTCCGCGCCCGGCAGCGCGCCCGCCATCAGGATGAGCGCCTCGAACGTCCACCACTCGATACAGACTTGGGAGCAGGACGGGAGGGCGACCGCGAGGTAGGGGCGCCAGCCGGAGAAGGCGGCCCGCGGCGAGAGGCCGGCCCACGCGCCGACCCCCGCGGGGCGCGCGACGCGCGTCTCGTGCAGGGCGGAGCCGAGGGCGAGGACGGCGAGCGCCACCGCGTTGCCGGCGTTGTACGCGGCGGCCGCGCCGCCCAGGCCGCGCGACGGGACGAGGGCGAGCGCGGCGGCGGCGCTCGCCGCCGCGCTCGCCGCCGCCGCCGCGGCCGGCACCGCCACCGCGCCTTGCGCCACCAGATACCGCCGAATCGACTCGTTGGCGTTGGCCAGCACGAGGGCGGGCGCGGTGAGGCGGATGAAGAGCACGGCTTCAGACGCGAGCGCGGCGGGTTGGCCCAGCGCGCCCAGCACGCCTTCCAGCGGCCCAAACCAGATGGCCAGCACGCCCGCGACGACGACGGCGCCGACCGCGATGGCGCGCTGGAGGAGGCCGCCCAGGGCGCGGTGCTCGCCCGCGCCGACGGCTTGCGCGCACAGCGTTTCCAGGGCGGACGAGAGGCCGATCGCCAGCGAGAGGCCGGTCACGTTGAAGAGGGAGGTGCCCAGCACGATGGCGGCCAGGTGGTGGGGGGCGCGCTGCGGGGACTCCCCGCAGGGGGGGGAGGGCGTCGGCGCCGGCCGCGGCGGCAGCTTCGGGCGCGGCCTTCCCGCCACCGCCGAACCACCGGCCCACCACCACCACCACCCCCCATCCCACCTGCCCAACGATGGAGACGACGACCAGGGCTTGGGAGAGGTAGAGCAGGTTCTGCACGACGAGGGGGCCGGCGAGCGAGGCCAGGAGGCGGAGCTCGACGGCCGCCGCGGTGCCGGCCGAGGCCCCGGACGGAGTTTGCGACTCCATCTCGACGCTCAGCGTGGGCACCGAGAGCAGGGGGCGGAGGTCGCTCGCGCGCTCGGCGAGGCGCGCCGGCGCGCCGGCGCGATGCGGCGCCGCCGGGGCCGCCATTGGGGGGCGAGACCGGGGCCGCGGGCCGGGCGCGGCGCGGGAGGGGGCGAGAGGCCGAGTCGCGGGAGTGCGTGGTGGCGCGACGGCGCTGCTCCCTCAGCGCCCGGCGGCGGCGAGACGCAGGGAGGCGCGCCGGTTCCGCCGCCCCGCCTCTCGGTTTCGCTGCCGTTGCAGGCCACACCAACGGGACGCGGCACGGGGAGCGCAGAGGCTCGCCCCGCGCGGCGCGGCCAACCAACTCTCTCCCCACTCTCCCTCACTTGCCAAACCACCCCCCCCCCGCCCGCCCCGCCAGCAGCCCCCCCCGCGCCCGCCGAAACTCGGCGCTGGAGCAGCCCAGCAAGGCGGCCGCGGGCGGGAGCAGGGTGAGGGCGAGGGGGGTGTCGCCCTCGGCCGCGGCGGCCAGCAGGCGCAGGACGACCGCGCGCCGGTGGGCAGCGTCGATGAGGAGGGTGGAGGCGGCGTCGGGGTCGGGAGGAGGGGGAGGGAGGGGGGACGGCGCCGCAGTTGGCAGCAGCGGCAGCGGCGCGCGCGCGGGCTCGGCCGCGCGCGCCGCCACTGCCGCCGCCGCCGCGTCCGCGTTGGCGCGGTGGCGCGTATTTGCGGCGGTGTCTTCGTCCGCGCGCGCCTTGAGCAGGCCGGCCTCGGCGACGGCCGCGTTGGCGTCACGCTGCGCACGCCGCGCGGAGGCGGTCGCGGCCGCGAGCCCGTCGGCCGCCGCCCGGCGCGCGGTTTCCGAGCGTTGTGCGTCGTCCCTGGCAGATGCCAACGCCGCCGCCGCCGCCGCCGAGTCCCTTTCCGCCGCCACCGCGCGGCTCTCTGCCGCGCGGACCGCGTCGCGCGCGGCCTTGGGCCACGCCGCCGGGTTGGCGCCCGCGTCCCGCAGGCGGGCGTCGAGCTCGGCCTCGACGCGCGACTCGACCGCGGCCGCGCGCGCGTCGGCGGCCGCGGCGGCCGCGGCCAGGGTTTCCTCGCGCCGGGCCGCGGCGTCCAGGGCGCGCTGGGCGTTGGAAAGGGCGCGGCCCGCGTCGACAGCGGCGGTCAGAGCATCGTCCCGGGCGCTCTCTGCTGCTGCTGCCGCCGCGCGGTGCGCGTCGGCTGCGGCGGCCGTCGCGCGGAGGTCGCCAAGCGCGGCCTCGGCCGCCGCCGCCCGCTCGGCGTCACGCGCTGACGACGCCGCGATGCGGCGCACGGCTTCCAACTCCTCGCGCGCCGCGATGGCGGTCGCCCGGCTGCGGTCGGCGTCGGCGGTCGCCGCCGCGGCGACCGCGCGCGCCGCCTCCGTGCCTCCCCGCGCCTCGTCCAGCGCGTTGCGCAGCTTGGTGGCTATGCTGCCGTCCACGGCGTCCGCCGCGCGCGCGTCGGCCGCCGCCGCGCGCGCGTCGGCGTCGGCCGCCGCGCGGCGCGCGGCGGCGAGGGCGCTGGCGTGTTGCGCGGTCGAAGCCGCCAGCTGGGAGCGGGCCTCGGCGAGCTGGTCGGCCAGGGAAGGAGAGGCCGAGGAGTCGGGGGCCGGCTCGGGGGGTGCCGCGGCGCCGGCCGCGGCGCCCCCTCCTGCACCGCCCGCCAGCGCGCGCTCGGCCGCCGCCGCCCGCTCCGTGGCAGCAACGCACCGCCGGCGCTCAGCCTCCAGCTCGTCCCGCACCGCGAGCAGGAGCACGCCGTCGACCGCGCCGCGCGTCGCGGCGGCCGCGTCGGCGCGCGCGACCGCGGACCGCGCTTCAGGCGGCAACGGGATGGAGGAGGACGCGACCGCGGCTTTCAACGCGTCGACCGCGGCGGCCAACGCCGCGACGTCGGCCGCGGCCGCGCCCTCGAGTGCGGCCAGGTCGGCCCGATCATACCACACAAGTCGGCGCGCGGCCTCGACCGGCACCTGAATCAGCTGCGGTTGTTGCCGTTGGGGGGGCGCGATGTTGTGGCGGAGTCTGTTGAGACGAGGGGCGACGAAAAAATGAGCGCGCGTTCTCAGCGCCGCCTCGCGCCCGCGCCCCCGCGCGATGGATCCATATGGATCCATCGCGCGGTGGATGGGAGGCGCCTCCCATCCACCGACCACCTCCACACCTGTTGGCGCCGTCGGTCGCAGCGGACTGGAGGCGGCCAACGCCCAGGCGCGCCGCCGCGCCGAGGCGGCCCAGGGCGTCGCCCTTGCGCGGGGGGGACGCGCCGTCCATGGCGGGGCGGCGGCGCCGCGGCCGGCCGGCCGAAGAGTGGCGGCGAGCCCGCATCCAATCGCGCTCACTTCACTTCACCCGTGCCGCCCAACGACCGCCCCCGCCTCGCCGAGCCCGCCATGGAGGCAACGCCCTTTGAAGCCATAGCCCGTGGCGCGGTGCCCATGGGCATGGCGCCCGACTGGGCCGCGCTCGCGGGCTCGCCCGTGCCCGCGCCGGCGCACGGCGGCTGGCTCGGTCACATCATCCCTGGTGTCTCCTTTGTCGCGCTGGGGCTGTGGTGAGGAGGGTGAGGGCGGTGGCGGTGGTGTGGGTGGTGGGTGGGTCGAGCTAGCCCCTTGACCTCACTCTTTTCGCCCTCCCCAGGTGGCTCACAAGCATCGCCCTCGCCCGCGCGGCCGCCACGCCGGCGGCCCCGTACCGCGCGCGCGCGTGGTGGCCCGCGCCGTGGCGCGGCGCGCGGTTCCCGCTCGAGCCGGTGCTGGTGCTGGCGGCCTGCTTCCTCGGCGTCAACGGCGAACTGTGGCTGGGGCACGACTCGCTCCGCACGCTGACGCGGGGGGATGGATACCTGGAGATTGCGCACCTGGCCGAGTTTCAGCACGTCGGCATGTACTGCGCGTTTTCCCTGGCCGCCACCGTCTCCCTCCTCACCCACCGCTTCCCATCCGCCATGCCCGCCGGCGCCCCGCACGCCGCCCTCGCCGGCGCCTTCACCCTCGAGGCCGCCCTCTTCGCCTTCCACCTGGAAGGCACCGCCTTTGACGTGCGAGCGCACACCTTGCTTGTCCTCACCATCGTCGCGTGCGCCCTCGCCACCTCGGCCGAGGCGGCGTGGCCGGCGCGGCCCGAGCTCGGCTTTGCGCGCGCGCACGCGGTTCTCCTCCAGGGCATCTGGTTTTGCGCCCTGGCCCGCGTCCTGTTTGAAGGGCGGCGCGCGTGGGACCCGCGGTACCATGGAGGGTACATGTTTCTGGTGAGAGGAGCGAGGAGAAGGGCGGAGGAGAGGTGGGGTGAGCCTCGCCTCGCTGGCGCGTGCACCCTTCCCACCCTCCTCTCCCCCTCCCTTAGCCTGCCCTGCTCGCATTTTGGGCGGTCGGCCTCGGCGCCCTGTGCGTGGCGGCGTGCCTGCTGGCCCCGGCGGTCGCGCGCGGGCTCGGGGGCGGCTACCGGCCGGTCGACCGCAAGCAGCCGCCGCCGCCGCGCGACGGTGGCCCCGGCGACGCCGAGCTGGTGCGCGCGCACTGGAGGGTGGGCGAGGGGGAGGCGTGATCGAGCGAGGGAGGGTGCAGAGAAGGGTGGCGGCGGAGAGCGCACGCGCGGCGCCACGCCGCCGGCCGGCGACACTGCTGCCCGATCTTTGCAACGGGGGCTGGAGCGCACGATGCTTGACTTGAACAGGTGGGGAGGGAAGGGGGGGCACGCGACCGTTCAGCGGGCCGGCGCGTCGCTCTGGCGCCGCCCATTTTTCTCTCTCACTCCCCCCCCACCCACCCGCCACCGTGGCTCCCAAGCGGAAAGCCCCCGCCAAAAAGGCAGCGCCCAAGAAGGCCGCCGCGCCGCCGCGCAAGAAGCGTGCCGCGCCCGCTGCCGCCCGGGACGACGACGCCCCCCCCGGTGGCGACGACATGGACCGCCGCACCATCGAGCTGGCGGAAGGTTGGGACTACATGGAGGTGAGGAGAGGAGAGAGGAGGGAGGGGACGGGGGGGGGGCGCGGCCATCGGCGCGCGCCCGCCCCCGACCGCCGCCCTCCCGCCTCCCTCCCGCCCCAAGTGCACGCGCGGGATCGCGCGCGGCCTTTGAGGACCGGCGGGGGGCCGGGCGGGGGGCGGGCGCGGGCGCGGCTCACGGGGTCCAGCGCGGCGCCCGTGCCGAGGCGCGCGCGCGCCCGCCCGGCCCACCCGCGTCATGGAAGGCCTTGGCA
>Ga0315289_10016054_pt1 | contig 10367 bp, 10 predicted proteins | sample YL17G11_40_MG_FD_203452 | JGI IMG/M metagenome (GOLD analysis project Ga0315289, IMG submission 203452) | Sediment microbial communities from Yellowstone Lake, YNP, Wyoming, USA - YL17G11_40 | ecosystem: Environmental > Aquatic > Freshwater > Lake > Sediment | place: USA: Wyoming | collected...
TTGGTGCACTGGCTTGATTCACAGACGATTACCGTGGGTTAAAATCTATGATTCCCATTGCCAAGCCCTATTTATTTAAAGAAGAAGCAGAAGCTGCACGCAGCGTTGTTATGTCAGGGTGGGTGACTCAGGGACCAAAAGTCAAAGCTTTTGAAGAGATGTTTGCGAAACAGGTCGGCGCCCGTTTTGCCTGTGCCGTTTCAAGCTGTACAACTGCAATGCACTTAGCTCTTTTATCTGCCGGTGTTCAGTCTGGAGACGTGGTTATAACCGTAAGTCATAGCTTTATCGCTACAGCCAATTCAGTTCGCTACTGTGGCGCTGAGCCGGTGTTTGTTGACGTTGAACCGGAAACATACAATATGGATCCTGATGAACTTTTAAGGGTTTTACGTGAAGAGTGTACCGAAAAGAATGGTTGCCTTTATTACAAAAATGTAGAACGTATAGCTGCCGGAGAATCCCCTCTTAAGAATATATACCGGTGTATTGATAAGTCATCTGTCTTAGGCCGTATAGCAGCTATTATGCCGGTTCATCAGATGGGAATCCCATGTGATATTGCCCGGATAGTTGAAATTGCAAAACGGCACAGGCTTCCCATAGTAGAAGATGCTGCATGCGCTATCGGCAGCGAAGTGTCATTTGATGGGGGAATGACATGGGAAAAAGTAGGAAAGCCGCATGGAGATATTGCGTGTTTCAGTTTTCACCCCCGAAAAATTCTTACAACCGGCGATGGCGGGATGATCACCACCAACAATCCAGAGCTGGATGCCAAGTTCAGATTACTCCGTCATCATGGGATGAGCGTCCCTGATACGGTAAGACATGAATCACCTGAGGTTATCTTTGAAAACTATGTAACGACAGGTTTCAACTACCGGATGACCGATATACAGGCTGCGGTTGGGATTGAACAACTGAAACGACTGAGTGATATTATTACTGAACGACGTAAACTTGCCGCCAGGTATGGAGATCTGTTGCAAGGCATTCCTCATCTGAAACTTTTCAAACCGGGAGATACGGTTCTCCCAAACTGGCAAAGTTACCCAGTAAGACTGCTTGACGGGATTTCGCTCAGCCAGAGAGAAATCATCCAGCGTCTTCTTGATAAAGGAATTTCTTGCCGGCGCGGCATCATGAATGCCCACCAGGAACCTCCCTATCAAGCAGCCAATTGGTCCCTCCCTAAAAGCGAGTACTGTCGTGACCGGACGATCCTGCTCCCGCTGTTTAACGGCATTGAACTTAAAGATATGGAGTACGTGGCATCTGCACTTAAAGAAATAGTATCAGGCTAAGGAGACTGGAATACAGACATCAGACCTTAGACCTTAGACCTCAGACTGAAAGGGAGGAATTCATATAACTATGTCATCGTCAACAGAATTGAAAAGTCTGGTGCCTGCCTGCACGAAGCGTTTCGGCGAAGGCAGGTCTGAAGTCTGAATTGCAGACCTTAGACTGAAGGGGATGAAATGGCAAGAGATTACACAAAGATAAAGGCATGGCAGTTAGCAGACGAACTGGCGCTCTTGGTATATAGTGCCACAAAAGAATTTCCAAAGAGTGAGATTTGGGGGCTGACTTCTCAGATGAGAAGAGCTGCTGTATCAGTACCGGCAAACATTGTAGAGGGCTCAGCCAGGAGGAATAGAAATGAATACCTGCAATTTTTATATATAGCTATGTCATCGTTAGCAGAATTGAATTACTACATCAGGTTTACAAAGGAATTGAGATACTTAAGTACCAATAGATATGAAGAATTATGGGAAAAATCTCAAGAAGGTTTGAGAACACTGCAAGGGTTAATTTCCTATATAGAAAAGTCTGGTGTCTAAAGTCTGAAGCCTGGAGTCTGAAGTCTAAAGTCCGGTGTCTGAAGTCTGAAGTCTGGTGTCTAAAATGAAGGCATTACTACCTGCTGCAGGGCTGGGAACCCGATGGTATCCATGGAGCCGAGTCATACCCAAAGAACTCCTGCCGCTTGGCAGGTATCCGGCAATACACTATGTGCTTGAAGAAGCAGTTGAAGCAGGGATCGGGGAAATCGGGATCATTGTGAGCCAAACCAAGAAACTGATCAACACCTATGTCGAAACAATCTGGAAGTCAGACCATCCTGAAATCGGACTGAAGTTTTTTTATCAGCCTGCCCCTCGAGGCGTTGCAGATGCTCTGCTATGTGCTTGCACCTGGGTTCAGGATGAACCGGTTGCAGTTCTCTATCCTGATGAAATTCACCCGCCGGATGGTGGTATACGACAGCTACGAAGGGCGTATGATCATGCACCAGGTTGCTGGATCGGTCTTACAGAGACGAAACAAAAACGACGGCAGTCCATACTGGAGGTAGAAAAAACCGATACCCCTATCTTCACTGTTAAAGGTTTCTCAAGAGAAACAGCAACGAACCAAATACGATATGGAATAGGCCGCTATATCCTCGGCACTGGTTTGAAGTATTTAAACGAGTATCTATCATCGTTAGGGATAGGAAAGTCAGAAGAATTGGATGACGACAGAATCTTTGAACCCCTGTGGAAACAGGGTGTGCGGGGCATTATACTAAACGAACCTATTTATGATGTCGGAACTCCGGAAAACTGGTTTCACACTGTAGAAGAATTCTTTCACAACCGGATAGAGCATCACGAGGGTGATTTTTAATGACAGGCGATAGCACCATAACTGTTGAATGCATTCATCCTGAACGCTTCAACATTATTGAGGAAGCAATCCAAACTATCGATTCCCCTTCACTGCTTGGCTATCACACCCCGGCTTACATGAACGCCCTGACAAAAGTTTTGGATGACAATCCAGTGTATCTTGTGGCATTCTTTGAACAAAGGATTGCTGGTTTTTTACCTCTCCGCTGGCGGAGAGGTAAATTCGGCACGGTGATAAATAGCCTCCCTTTTTTTGGTCCTAATGGCGGACCGGTCTTAACCAACTGTGGGTTAAACCATGGAGATGAGGTTATGCCTCAACTCGCTTCTGAACTGAATACGTTTGCCTCAGAAATTGGGGCTATTTCAGTAGTCTGTTACACCCCTTTTTTTTCCGATGCAGAGGTGTTTGAACAGGCATTTTTACCTGATCGTGTGGTCGATAGGTTTACCCAGTACCTTGACCTTAAAGGTTTTACTAAATGGCCTAGCACTGTCAGGCGTAAAAGCGTAGGGCGGGCAAAAAGCAAAGGTGTTACTATTCGCCTGGGTGGTGCATTGGACATCCCAAAACTGCTTGACATCTATCATGAGAATTGCCAAAGAAAGGGCATACCATTAAAACCAGACAGCTATTTCTATCAGGTAGTCGAGCAGTTATGTCCTCTGGGCATTGCCCGGTTTACTGTAGCAGAGTGGGAAAATCGGGTGGTGGCATTCCTGATAACTGTTCAGGCGGTAAGAACTATTAGCCCTAATGCAATCTGCGTTGAACAATCTGCACAAACAACTCAGGCAAATTCTCTGTTAGTAGATGAATCTGTTAGAACACTAATCTTACAAGGTTATTGTTTCTGGAACTGGGAATCTTCTCCGGACAGAGATCATCCCGTCTATAAATTTAAGGCTCATTGGGGATCTCAGGAAGCGTCTTACAAAATTCTGATAAAATATCCCGGCGGCAAGGGAGTTTTTTCAGGCCTAAATAGAGAAGACATTGCAGGGGAATACCCATTTTACTTTGTGATTCCTTTTGACGATTTAGGTAACTGAAGCAATAAGAATAAGGGGTTTCGTAAGGGAGAAAAAAGATAACTTTGGAACAGATACTCTGGGGAATTTAAAACATGAAAACTGTCTCAGTAATTGTGCCTGTTTATTGTGAGCAAGATAACTTGCCTCACATCAAGATCCGTCTCTTAGAGGTATTGAAGGAAGTTGAATCGAAGGGCTATAATTGGGAAATTATTTTTGTTGACGATGGTTCCACCGATGATACGCCGAATATTTTGCAAAGCATGGCGCAGCAGGATAAACGGATAAAGGTCATCTGTTTGGTCAGAAATTTTGGCGCCCATGTGGCTATCAAAACCGGCTTTGAATTTGCCTCCGGAGACTGCGTAATAAATATCGCAGCTGATCTGCAGGAGCCGCCCGAACTGATTCTGGAAATGCTGAGTTCCTGGGAACATGAGGGTTTCCCGGTTGTTGCTGCAGTGCGCAAGAAGCTTGTCGGTTCTCCCCTGAGCAGGATGTGTTCAAGAATCTTTTATGCCACCATAAATGTGGCAACATCCGTTAAACTGCCACCTTCCGGTTCAGACATGGTTCTGCTCGACCGCACAGTCATTAAACAACTGATGCAGATGAAAGAACACAACTCGGATACCCTGGGTCAGGTCTTCTGGATGGGATTCCCCACGAAGTGGATAGAATTCGACCGCCAGGATCGTAAACACGGTTCATCAGGCTGGACCCTGTCCAAGAAAATCAAGGCGTTTATTGATTTTCTTTTGTGCTTTTCATACCTTCCTATTCGTATCTATTCCATTTTTGGACTCATGGTAGTTTGCTTAGGTTTTTTATGGGGAGCCGTAATTATTGTAAATAATCTTCTTGAAAAGAACCCCTTTCAAGGATGGTCATCAATGATGGTAACCATCCTCATTCTCGGTGGCATAATTATTCTTGGCCAGGGAGTATTGGGTGAGTATATATGGCGAACTCTTGACGAAGTGCGACATCGGCCTTCACGAATTATCCGTAAAACCTTCAATATAGAAAAACAGCATGATGTATGATTTTCCATAGAGAAAAGGTTATCTCTCATCTTCTCCCCTTCTGTATGGTATGTTGAAGAATATAATTGACCAGCAGAGACTTTCGATTATTCCCCATTCTATGCCCCATATTACATCTGAAGATCAAACTGCTATAGATGCGGTCTTACGATCCGGAATGATTGCCGAAGGTGAGCTCGTTGAGCGCTTTGAACATGCCGTCAGCGAATACTTAGGTATGGCAGGTGGGGTAGCCACTTCAAGTGGCACCACGGCATTGTTTCTTGCTTTGAAAGGCTTAGATGTTGGTGAAGGAGATGAGGTAATCATACCCTCGTATGTCTGCCGTTCAGTATGGGATGCCGTCTCCGGGACAGGTGCACAACCAGTCTTATGTGATATCGGGGAAGACTGGTGTATGAATATCCATACCATAAAACCGCATATCACGAGGAAAACTAAGGCCATTGTCCTTGTTCATATTTTCGGAATTGTGGCAGATGCCGATCCTTTATTTAGCCTCAGTATACCGTTGATCGAGAATTGCGCTCATGCTTTTGGAGCACGGTACGAAAACAGGACAGCCGGCACTCTTGGTCAGGTAAGTATTACTTCATTTCATGCAACGAAGCTGCTTACAACGGGAGAGGGAGGAATGGCGCTTACCAACGATCTCAGTATACTGAGAAAAATGAAAGACCTTAAACAGGGGAATTCCAATTCCTTAACTATTCGCTACCTCTATCCCATGACAGATCTGCAGGCGGCTCTGGGGTTAAGTCAGCTTGCACGCTACAACGACTTTTTGCATAGACGGAAGGAGATTGCTGATTATTATTTTTCTGAGCTTAGTGATCTGCCCTTACTTTTGCCGCACGGTATTAGAGATAAGAGCATTTTTTTCCGTTTTCCCCTACGTACTAAAAAGAATTTTGAAGAGTTGAAGGCGTCTTTTGTTTCAAAGGGAATACACGTACGTAAAGGAGTTGATACCCTGCTGCACAGAACATGTGGTATGGAAGCAAAGGATTTTCCTGTAACAGAGAAACTCTTTTCAGAGACAGTTTGTATTCCCATATATCCTGCTTTACGGAATGAGGATTGTGAAAGAATTGTTTCCTCCTGTCATGAGGTTTTCAGGGGCTGATAATTAAAATGGATGCCAGAGATAAAAAACGTATTAACGAATTTTACAATGAAGGTCTGAAAAAATACGGGTATGATATCAGGGCGTTACAATCCGGTATAGAAGAACGGCGAAGAATCAGATTTCAAATTCTGTATGAGGTCGGCTTACAATCGGGATGCAGCGTACTGGATCTTGGATGCGGCTTTGGTGATTTTTATGCGTACCTTCGTGAGCAGGGTATCGAAGCCCGCTATGTGGGCTATGATATTAATCCAAACCTGATTGAAGTTGCGAGAGGTGTGTATCCTGAGGCTGAATTTCATGTAAAAGATATAGAGACAGAAACCTTCCCGGAATTTGATTATATTGTTTCAACAAGCGCTTTCAATTCGCCCTTAACCGGTCAAGATAATTATAGTTTTGCTGAAAACATCCTCCGTATCTGCTATAATCATTCCAAGAAAGGCGTTGCTGTGGATTTCTTAACATCATATGTAGATTTTAAGAATCCAGTTTTATTTCATTACAGCCCTGAACGTATCTTCTCTCTTGCTAAAAAGATTACGAAACGTGTATGCCTCCGACATGATTATCCACTCTTTGATTTCTGCATCTACCTTTATCCCGACTTTCAGGGTTGGGGAAATAGGCAAGATCCCTGATATATATTCCCAGTGAAAAAATATAATGGAAATTTCAAAGCTGCCATAACACTTCCCAAGTCCTGGTGGAATCGTCTTATTCCTGCACTGAAATTCCTGATAGGCTCAGCATTAATCATCTTCCTTTTTGTATCAGGACAACTAAATCTTGCAGATGTCCTTTCCTCCTATCGTAACCTCCCTGCTCTTATTGCTGGGGTTGTATGCTGCACCCTCGCCTTTATCATACCGATATTTCGATGGTGGATAATTGCACGAATTCAAAAACTCCCTGTCAGCGGCTTTGAAGCGTTCCGTTTGACCATGATCGGCTACTTCTTCAACACCTTCATCCCAGGCAGCAGTGGAGGAGATATTATCCGTGCGGTCTATGCTGTCCGGGCATGCCCTGAAAGGAAAGCCCACGCTTTAACGGTAGCCTTTGCAGATCGCGGATTAGGATTGCATGCCGTCTTGCTGTTATCTGTTGCCGCCTTTTTTATAAAGCCGTCTCTCTTTAATAATGCCCCTCATCTTAAACCATGGTTGATGCTCATTCCCGGCATGCTTATCGCCGGAATAGTGATACCATTCTTTTTAGTCTGGGAGCGTACGAATGGATTCTTCGTGCGTCTCTTTGGCAAAATAGTTGGCGGCGCAGATGCATGGCGGGAAGCCCTGCGACTCTACCGTCAGCAGTCGGGCATGGTGTGCCTTGCATATCTCTGTTCTATCGGGAACGTAGTATTCAACGTGCTCACGATTCACTTCATGATGCAATCAGTTGGATCAACCCCTGACCTTATTGAAAGTTTAATGATCGCCCCATTAGTAATACTTGCCAATGCCCTTCCCATTACTCCAGGAGGCATCGGCATAGCCGAGGCTGCCAGTGCAGGGCTCTATACTATCGTGGGCCAGACAGGGGGGGCAAACGCAATGCTTTTAACAAGATTGATTATTATTATTCATTCAATGGTAGGGTTCCCGTTTTTCCTCCAAGGCAAACGCCATCGGACAGTCGAATCAACATATTAGAAGGAGTATATGGCGTTATCTCAACATTTGGCGTGCAGAAGAATTTCAAAAAATAAATGATGCAATGATCTCTGCAGAAGATTCACCCATTATTGGGTCCGACTATGATTTCTTTGATAAATGGGTGATGAAAATGGAAGGGAGTTTAGGTTAAAAAAGAACCTTATTTTGCCTGGTTATTAAAGAAAGAAGGGTTTTCATTTGATAGTTTTATATACATTTTGATCATGAAATTAAACCGTTCTAATGCTTACTAAGAAAAAACATCTTTTTGAGAATGTTCATAAAACCATAATATTTAAAGAAATATATTATCGCACCAGGATTCCTTAAAAAATGTAATAAAGTTTCTCTCAACATTAATTTGAAAAGATTTAGATCTTCAAGTCCTTTAGGGGTATACATTTTCTTTTCAGTGTCTCTCCTTGTTGGAACCCATAGTTCGAAACCACTTGGCGGAATATAATCAGGTGAAATTTCTCCTTCATTAACTAATTCATCAAAAATCGGTGTTCCGGGAATTGGAAGAAACCTTCCTATCGTTATATTATCAAATTTCGTTTTTCTAATTAATTTTATCGTTTCTTCAATATCTTCATGAGTCTCTCCCGGGAATCCCACCATAAAAAATCCTCTAACGTATAAGCCAGCCGATTTGATACGGTCTACGATATTAGGTACAGCATCCGGATCTAAATTTTTGTGCATTCTTTTAAGGGTTTTTCTTGAACCACTTTCAGGAGCAACCGTTAATCCTTTCCAACCGGTCCTTTTCATCATTCGAAGCAGTTCATCGTCAACCCTTTCAATTCTAATACCATTTGGTGTAGCAAAATATATCTTTTCTCTAAAATGACCATTCTCCCTTAATTTTATTATTGATTCACAGAATTCTTTTGCATAATCGATATAAAAAGTAAAATTATCGTCTACTATTGCAAATTGCCGAATATTGAATTTATCATAAAGATGACTAATCCATTGCACTGCATAAGGTATAGAATGAGACCTTATTTTTGTTCCGTTTATCAGCGAAGCTGAACAAAAGCTACATTTATAAGGACAGCCTCTTGTTAACCAAATTGGAGCAGTTTTACCATAAAATCCACCATAATTATATCCTTTACTAATATATTCGATTAATTTAATGGCATTATAATCCGGGATTTTAATCTTATCGAGATCTTCATCTAACCATATTTTATTTTTGAATATGGTGCCGTTTTTTCTGTAGACTAAACCATGAGTATTAAAACGTTCGTCGTTATCAATATTATCTAAAAAATATGAAAATGGGAGTTCACCTTCCCCTGTTAATAAATAATCAATGATGGACTGTTTCATAACAAAATTAGGATAAATTGTCGGATGAGCTCCACCCATTATGGTAACGATATTATTATTTATTTCTTTGGTAACTTTTAGTGTATTTATACTGTCATTATACGTTTGAATAGAGACGGTAACTCCAACAACATCTGGATTAATATTTTGAATTTCCTCTCTAAATTTTAAAGAATTTGTTTCAATTTTTTCCAATGTCAAATCAAATACTTTTACTTCGTGAGATCCCGATACATTGCTTTTTAAATATCCTAATGATAGCGGCAAGCAATAATTGGGGAGATTCCCATTCGGTGAAATTAATAATACTTTCTTTGATTTCCCCACAGTCATCTAATTATCCTGCTTTTACTGTCAGTTAAAACCGCCTAAATGCTACAATGGAAAAATATTGGTGTCAATCACTTGTATTAGTCAATGAAATGAAATATTCATAATGTATAAAAATTCCTTATGGGTGGTAGACACGAGAATATGCTTAGGTATAATTAACTGAGACAGGAATTGAGGAGATATCATGAACAAGGCTGTCACTACCCGTCTGCAATATTCAAAACGGCAGGTTGCGGCCCAGATTATTCTCTTCATGATTATCGCTTTCATAACGCTTCCTGATTTGTTTGTACTTGGAGGAAGTGGGCTGGATAATTCCTGGCGGTTTGCACTCCATAGAATTACCCTTAACGGGTTGCGTTACGGGAGAGATATCGTTGTTACATATGGCCCATTAGGTTACTTCAGAATCCCTTTCTTAATTAGTGAGCACCTCTGGTTGAAATCAGTTGCGTACACCATTGCAAATCATGTGTTGTTTTTTTTCAGCCTTTTTCTCTTTATCAGAAGAGAAAGGTCAAATTGGATTAATGTATTCTATTTAATCATAACTGTTTTTATAAGCTTCTGTATAGTTCAAACGGTATTAGGTTTCGCAATAACACCAACCATCGTATCGTTATTTATTTTCGACTATCTTTACATTAATACCAAGAAGACCAACATCCTCTTTGGACTGCTGCTTGGAATTCACCATAGCGCTTTACTCTATACAAAATTTGACGATGGTGGACTGCACTCCATGTTAAACTATAATAGTGATTGGACAACTGAAGAAAGATTCATATGTTGTTAGAGCAATTTATTTCAAAGTCTGATTTCTCCTCCTATGAGGACTTCTTTGATAATTTTAAAATTATTTTACCCCCACATTTTAATTTTGCATATGACGTGGTAGATGAACTTGCTAAACAAGAACCAAAAAAGATAGCTCTTGTTTGGTGTAATGAACAAGGGGATGAACGTATATTTACTTTTGAAGATATTAAAGCTTACAGCAGTCGGGCTGCCCACTTCTTTAAATCTTATAGTATAAAAAAGGGCGATAAAGTGATGTTACTTTTAAAAAGGCGATACGAATTCTGGTTTTGCCTTTTGGGACTCCACCGGATAGGTGCTATCAGTATTCCTGCCACTCACC
>Ga0315289_10016055_pt1 | contig 10367 bp, 9 predicted proteins | sample YL17G11_40_MG_FD_203452 | JGI IMG/M metagenome (GOLD analysis project Ga0315289, IMG submission 203452) | Sediment microbial communities from Yellowstone Lake, YNP, Wyoming, USA - YL17G11_40 | ecosystem: Environmental > Aquatic > Freshwater > Lake > Sediment | place: USA: Wyoming | collected...
CATAAGGCAACCGCCGTGGCCGTAGCCCGAGAACTCGGTCTCTTGAGTTCAAGCAGTAAGGTTCTCTCGGGCACGGAGCTTGATGCACTCGGAGAGAATGAGTTTGAGGGAGTGGTCGAGGACGTGACGGTATACGCAAGGGTCTCACCTGAGCACAAACTACGGATTGTCACCGCACTCAAGAAAAAGGGTCATATCGTGGCAATGACCGGCGACGGCATCAACGATGCGCCCGCCCTAAAGAACGCAAGCATCGGGATTGCCATGGGAATTACCGGAACCGATGTCACGAAGGAAGCGGCAGATATCGTGTTGGCGGACGACAACTTCGCTTCGATCGTAGCTGCTGTGGAGGAGGGACGTGCGATCTACGACAACATACGGAAGTATCTTCTCTTCCTTCTCTCAGCCAACACTGGTGAGCTTCTGATCATGCTTTCAGCGGTCTTGTTCGGTTTTCCGCTGCCACTTGTGCCGGTTCAGATTCTCTATGTGAACCTTGCGACTGACGGTCTCCCTGCGCTCGCTCTTGGCATAGATCCCCCAGTGGAGGATTTGATGCGAAGACACCCGCGGAATCCTAAGCTCAGCGTATTTGCGGGTCTGAAGGGTTGGATTGCCGGCATTACGGTACTGATGAGCCTCGTCATGATGTCTCTGTTCACCTATGGCTTATCATCGAAGAGTCTCGTTGAGGCCCGATCTCTGATGTTCATGTCCATTATCGTGTTCGAGCTGATATTCGCCTTCAGTTGTAGGTCACAAAGCCAAACGATCTTCCAGCTCGGCGTCACAAGCAACAAGTACCTTGTGGCTGCGGTGCTTTCACAGATTTGCCTGCTGTTCCTGATCATGTACATCCCGAGCCTTGCAGGTCTTTTCGAAGTCACACCAATCGGGATTCAAGACTGGTTGATGGTGGCAGCTGCTGGGATGTCCGGCTTTGTACTAGCTGAGGCGTCCAAGATTATCGTCGCAAGGTCGCGGAGACGATCTTGAGCGGGGGGATTCGCGTTCCCTGTTGTCTCTGTCATGGCACTCGTGACTGGAATGGTGCCTCCATCTGTGGGTTGCTCAAGAATCGACAAGTCTCGGTTCGATCCTGCCAGTCTGTTCCGTGATGGTTCCGAATACTCCGAGCAATGTCCTGCCTAGGGACTTCGCTCGAACCTAAATCCTTGAATGTCTTTTCCTCTGATCTTGCGAATGTGTCCCCAAACTGGTCGAACCTTGTCTCCGATCTTGATCTCTTGGCTCAGGACTTGTCCTGTGACTCTGACTCCTTCATCGAACTCAACTATGGCGAGGGTTAGCGGCAGCTGCTCGATTCCCTCCGGTATCGCCCAGAGCTTCGTGAACGTCATCACTCTTCCCTCGTCGCTGAGAGGATGCTCCCCGAAATCCTTCCCCCTACATGAAGAGCAGATGAGGCGCTTCGGATAGGCAACTGCGCCACATTTCTTGCACTTGAATCCGATCAATCGACTCTCAGCCATCTACGTCCTCTCCAGGACAAACGCCAGTATGTTGTTCGCAAATCCACCCAGGTTGCAGGAGAACCCTCGTTGGGCGTTCTTTACTTGCCTCTTGTCCGCCTCTCCTCTGAGTTGCCAAGTCAGTTCAACTATCTGAGCGACTCCAGTGGCCCCGACGGGGTGGCCTCTTGCCTTCAGCCCGCCGGATGGATTGATGGGGAATTTGCCATCGAGAGCGGTGATTCCGTCGCGAAGTGCTTTGTGTCCCGTGCCCTTCGCAAAGAAGCCTGCGTCTTCGCTCTCGACTATCTCAAGTATAGTGAACGCGTCGTGCAACTCTGCGAAGCTTATGTCCCTAGGAGTTGTCTTGCTCATCTTGAAAGCTTGCGCAGCAGCAACTCTCAGCGCTTCCAATACGGATGGATCCTTTCTGTCTTGGACGGCCATCCTGTCGGTTGCTTGACCGACTCCTGTGATTCTGATGGGCGTATCGGTGAATTCCTTCGCTTTCTCGGTAGCACAGAGTAGCACGGATGCTGCTCCATCTGTGACCGGGCAGCAGTGGTACATGCGAATCGGTTCTGCAATGACTGGATTGTTCACTTGAGCTTCTGGTGAACCATAGATTCCTTCCAGGGTTATCGGTTGCTGGATGTGAGCGTAGGGGTTCTTCGAACCGTTGAGATGATTCTTCACTGCGACTCGTGCCAGATCCTCCTCGGTTAGGCCATACTTCTCCATGTAGATCCTTGTTAGCATGCCTGCCAATGATGGAAGTGTAATGCCGTGAATGTACTCCGCGTCGATATCTGTCATGGTGGCTATGTAGTCGGTTATCCTCTCAGCAGGCACATGCCGCATTTTCTCTCCGCCGGTGACGAGCACTGTATCGTACATTCCACAGGCAATCGCACAGTACGCGTTCTTCACAGCAGATCCTCCTGATGCCGGGCCGTTCTCTATTCGGTCCGCAGCAGCAGGAACCAACGCCAGTTGGTCAGCAAGGGCACTACCTATGGCAACTCGATTGTTCAGTTCACCTGCCAGCATGCTGGCGGCGTAGACGGCGTCCACGCTCTTCTCAGTCGCGCCGGCATCTTCAAGAGCTCGGATACTGGACTTGGTCATCAGATCAAGGAGAGTCTTGTCATCGTGCCGGCCGAACTTCGTCATTCCACAGCCTACGACAGAGACATCTCTCGAGCCTAGTCCCCTCACGTCACTGCTTGGATGCCCAGTCTAGGGGCACGGGCTCGAACTTCTCAGAACGTTTCAGCAGGTCGTCCGGGACTGGTCTGGACGCAAGGACAAGTCTTGGCTTGACCTTGTAGTAGATATCCTTCGTTATCACCCAGGTCTTGGCACCGCCCAGTTCATGCTGCACGCCAGGTCTGACTTGGAGTCCCCACTCCACTATCCATCTGCGGAAACCTATTGGACTCTCTGCTGTGACAAGGATCTCTTCGGCTCCCAGGTACTCTATCGAATGCTCGTGTTTGGCCGCGAACAAGTGTGCTCCCGCTCTTGCCCCTCGTTTCAGAGCAGTCGTGTGATAACTCACATGCGTTTTCTGATCATAGGCGCGACTATTCACAATTCCAGCCAACTTGCCGTCAACTATCCCAATGAGGCAGAATTCATTCCTCACCCTGCGTCTGTACCATCCCAGCAGTTCAGCATACTGCCTCGCCGCAACAATATCATAGAAGTCCCTATCCACAGTCAAGAGCGGCGTAATCGCCTGAAGCAGTCTCGGGACTTCTTCTCTTGATGCTTCGCGAACAACCATACGCTCTCCGGTCGGAAGTAGAACAGTCTTAGGAGGATAGGGCTTGTATGGAATATCCCAGTCTACTCCGAGTATGGATTCAATATCTTCGCTCACAGAATCGTCACCGCAGTAGGTGACCAAGTTCTCATTATAGGCTTTGTCCCGAATCATGTCATCGCAAGGAGACTCGAAGAAACCATCAAGGTCAGAGTCTGAGAAACTAGGCGGTTTCTTGAATTCTAGCCGCCTTTCTCGAGCATTCACTGTTCATATGCATGGTGTTTACGGAGCAATCGGGGACTAGGTGTGGTATTCATGAACGTCTCCGGCCATCAACAGGCCAAGCTTGCTTCTCTCGGCTTTCTCGGTTTCGACCATCCCAACTACTTTGCCACCGTATACCACTGCGATTCTATCGCTCAACGCGAGGATTTCATCAAGGTCCATGGATAAGAGCAAGACGGCCGCCCCGGCATCTCTCTGCTCAATTAGTCGCCTCTGCACAAACTCGGTGAGTTTGACATCAAGTCCCTGTGTCGGATTCTCAGCGACCACAAGCTTCGGGACGAAAGACAACTCTCTGGCGACTATCAGGCGCTGTATGTTACCTCCTGAGAGGCTGCCCAGGTAGGTCGTGACGCTTGGGGTCTTGATCTCGTACTCTGAGACCATTTTGCTGGCGAATGCATTGATGGCTTGCTCGTTCAGCATTATGCCTTTGGAGAACTCTGGAGTGTAGTATTTCTTGAGCACGAAGTTCTCTGCAACCGAGAACGGGAAGATCACCGCTCGACGGGCATCGTCTGGAACCCAAGACACGCCCTTCTCAATGACCTTTCTTGTCGGCGCGTTCGTCAGGTCGTCTCCTGCGACGCGGATCTGTCCTCTTTCGACCTTTCTCAGACCAAGGATGCATTCAACAATTTCTTTCTGACCATTCCCGGCAACTCCTGCGATTCCGAGAATCTCCCCATAGTTCAAGCAGAAATTGACGCCCTTTAGCCCATGGACTTTCTCATCTCGGAGTGCCCAGACTTCCTTCAGTTCGAGTGCGCATTCGCCCTTCGCAATCGCTTTCTTAGGGAATTTTGATACAGTCTCTCGTCCAACCATCATGATTGCAAGCTTGTCTCCGTCGACCTCTCTTGCGTTCACAGTTGCGACGTTCTTTCCTTGTCTGAGCACTGTGATTCTGTCACCTATTGCCAAGGCTTCACGCATTTTGTGTGTGATGAAGACGACTGAGAGTCCTTGGTCGACCATTACTCGCAGAACTCCAAAGAGTGCATCGGTTTCTTGCGGAGTTAGCAATGACGTGGGTTCGTCGAGTATCATTACTTGACAGTTACGGTACAGTACTTTGAGGAGTTCGATTCTCTGTCTCTCGCCAACGGAGATGTCCTTGACCAACGCCTTCGGGTTCACACTTAGCCCATATTTCTTCGAAATCTCAAGAACCTTTGATTCGGCTTGGTCGGCATCGACGAATGGCTCTCTTGAGGATTTCAGACCTAGTACGATGTTCTCAGTTCCGGTGAAAACATCTACTAGTGCAAGCCGCTGGTGAACCATGCCCACGCCCAGTCTTATGGAGTCTTGAGGAGAATCGATCTTCGTTTTTTGACCGCAGACATGTATCTCTCCGCCATCGGGTTTCTGAAGCCCATAGAGAACAGTCATCAGAACTGTTTTTCCCGCTCCGTTTTCGCCCAGAAGACAGTGTACCTCTCCTTTCTTGAGGTCGAAGTTCACATGATTGTTTGCCACCACGCCCGGGAATCGTTTGACAATGTCTCTCATCTCGATTACGGTGGTGCCTGTCTTGGCTGAGGCGATCAAGCTCACGTGCCTTCGTCTCCTGTTCTCGGCATACTGAGTTGTGGCAGTCAAAAAGAGTTTCGTACGGTTGATACATTGATTGAGCTCCAAATCGAGTACATGCTGTAAGTTCGCAATTAGTCTCAAGGCGCAAACTGTTAAATACGAACGGGGTCGCTACGTTTTCCACCCGTAAAAGAGGGAAAAATGAAATGTTGTCAAGAAGAGCAATCACACGAATGCAGTCTATCGCGGTACTCGTGATTCTCATCATCGCAGCTCTCGGAATCGGCGGATGGTATATGATGCAGCCGGGACCGGGACCTGGACCGACAACGACGGCAGTAGCGGCGAAGAAAGTCGCGCTCATAATGCCAGGCAGCATCACAGACCACGGCTGGGACCAAGAACCATACGAGGGCCTGATGAAAGCCAAAGCTGACTTCGGTCTTGAGGTAGGCTACACGGAAGAGGTCATGGTCACTGGAACCCCAGCTGACTACGACAGAATCCTCAGAGACTACGTGAGCAAAGGCTTCGGCTTCGTCATCTGCCACGACTTCCTGTGCAAGGACTCCGTGGTGGCTGTCGCAAAGGACAATCCTAAGGTCTGGTTCGCATACGACGGTGCACGGTTCGACCCAGCGATTCCTAACTTGCTTCCTTACATTCCTTGGGGCCATGAACCCGCATACATCGCTGGTGTCTTCGCAGCACTGATGTCCAAGACAGGGACTGTCGGCGCCTACGACGGTATACCGATTCACATCGAGGTAGCATGCGTCGAAGCATTCGAAATGGGCGCCAAAGCGGCCAACCCTAACATCAAGGTGTTAAAGAACTACATCGGCGTCTGGCACGATCCCAAGAAGGGGCACGACCTCGTCGTCTCAATGGCAGACGCTGGCGCAGACATCGTCTACGGAGTAGGTGACGGCATCAATGTTGGTGGAATCCAGGGTGCAAAGGAGAAGGGCATCTGGTTCGTCGGAGGCACTGGCGATCAGAGGTCCATGGAGCCGGACACTGTTATTGTGTCAGTCTCATGGGGACTCGGCCCGATCATCTACACCCTAGCGAAGCTCTACTCCGAGGACAAACTGAGCGGAACAGCGTACGAGTTCACGATGCACACCTACATCGATGGAAAGCAGACAGGTCCTGACTTCCTACCATGGACAGACGCGAACGCTTCCAAGGTTCCTCAGAATGTTCAGGACGCAGTTGCGAAAGCGCGTGCTGACATCATGAGTGGGACTTTGGTTGTTCCGCTGATAACGCAGGCGCCAGCAACCTAGACCTACCTCCCCATTTTCTTTTTTTTATTCTGTCACGTAATCACACTTTAATCTATGAACCGTAACCTAGATCGCGGATCAGGCTGTCCCGAATGGCTCTGGGAGAACGAGTTCGACATTACGTTGGCGTCACGTTCAGTGTTGCACTATCTCTCCTCGTGGGTTTCGGTCTGTCTTCGATATTCATCCTTGCCATAGGATCGAACCCGTTGACGGCCTACTATACTCTCTTGCAAGGAGCATTTGGATCCGCCCAAAGCATCTCGGAGACGCTCATCAAGTCGATTCCGCTCATTTTCACGGGGCTTGCTGCGGCTGTCGCTTTCAAGTCAAACGTGAACAACATAGGCGAGGAGGGTCAACTGTACATGGGCGCCATTGCAACGGCTGTAGTTGCTCTGAGCGTCCCGGTTCTGCCGGCGTTTCTTTTCTTGCCCTTGTTACTTTGCGTTAGCTTTCTTGCTGGTGCTTTCTGGGCGGGGATACCTGCGTTTCTCAAGATCAGGTTTGGCGCCGATGAGATGTTAACAACGCTTCTAATGAATTGGATTCCCTTCTACATTGTGTCCTATATTGTGAGTGGGCCGTTCCAGGAAAAGGACAAGATACGACCGCAGACGGATTTTCTTCCAGATGTCGCAAGACTTCCAGCTTTCGTTGCGGGGTACAGGGTTCACTTGGGGCTGGTTCTTGCGATTGTCGCATGTGTCTTAGTGTACGTTTTCCTCTGGAAGACGTCGCTTGGTTTCGAGTTTCGAGCAACGGGAGCGAACTTGCCGGCAGCTCGGGGCATGGGAATAAAGGTCAACCGAAGAATGATGCAGGCGATGATACTGAGTGGCGGAATCGCGGCACTTGCGGGGCTCTCCGAGGTTGCCGGAACCGTGGGGGCATTGAAACTCGGTTCGTCCAACATACTCGGCTACGGATATGCCGGGATCTTGGTTGCTCTTGTAACTAACCTGCATCCCCTTGGAGTGATACTTTCTGGCCTTTTCTTCGGTATACTGATTGTCGGATCTGAGTCGATGCAGAGGGGAGCAGACGTTCCGATCGCAATGGTCTACATAATAGAGGCGATCATGGTGATGACAATTATCACTAGTCAATTGCTCATGAGGAAGCTTGGATTCAAATGGTTGACTGGGGACAATTCGCAATCGTCGTAGTAGGAGCCGGCATAGGCATCGCCGCTCCTCTCCTGATTGCCGCATTGGGCGAAGCCTTCGCAGAGAGGTCAGGCATGATGAATCTCTCAATCGAAGGCACGATGAGTTTGGGGGCCGCGTTGGCTTTCATATTCGGTTCTATCACTCAGAACGCTTGGATCGGCCTTCTAGCCGGTATGCTTGGCGGGCTTGTCATAGGCCTGATGAATGTTTGGATGGCGCAGTCGCTTCACCTGAATCAGGTTGTGACGGGAATGTCGCTGTACATTTTTGCCTACGGCCTTTCGGTCTACCTATTCCGTGCAATTACAGGCCACACGTCGACTTTTGGCTTGGAGGTTCCGCGATTCAGGCCCATAGAGATTCCCGCTCTGCTTCATATTCCCATCCTGGGTCCAACGATCCTGAACCAGAATGTTCTGATCTACATCTCGATCGTGCTCGTTCTCATACTGGAGGTAGTGATGTTCAAGACTACCTTCGGACTCAAGATAAGAGCGGTTGGCGAGAACCCGAGCGCAGCAGACAACGTGGGCATCAATGTCTACACTGTACGGTATATTTGTCTGATGTATGGCGGAGCAATGGCAGGACTCGCGGGAGCATACATATCCTTGGCCGAGTTGGGCCTTTTCTTCGAGGGAATGACCGCGGGCAGGGGATGGATAGCGATTGCGATCGTGATATTCGGAGCCTGGAGTCCCGTCAGGATATTGGCGGGCGCCCTGATCTTCGGAGTCATCGACTCCCTGGCACTTCACACAATGGTGGTCGCGCCTCAGGTGCCATTCCAGTTACTCTTGACCCTTCCATACGCCTTCAGCATTGCAATTCTCGTGATAGCAATGAAGCGCGCAGCCCTGCCAGCAGCACTATTCAAGACCTATCGCAGGGAAGAGCGCCAGCTCGGGTAGAAGACTGACGTGCAGGGGTCTGCTGTCCGTCAATGCAGGCTCCACTGTATACCTAGATGTCGATCTTCTCTGGAGCCTTCAGAGTCTCGGAGTAGTTGCTCTGGAACGGGTCGCTGGCCCATACGTGCAGCATACTTGGGTTTGACAAAGTCTTCCCACTGTTCCTTCGTCGTGAAATATACTCTCGCTCCTCCGAGTTCATGCTGGATCTCTGGGTAAGGCTTCTCATGCTGTGCGAGGCCGAGTCCCCAATATCTGATCCCAGTATAGCTTTCGTACGTAGCCCACCACTCGTCGAGCCCGACATAGTCGAAAGCGTGTTCCATTTTTGCGAGGTACATTATGGCTCCAATGCCTGCGCCTCGATTGAACGTCATAGTATGCAGGCTGATCGCGACCTTGTCATTCATCAGTCGAGCATTTGCGATTGCGGCAAGCTCGTGATCGAGTACTCCGATCAGGCAGTAGTGGTCCTTCACTCTGTAGCGAAGCCACGCAAGGATCTCCCCGTACACTCTTGCAGCCACGACATCATAGAAATCCTTCTCGACATCAAGCAGTTGCCTCGTGGCTTTCAGGATCACAGGTATCTCTTCCCTTTTCGCCATTCGAACCACCATCTTTCGGTTGTCCGGTAGCGGCAGGAGCCTCGGCGGGTATGATTTCTGCATCAGCTTGGATTCAGGCGGCCTCAGAATTGGTTCAAGATCTTCAACGTCTATCGAGACCTTGTCCAATGTGACAGGACACGGGGGCTTGAACGACATCATGAACCACTCCACAAACGCAGACACGTCAAGACACATGCGCGTTTGAGACTCTTGCTGTAAGACAACCTGCACTTGCTCAGGCTTGTTGCACTGGGCCTTGACCGCGTCGATTTCTGAGGACCACGACTGCAATAGCAACACAAGCCCCCGCTCCCACGGCTGTCAGCCATGGCCAGAGTGTCACGATGCTGTGGGCCAGGTCGATTTGGGGTTGAGTAGCGTGCTGGTCAACCGTGGCATCTTCCGGCGAGAAGGAGAACTCGTATTCATTGGAAAGGGATCCATGTGAATATGTAATTGTGATTCCAGAGGAGCCTTCGCCCAAACAGCGGAAGGTTAAGGTCACCCATGAAGCGTCGTTGGTGAAGCCGCTGTGCGGGAAGGGGGAGACAAACTCCCCATCGTATTTGCCAGGGTCAATGACTTCTGCGACCACACCAAATCCGTGATCGTTGATATCGCGACTCACATAGCCAGTCAACTGTGGGTTCCAGGCGATTCTGAAATGAAAAAGGACTACTCCGGGTTTGGGAACACCACGCGTCCACACAACCACTTTGAAGGCGCTACCCACGGTGACATCTATTGTATGAAGATGCGTTGTCGGATCTTCTACACTGAGCGTACCAAGGACAGGGGCTGCTTTAGCCGGAGCGACCAAACACGAAGCAATAGCGAGACTCAGCAACGCCAGAACCGAGACCACCGGCAAGTTTTCCAAGTGTGCCATCTTGTCTCAAGCCCAGCGCTGTGGCGCAGCATCTGCCCTCTAGATCTATAATAGCTTCTGCGGATCGATGAGCGCGGCATAGTATCTGCTGAGCAGACATGGTGGGCCGGGCCGGATTTGAACCGGCGACCACCTGCGTTTCCTGGATGGCTGTCAGGCAGGTATCCTAACCAGACTAGACGACCGGCCCACGGCTGCGGTGAATGGGTTCAGCTAACATAAAGATTCTTCGAGAACTGCGGCAACGATATTCTTATGCGCTGTGTGAGTTCTTCACACAACTCTTATTCGGTTTACGTTCTTGTTCTGCCAAGAGTAGCGTCGAATCTTCGTCGACACACCGAAACCGCATGCGGCACATTTCTTCTTCCTGATGTGGTACGAGTGACGGCCGCATCGGCGGCATCTGATGTGAGTCTTGC
>Ga0315289_10016058_pt1 | contig 10364 bp, 10 predicted proteins | sample YL17G11_40_MG_FD_203452 | JGI IMG/M metagenome (GOLD analysis project Ga0315289, IMG submission 203452) | Sediment microbial communities from Yellowstone Lake, YNP, Wyoming, USA - YL17G11_40 | ecosystem: Environmental > Aquatic > Freshwater > Lake > Sediment | place: USA: Wyoming | collected...
TGGCTCCTAGAAGTGTGGATTCAGTGAGCTTACCTAGCCCGAATGTTTTTTTGACGTATTCGCGTTCTTTGGCTGTTTTCTTTTCTTCTGTGCGGTATTCTTGTTTCTTCTGCTTCTTTCTCTTTTGTGTGAACCTTTTTATTCTCTTGTCTAGCTTCCTTCGCTTCTTTTTGAGTTCTTGGATCTGCTTCTGTCTCTCCCGTCTGAGCCATTCCTCGGCATAGAGGCCCCCAAACTTGTGACAATCAGGTAGGCCTCACTATCCTATTTGGCGGAAGAAGCTATCTTATGTTATCCTACTAGTTGTAGTCTCAGAACCAGGCGATCATGGAATGTATCCGAAAGCTCTTTATTTTCTGATGCATGTCTTGTTGGAAGAGAAAGCTCCTTCATGGGCCGGTAGTTCAGCTGGTATGAACGCCTGACTTGCACTCAGGAGGTCTGGGGTTCAAATCCCCACCGGTCCACTCATTTTGGAAAAGAAACGCAACGCAGGGTTTTCTGCTTGTGACAACGAAAATAGAAAAAGGAAGGTATATGATTCTTGTCTGTTTAGATTTTTCTTTTGCTCAGGACTGATCTGAAGGATTTTCCACAGCATTCATAGAGACCTATTGTGAGTTCAGTTCTCTTGCCGCTCTTGTCTTTCCGTCCAGCCATCTTCCAAGTCTTCTTCGGAGTACTGACTTCTTTCTTACACTTAGGACATTTAGCCATAACATTCCCTTTTCATAAGGTTACATCGGATCAAGTTAAAACATTTTCCATTGAATGCGGTGAGCTGAAACGAAGGATGGCTTTACGGTCTTCCTTCATTTCTTCCATCTTGTTTTTCTGTGCATTCTCTTCAAGTATCTTTTTCTTCTTCCAAGTTTCTTCTGAGATCTTTTCATACAGAACCCGGCTCATACCATCTTGAACTTAACACATACCCTTTGCTCTGTATTGAATGAACTTCTTGTGAACTTATCTCTCTTTCTCTGTGGTATGAAATATGGCTATTTAGACTTTCTGGGATGACATGATTGTCCATCTACGTCGCAGTGCATAAGTCAATATTGCAGCTATCACCATCACAACCAAACCTATCATAATCAGATATCCATTTGAAGTTGCCAGTCCAACTACGATTATGGCAAGAATAACTAGCCACCACCAATCAAGTATGGCTTTTCTAGACTCTGGACTCATTGAGAAAACCTTGCAGTAGACTATTGCCTCATACGTTTTTATGACTTGCGGCATTTTCCACTATGAGCTGAATCATTGGGTTAGAGACAATAGTTCCAACAGTAATGGTTGCAACGCATCAAGTGCTCTCTCTTGTACTTCTCGCAACATTGGTTTGCAGCAGAATCACATGAATGCTGTCTGATCTATTCCACCTTGAAGCAGGCCTATTAGCCCTTGAGGCAAAATGCTTCTTGCTCTTTAGACCCGCATTCCGTCAGTATTCCTTGACAGTGCAGTGTCTCTTCAGATACTCTTCCAGCCTGTCTCCCAGCGTCTGCTTCAGCAGACCCATGCGCATCTTCAGGTACTCATCCCTGAGAATGTCAAAATGATACCTATCCCACTTCCGCCCGTTCACAAAAGCCGACTGCCTCATAACCCCACTCCTCGTGAAGCCACACGCCTCCAACGACTTGTGGGCACGGCGATTGTATTCCACGCTTGACGCTTCACAGCGGTCAGCGTTACACTGGTTGAAAGACATCTCCAGCAAGGCTGCCGTGATCTGCCGCCCCAGCCCTTTTCCCCAAAACTTCTTCTTGCCAATATACGTGCCGATGTCCAATGTCCTCACGTTAGCCCAGTCCCATCGCTCAAGGCGGGCGATTCCGATAGCCTCTTTCGAATCCGCAAGCTCAACGATGAAGCGCAGCTCTTTCTCGTCTTTCAGCCACTCCTCATACTGCCTCTCCAGCTGAGCCATGCTCACAAAGTTCATTGGCCTATTCCGAGAGTACATTATCAGCTCAAAATCGTTCTCCCACTCATGCAGCAGCTTCAGATCTTCCTTTTCAACAGGCCTGAACCGAACGCCACCAAACTCGAACATATCGTTTCACCGTGCAAGCCAACAATGCCTTTCACAATGTGACTATTAACCTTAACCAATCAAGATTCTGTTAACTCTTCGGCGCTTAAGTGAGTTTTGGCGAGGTCTGTTAACCATCGGCGCATTTCACAGCAAGTTTCAGACTGATGGTTGACAATGTTGCACTCGCGCAAATGTCATTAACCGATACCAACCAGTAATAGGTGCGGAACTATCATAGTCCGAGTTCTTCTCTTGTTGGCGGTCTTGGAAAATGCCTCAGTTTGTTTTCAGATAGCCAATTGGTCAAATCAGTGTTTGACATTATTCCAAGAGGGACTTTGCCATTTCTTATCAGATCATCTGCCAATCCACCATTGATTTCATAAACAAAGGCCTTGTCTCCTTTGACTATTACACGTCTGCCAATCAGGTTTTTCCTAGAGGCGTTGGTATCGAAGCAAAAGGCGAAGAGAGTAGGCAGAATAACTACCCTGAAAGGCTCAGGTGTCATACCACCATAGAGATCGTTGTCAACTTCAAAAGAGCTGCTTGATTTGTCGAATGTTGCAATCAGGATTTGCTTGTTATTGCCGTAAGTGTAGATAGCTTGCTTGGCGAGCAGGAGTCTTTTCACTCTATCCTGAGGCTTCTCGAAAGATATGAGAAGAGCGTACTTTGCATCAAAGAGCTCGGCATACTTCTTTGTTTGATAGATAAAATCAATCTTGTGGATCTTCTTCTTGATCTCCACGATTATGATGTTTTTCCTACCTCTCTCAACTTCGAAATATCCAATTAGGTCTGGCAAGTTCTTGTCTTTCTCAATATAGAAAAACGCCAAATCATCAATGCGAGCTCTAATATTGGGTGTTATCTCTCTACTCGTATCTTCAAGAACGCAATCAAATCCCACACATGTAGATATTTGAAGTTTTAAGGCCTCTCTTATTGGTTCGTAAAGGTCTCTTTCTTTCAAGCCAGCCATAGCTATTGATTCGTGCGATGGAATTAAATCTTTATTATCGTTCGGTATAATTGCATAAAGATTGCTAAGACTTTTATCTTGGTCAATAGTGGATTAAGCATATTGGGGATAGTTGTTTGCAAGAGAAGAAGATGTCAAACAAGGCCAAACTGGCTACTGGTGTACTCGCGACACTTGTCTTAGCAATGGCTTTGATCCTTGCCAATGTAACCATAATCCTATTGCCGATACCACTAGAGACTAACCTTCTAATTGGATTGCCTGCCTGGATAGTGACTTACGTCGTTGTGTATTTTCTTGTGAGGCAAAAGTACCACAGTCTTGTTCTAGCTCCGCTCAGGAGAGGCTTACAGTTTGCGCTATCATCGATGGTCATAGAGAACTGGAACGTCGCCATATCGATAGACAGAAATGGGGATGCTTCAATAGTGCATGAGTTTACAGGCAGAGTCAATTTTGGGAGAAATCGCTGGGTATCAATCGGGATAGTCTCAGATACAGAGCAGACAGAAAAGCTGGCAATCAATGCAACTAACCTAGAGACTGGAAGGCAGGTAGAACCTCGATTTGCTTTAGACTCTCCGACTTACAAGCGAATAAGCATATACTTCGACAGGATTCTTGAGAGAGGCGATTTTTTCCACTACAGAGTGGATTATCGGCTACACAAGTCTTTCTTCTTTGACAAGGAAGACTACTATATGCAAAGTGCAACGCATTATGAGAAAAGGGTGTTCATTGAAATCAAGTTCCCTGAGGAAGTAACTGTCGAGAGAGCATGGAGCGAAATAGTCACAGATCAAGGGGATGTTTGGATGAAACACGATCAGCCTGTCTTTGGCTCAGACTTCATAAGATGGGGTGTTGATAGGGCATGTTTGGGGAACAAACACTATCTTAGGTGGGTGACCAAAACCAAGAAAACGAAGTCTGAGACTTAGGAAAGGTTTTTATTGCGAAAAGCAAGATCAACAGAGTCGGAGATAAAGAAATGGGCGCAGGAACAGAGGGCTAATCATTCTCTTAAAATCTGGTTCAATTCAACTTTCTGCTGTGAGTAGCTTTTCTAATCAATGAGAACCATCTATCCCTGTTTGATTTTTTGTCTATGTCTGCTTTTTCTGCTGGTGTTTTTCCGTTTAGTGCCATATGTGGTCTTATGAAATTATAGTAGATTCGTAGTCCATCCATCATAGTCTGTGCAGTGCTTTCTCCATCTAAGCCTCTCATGACCTTGTTTCTTTGTCTAATTGTTCCGTGTAGTCTTTCTATCATGTTGTTGTTTGAACGGTCTCTAATATTAGGGATCCGCACATGCTGTGTTCTCGGAGCTTTCAATGTGAAGAACTCTTTGGGTATTGCGTCTTGATAGGCTCTCAATCCATCTGTCACTACTGCCATAGGTCTCATTCTTGATATGCTAGAAGCTTGAGCTAGCACGCTTCTTGCGTCTGCAATTTCTCTTTTCTCAGTTATCTGAGTGGCAAGCCAGAATCGGCTTTCGTTGTCTATAACATTCCATGCCCATCTTTGGTTTTCGTGGTTATCCAAGTTTCTCACATTCAGAACCATCTCGTCAGAGTGCCATATTCCGCTTACTTTCGGCACTAGCTGATCTACGTATTTCTTCATCATGACTATGTACTTACGAATCCACTTGTAAACTGCAACATGGCTAACCTCAACACCATAAAACTGTTTCAAGTGGTCAACGATTGCCCTCATGCTTATGCCCTTGAAATAAAGGTCTAAGGTAATCGTTACGATTTGAGGGGTGCTTTTCATCTTCTCAAACCCTTCATCAACAATAAAGAACCGTTCACAGTTTTTGCAGAAGAACCGTTGAACCTTTCCTTTCTGAGTGTTTCGGAATCCTCTCTTAACTGCATTCTCAGAGCTACAGAACTTGCACGTCAAAACCTGTTCTGGTTCGCATACGGTCTCAACCTCTTTCCCAGAAGAAAACGCACTTCTCTCATTTAAGGAGAATTGTTCAACTGCATGAATGTGTTTACAAACGATGTGATTAAGCACAAAATCAGGGCATTCACATTTCCATTCAAGACCTTCTCTTATGACAATGTAGTGCTTACCTTCCTCAGTCAGAGACCAGACTCGGTAAGTGACATCGCTTATCTTGTCAACTTTATTTTGCGCCAAGAGGGAGTATGCACGAACTTTGCGAGTGTTTGAGGTTCGCATTTGCTCTCACTATGTAGCTATATTGTAGCTACAATGTAATAAACCTTTTGGCATTAAAGCTAATATTCAGCTATTATGTAGCTAACTTTATACACAAAGTATTTATTTTGTAGTCACATAATAACACTCATGAATGAGCAAATCGAAGTCCGAGCTAAAGCATTTGAAGCCATTGACAGAGTAGTGAAGCCTTCTGGCAATTCGGGGCGAATCTACTTGCCAAAGAATTGGGTCGGTAAGAAGGTAAAAGTTCTTTTGCTCGAACCAATAAATAACGAAAGGTAGGTAGTCAAGCAATGGAGAAGAGAAGAGCCAAACAGACTACTTTCACCAACGGTAGGGCAGTTGCAGGAAACGTTCCTTCACCAGCATCAGAAAACATGAAGAATTTGAGGGAACGAGAAATTGAGGAACAGGTCGTTATTCCTTTTCTCCGCGACTATCTTGGGTACGATATTGGGTTGATGAGACGGCAATTGCCTGTACGTTTTGGCGGAATAAGCGGAACCAAGTATGCTGATTTGGTTTTTTTTGTTGTCGTAAATGATGTAAAGACACCGTATCTTGTTGTTGAGGTTAAGACACCCGAAGCTGATTTGGATGTTAGGCAGGCTGAGTCATACGCTCAACAGTTGAAGGCCGAGTATTTCACGGTAACTAATGGCGAAACATGGCTATGGTACAAAACTGGAACCGAAGGACAAGAAACATCACAAGCGATAAAGTATGAAGCACACCCACCCACAACTATCGGGAAACAAACCTTAGTAAAATTCAGCACCATCAATGAGGCAAACAGAGTAATTGATTTTCTTCATAATATTATTTGGAATGAAAAGTCCACCACACCTGAAGATGCTCTAAAAGAACTCACAAAATTTTTTGTATCGAGGATTGTTGATGAACAGCAAGTTAACGAGCATGAAAAAGAAGAGTACGATTTTAGAATAAAATCAGAGAAGGAAGATGTTATCGACATAAAAAACAGAGTCAACTTGCTTTTGCTTCAAGCAAAGAAAAAGGATGCAGACATGTTTGTTGATGAAAAGCCCGAGATCACTTTAAAACCATATTCGGTCATAAAAATCGTGCAGAAACTACAGGACTATTCCTTAATCAAAACAGACAAAATCGAAATTCTGGGTGAGATATACCAGAACCTTCTAAAAGAAACCTACACTGACAAAGTTAAGGGACAACGGTTCACACCTAGAAATGTCGTAGATTTCATGGTTGAACTAATAAACCCTAAACTCAGCGAAACAATTTATGACCCTGCTTGTGGCACTGGTGGCTTTCTTGTCTCCTCGTTGAAGCACGTCAAGAGGGAATTGGATATTGCGTTTGACCGTGGTGATATACATAACCCCTCAGAAAAGTACAAAGAATATGCTGATTCCAAGTTGTACGGAACTGATATTGAACGAACCGTCATTCAACTTGCCAAAGCAAACATGCTGGTTCATGGTGACGGACATAATCACCTAATAGTCCACGATGGACTCTACAGCGATAAGGCGACAAACTCCAAAACTCAAGCCATAGAGCAGGTTGTTTCTTCAGACAGAGGATTCAACATAATTCTAACTAACCCACCCTTCGGAGGAGTAAAAATTGACCCTGAACTGCTGTCAGGATACAAGTTAGCTCAAAAGGCGAAGAGCGAACTTACGCAAGTTCTGTTTATTGAACGATGTGTCGCACTTCTTAAGAATGGAGGACGAATGGGCATAATTTTGCCAGATGGAATCCTAAATAACATGAAATTACAATACGTTAGAGAGTACATTATGCAGCAGACAATCATAAAAGCAGTGATTAGCCTTCCAAACAACACATTCAAGCCCTACGGTGCTGGACCAAAAGCAAGCATACTATTTTTGCAGAAAAAGAAGTATGCGAATGAGAAACAAGATAGTATTTTAATGGCAGAAGTGGAGAATATAGGCTACACCATCAGCGGAAAAGAAGAACCCAAAAAAGACCTTCCTCTTATTCTTCAAAAAATTGAAGAGCGTGGTGGTCTAGCCTGGTAAAAACCATAAGTAATCAACCAGTTGTTTTTTTTCTAGAACCTCAAGAGTTGCTTGCAAGAGCCTTAAGAATGGATGTTCATCATTATCATCCTAGTTTTGAAGAGGTACTGGGTATTATTCAAGAAGCACGTTTACAAGGATACCCAGTATATCAGCTTTCTGAGGTTTCAACAATATCACGAATCCTCGGTTTTGAAACGCAAGAATTTGTAAAATACATCAATGAAGGAGTTCCGTATTTACGAGTCCAAAACGTCAAGCAATTTCAAATCGACCTGTCAGGTGTCAAACGCATTTCTTTTTCCGCTCACATGAAGCTTCAAAGGTCTCAACTAAAACCCAAAGACGTAGTTATGACGATCACAGGAAGGGTTGGCACAGTTGCAGTTGTTCCCCCAGAGATAAAAGAGGCAAACGCAAGCCAAGAAATCGTGAGGATTAGACCCAGAGAGGAAATTCTCAGTCCACACTATCTTGCAGTATACCTAAACTCTGAATTTGGACACCAGTTGATTGATAGGTGGCAAAGTGGCAGCGTACCTTCACGCGCTCGTCGCACACTAATTAAGAATGTTAGAAAAATACCAATAATTATACCTCCAAAAGAAACTCAGAATCGAATAGTAAACGAGGTAATGCTACTCAAGAAACAAAGAGATCATGAACTCAAAGAGATGCAGGTCACCTTAACAAGGGCTAAAAAAGCTGTTCTAGATCGGTATGATAGAACCTACAAGATTCTGGGCATTATATCACAACCAAGAGAAGAGAAAACCATCATTCTACTGCCCAGAGATGAATTGAACGATCGTCTTGATGTCGCATTTTACCTAAACGCACGCAACTACGCCTTGGTATCAGAATACCCGGTAAAGGAATTGGGCGAAGCAATAGTCTTTTCCAACTTGACAATTGACCCATCAAAGGAGCCGCTTAAACCCATAAGGTATGTTCAAATCCAAGATGTGGATTCGTTTTTGGGCAGAATCATTTCTTGTAGCAGTCTATTGGGCAAGGATGCACCAAGCAGAGCAAGAAAAATCGTGAAAGAAGGTGATATAATCACATCCATGTCGGGTAGTGCTACAGGAATGCCACATCATTCAACAGCTATTGTAACCAGTGAGTTTGATGGATGTGTAGCAACCACTGGACTCGGAATACTGAGACCAAGAAACGGCATAGACTCTTGGTTTCTTTACTATATGCTAAGAAGTAGCTATGTTTTAGATGAAATAAAGAGAAGACTCACAGGAGCAACAATTCCTGCGATAACCAATTTAGAATTTAAGAAAATTAAGCTACCCATACCACCCATTCAGATTCAGAAAGAGATTGTGACAATTATGAGAGAAGCCACAGAAGAATCTGAACGATTAACATCTCAAGCATTAAATGAACAAAAAGAAAGCGAACGTCTCGAACAAGAATCTGAGCAACTATTAAGAAAATTACTCTTAAAGAGCAACTAGTCGATTACTTCATACTGGCTGTCTAGTCCTTTTCCTTGTTGTTTTACGAAGCCTTTGTTAACCAACTCTCTTAACTCCTTAAATGCTGTGAAGTTACTTACCTCAAAAAGCTTGCAGTACTCTTTGTGAGAAATGATTTTTCGCTCATAAACATATGACAATGCTTTAATCTGCCTATCATTTAGTCCTTGTTTTCTAAGGTCAGTTCTTTTGGGCTTGACGAGTTTGAGTATGTCCTCTTTTGGACCAAAGAATGTCACCTTGAAAAATTGCTTTTGCATTTCCAGTAAGGGGTCATTTAATCCGTGTTCCCTCATCTGAAGTTTCATTCGAGCTATTCCTGTACCGAAACCCTCCATAAAACCTGCATCATTGAGAAGTTTGCATATTAATTCGTTTCTCGGTATGTGCTTCCCTTCAAGTTCGTTTATCGCTATGTTTGGTTTTCCTGGGTTGAGAATTTCGATTCTGTCATCGAAAATGTAGATTTGAACAGGTGACTTGTCAGTCATATACTCTCGGTGTGCCATTGCATTGACTATTGCTTCTCTTATAGCTGTATAAGGATATTCGGGCATTTCGACTCTTTCATACTCTATTATTTTTGTGGCTTTTCTAGTGTTTCGCTTAATGAATTTCTCGCTTTCTTCAATTATTTGAATTAGAGAACCCGTTAATTCGGCTTTGTCGATAAAGTCTACTTGTACTATCCCCTTAAATCGAGCTATTATCGTCCTGCTATGGGGAATAAACTTTTGAGGTATCTTGCCAAAAAACAGTAGCCCTGTAGTTGTGGGTATTGTTCGTCCCATTTCTTCTACTGCCACTGCCATGTTACTAAGAAGTTGAGGAACTGGCATTTCTGGAAGGCTTCCACCCCTATACTTGTCTCTTCTCATCATGTAGTCTTTTACTTTTTGCTCATCAATGTCGTCATATGATGAACTTCTTACTGGTTGCTTCTCGAATTGTATGTATCCTGAACTGGCAATCATGTCTGTAATTTCTTGCTTTGTCGCAGGTCTTGTTATGGCTCCTGACCGTATATAGACAGCGCCACTAAAGCAATATGGGATGTTTCTTCCCTTTGGCACCTTGATAACCAAAACCTCTTTGTCAAAAAGACTTTTGTCTTCAGTGGTTACCGTTATTGGGTCTTCAATCTCATTACAAGCTTGCTGTATTTTGTCCCGCAACTCAGGTGTAATGTTTATTCCAACAACTTCCTTGGTTTTGTCAATACCTAAGTAGATTTCGCCACCACTAGTGTTAGCAAAACTGACAACTGTGCTCACAATTCCTTCTTTATACTGACGTTTAAATTCAATATTTTGACTTTCTTCCATGTCAGTTTTGGTCATGTCTTAACTGTCAACCTAGTGGCGGTACCCAATATGTCTCTTAACAGTTAAGGCTTTTTTACTATTTTGCCGAAAAGCGCCTCTGGTTAACATGGACACGCTTCTGTCCATACAAGTGCCTAAGAGTTTACAGAACCCCAATCAAGAAATAAGAACCCAGCCAGTCTTATCTAATCACAAACAAAAACCGCAACCTGAGCCAAGGACCAACAGAGCATGGGAGCGCTTATAGCAGTCCTGCACAAGCAAGGCGAAGACGCGACA
>Ga0315289_10016059_pt1 | contig 10364 bp, 8 predicted proteins | sample YL17G11_40_MG_FD_203452 | JGI IMG/M metagenome (GOLD analysis project Ga0315289, IMG submission 203452) | Sediment microbial communities from Yellowstone Lake, YNP, Wyoming, USA - YL17G11_40 | ecosystem: Environmental > Aquatic > Freshwater > Lake > Sediment | place: USA: Wyoming | collected...
CCGTTTAATCCTTGAATCCGCTGACCACTTTTTCGTTTTTCTTCCCTTGCTTTTTTAAACTCTTAGCCATATTTTTTAAAAAAATTGGGGCATTGTTTGATTTTTGAGGAGCGGTTCTATGTCGCAGGGCGAAATGATCAAAATTTTACTAAAAGCACTGGGAGAAAGATTTTCCAGTTCTTTGAATATCGACCTTTCGTCCGCAGATTCAAAAGAGGTCTTCAAATGGTTTTTAGCTTCCATCTTATTTGGGGCAAGGATCTCAGAGACCATCGTGATTAACACTTATAGGCAATTTGAGAAAGAGGATGTTTTATCTGCTCAAAAAATCATTGATACCGGTTGGGATGGCTTAGTAAGAATATTAGACGATGGCGGCTATGTCCGATACGATTTCAAAACCGCTACCAAACTTCTGGAGATAATGGGAACGCTAATAGAACTTTATCAGGGCAATTTGAATAAGCTCCATCTGAAGGCAAAGGATTCTTCGGATTTAGAGAACAGGCTCCAAAGTTTAGGCAAGGGGATTGGCGACGTAACAGTAAATATTTTTTTAAGAGAGTTGCGAGGCGTATGGCAGAAAGCAGACCCCCTCCCCAGCGATTTGGTAATCTTATCTGCAAGAAACTTGGGACTCCTTTCATCAAAACTAAAATCGAAGAAAGAGATTTTGAATGAATTGAAATCGGTTTACCAAAAGAACAAGGGCAGAGGAAAAGATTTTGTCGATTTCGAAGCAGGTTTATTGAGATTGGGAAAGGATTTTTGCAGGAAAGAAAAATGTGAAATGTGCGTGGTCGAAAATTTTTGTAAATAAAAAATGTCGGGTAGCTTCGCGACTCGACCTACAAAGCTTCCCCCTCACCCTACCCTCCTACGGATTTCACTTCGTTCAATCTCCCCAGAGGGGAGAGGGGACAGAAAGAAATTACGAAATAAAATGCAAAATTATCCCCGCTATATAACGCCAGGGTTTGCTCCTTATGATCCGATCGAGTTGGCGAAGATGACTGAAGAGATCGTCTGCCATGGATCATCTCGCAAATATACTGCATTTTACAAGGTGGGGGTCTATGGTGGGATTTCCACTGGGTATACGGTGGGGTGTTGCTTGAGATGTGTTTATTGCTGGGTGGAATGGTCCAGGGATTTTCCTGAATCGCACGGTCAATTTTTTACACCCAAGCAGGCATTCCAGAACCTTCTTTTCCATGCTAAAAAGAAAAATGTATCGAAATTGAGAATCTCGGGTGGGGAGCCGACCATAGGAAAAGATCATCTGCTCCAGGTCCTTGAATTTGTGAAGACCACCGATTATCTTTTTATATTGGAAACCAATGGGCTTCTTTTGGGATACGATCAGGATTATGTAAAAAACTTGGATCAATTCCATCGAAATTTGCATGTGAGGGTCTCCTTGAAAGCCGGCACTCCGGAGGGGTTTCAAAAGCGAACAGGTGCAGTGGGTAAATTTTACGAATTGCCATATTTAGCCATCAAATATTTAAAGGAAACAAAATTGGAATATCATGTTGCCTGCATGAGCGATCCCCGGGTTATGCCAAGTCAAGAAAGAAACATGATGCAGGAGAGATTAAAAGAGATGGGTTATCATGGTTATTTAGAGGAGGAATTTTGCGATCCTTATCCCACTGCGGTGGTTCGATTGGAAAAGGCAGGGTATCATCTGTTTGATTAAAGTTAGGAGTAGCGTCTACGCAGACCAAGGTCTGCTACTCCAAATTGTTGGAGCGGGGCACCCTTACCCTACTCCTAAAACTTTAAGGTCGAGGGTGAGGGCACCCTCGACCAACAGGATAGTTTTTTTATTATTCAACATAATCTCATTTTTTAATCCCCCTTTAGTTCCGCTTTAAAAAAGGGGGATTAAAGAAGCCCGTCTGGGAGACTAATACCCTTGTGACCATAAACTTGGGGGGCACAGAAACAAGTTTCTATTTTTCTTAGCTTTCCCCAGAGGTGATGGATTTTCAACCTGACCCGGCGAAGCATCCTGGCGATCTGCCTCCAAAAGAGAGGAGGCTTCTTTTGCCTCTGATGTTTCTGACGTTTCTGACCTTTCTGACGTTTCTGACGATGGTTTTATCTCTTTTGAATCACCCCAGATCATTGATTCTGTGTTCTGAGAAGGACAGAGACGAGAGATGAAATCCTCATCCCAGAGGATGGCGGAAGCTCCCCTTCCTGTTTTCGCCTTTCTAAATCCCATGGTGGAAAGGAGCCTGCCAATTCGGGGATAAGTAAGGCGGCTTTCTTTAGATTTCCCTTGGTTAAAAGTGTCGGTGATGGTTTTAACTGGAAGGATGCCATTTTTTACCTGCTCTTTTAGCCCCATGATGGTGTTCAGAATTTGAGCTTCCAGGTTTTCTGATCTCAAGACACAGAATTCGTGCTTGTCTTTGGATTCGGCCAGCTCATTTGCAGTTGGACCCAATTCCTGTCTTCTTATATCATCTATCAGCTGCCAAAAGGTTTTCTCAGCCTCCGAGGTTTTAGCCACTTTCTGTTTAAGCTGGATAGCTTTTAGGGCATCCCGGATTTTCGGCTCACAGGAGTCTTCTTCTAATCTTTTAATGCTCTTGTCGATTAATATCTCTAAGAGCCTCAAGTCCTTAGGCTCTTCTCTTCGACAAGACTCAGAGTCTACGACTTTTTTGTTCATAAAAGGTTAGAGTATGTTTACTATAAGCTATCCGACTAAGCTGGTCAGGGGGTGACCTCATATCTGGTCTCCCATATACAGGCACCCTATCTCTATCACCATCAAAGTTCGAGTGATTTTGCTTTTTGTGGTAAGAAAGACTATAGGTTAGGTGTCAGAACGGGGTTATGACGCCCCATAGAACGGGTTCGATGAATCGAACCGCTACAATTCCTGATAGAGGGTGAGGCACCGCCACCAACATGAGGGGGATTGAAATTTCGCTGCCAGATCAGGGGATCTGACAGCTCCTTGAAGTGGTTCGGGAATTCCAATTCCCAAACCAACTTAAAATTAAAAAAAGTACTTGACCTTTTCCATTTTTGAGTTATATTGTTTCTAACTGCACGATACCAAAGACATAGAATTTGGTCAACCTGCACCCTCAAAAAAAGGAGCTCAAAACTCCCCTGAAAGGAGGTGAAAAGAAGGGGGTTAGACGATAACAAAAACAATAACATTTAACCTTTAGGAGGAGTCATGAAAAAATGGAGCTTTGTTTTATTGGCGATTTTTTTTCTCACCTTGCCTGCTTTTGCTCAAACAGTGGACACTGCCTGGGTAAGAAGATATAATGGACCAGGAAGTGATTGTGATGTTGTTGAGGGTCGTTCTCTTGCAGTAGATGGACAGGGTAATGTTTACGTGACAGGTTATAGTGTTGGCTCAGGCACTTCATATGACTATGCAACAATCAAGTATGATTCAGCTGGAGTTGAGCAGTGGGTTCAAAGATATAATGGCCCAGGAAATGATATGGATGTTGCTACTTCTCTTGCAGTAGATGGACAGGGTAATGTTTACGTGACAGGTTCTAGTCCTGGCTCAGGCACGGGTCTCGATTATGCAACAATCAAGTATAATTCAGATGGAGTTGAGCAGTGGGTTCAAAGATATAATGGAACAGCAAATGGTGATGATTGGGCTTCTTCTATTGCAGTAGATGGGCAGGGCAATGTTTATGTGACCGGTGGAGCAAAGTTTGGCTCAGGCGCTAATTCTGACTATGCGACAATCAAGTATAATTCTTCAGGTGTTCAAGAGTGGGTTCAAATATATGATGGAAATGGACCAGCAAGTAGTTATGATGCGGCTTATTCTCTTGCAGTAGATGGACAGGGCAATGTTTATGTGACAGGTGAAAGTTATGCAGGCGGTTTTAGCGACTATGCGACAATCAAGTATAATTCAGCTGGAGTTGAGCAGTGGGTTCGAAGATATAATGGACCAGCAAATAGTAATGAACAGCCTTATTCTCTTGCAGTAGATGAACAGGGTAATGTGTATGTGACAGGTATGAGTTATGGTGGTGGTAGTGGTGGTGGTGGCACTGAGAATGACTTTTGCACAATTAAGTATAATACGGATGGAGTAGAACAATGGGTTCAGAGATATAATGGACCAGGAAATGCTTGTGATATTGGTTTTTCTATTGCAATAGATGGACAGGGTAATGTGTATGTGACCGGTGACGTTTCAGACCCTACTGATGACTGTGCGACAATTAAGTATAATTCGGCGGGTGTTCAAGAATGGGTTCAGATATATAATGGACCAGCAAATGATGGTGATTATAGTCGTTCTGTTGCAGTAGATGGACAGGGTAATGCGTATGTGACAGGTTGGAGCATTATCTCAGAGACTTCTGATGACTATTTGACAATTAAGTATAATTCGGCTGGAGTAGAACAATGGGTTCAAACATATAATGGCCCAGGAAATGGTGAGGATCATTCTTGGCCTCTTGCAGTAGATGGACAGGGCAATGTGTATGTGTCAGGTTATAGTTATGGTGGTTCTGGCACACAGTTTGACTATACGACAATAAAATATATTCAGTTTCTACGCGGGGATGCCAACGGAGATGGGATGATCAATGTAAATGACGTTGTGTTTTTGATAAATTATCTTTTCATAGGTGGACCTGCTCCTCAGCCATTGCAGGCGGGAGACGCCAATTCCGATGGAGTAGTTAACATCAATGATGTGGTTTATCTAATCAACTATCTGTTTGTAGGAGGACCACCGCCGGGGTGTTGAAAAACAGGTCAAAGGTGGAAGGTGATAGGTTCAGGGTTCAGGGTTTAGGGTGAAAGGTATTAGGTGAGAGGTGTTGGGTGTTAGGGAAAGATTCCAGAGGTGGCAGAACGGGGTTGTGACGCCTCATTAAAAAACTGCACCCCGCCAAAAGCGGGTCGCATGAATGCGACCGCCACAAAATCGGTCAAGCTAAAAAGCTGATGGCCATTAGCTTGATCTTGTTGACGCTGACACAAAAGCAAGAGACTTGTATAGTTCTTGGTATAAGTTTTACTTCCCCCTCACCTTACTCCTCTCCCGCAAGGGGAGAGGAGACTTCGTAAATCTCCACATTCCCTGATTACCGGTTTGTTACGGAGTGCCCTTACCCTGCTACATAATTTTTGGTCGAGGGCGGGGGCACCCTCGACCAACATTCAACATTTATTCAGATACTAAACGACTTCAACCTTTTCCGCATAGTCTTTTGCATATACTCTTTTAAAGGCATCTACCACCTGGGGATCAAACTGGGTGCCGGAACACTTTTCCAATTCCCCCATAGCTTCCCAAAGGGGCATGCCTTTACGGTAGGGTCGGTCGGTGACCATGGCGTCGAAACTATCTGCCACAGATAATATTCTTGCACCTAAGGGAATATTTTTGGCTTTTCTATCTTCTAGCGATTTGCATTCAACGAAGAAACTGTGATGCGCTTCCACTATGGGCATGGCATCTTTGAGCACCCCTCCCACCGCAGACAATAGCTCTACCCCTTTATGGGGATGAGAGGCTATGATCTCTTTTTCTTCGGTGGAAAGAGAAGCGGCTTTTTTTATCAGATCAGAGCTTATGTCAATTTTACCTATGTCATGTAAAAGGGCGGCAACTTTTATGTTTTCTGCCTCAGCTTGAGGAAGGTCCATAGCGACGGCAATGCTGGAGGCATAATCCGCCACTCTCAAGGAATGGCATCGGGTGTCCCGATCATAGGATTCAAGATACTTGGCTAATATTTCAAGCACTCCGATATAAGCATTTCTAAGCTCGGAAATTTTCTTTTCCTTTTGTTCGTAAAGCGTGCCCACCATGTAAGCCGTCAAAATCAAAAAGCCACTCCAAACCATAAGATCGGTGGCCAAAAGCAATGTGCCTTTTTCAACTGAAAAAATCTGGGGGTTGTTGATGGCAGAAAATGCTATCAACGCCGTGCAAAACAGGCTGGCGAGCATGGCCATCTTTCTGCCCATCACATACCCGCCCACCAAAACCGGAAGATAGTAAAAATTCAAAAAAGCTAACTTTTGTATGACGAAAAAGTTGACCAATACAATTATCAACGCGATCGTCATAACCAGCAGTTCCTCAAAGTGTTTCAGCACAAATGATTTGAACTTTTCCATTTACCCCTCCAATCATGGTAAAGAAAGAAATGGTGAAGCGTGTTTTGAACTTTGAATAATAGTCTAAATAGTCCGAATAATAACTAATCTCTGTAATTTACTTTATCGGATAAATTTAAATGAAATAAAGTAGGTGTGAGGAAAATTAAAACATTTGCGAATTTGGGATTTATCTGTTGGGGGTGAGGGTTGAATCTTCACCCCTTAGAGACTGTGTCATAATTCGGTTTTTTGTAGCCGCAGACTTTAGTCTGCGAAAACCGTTTGTTGAATTCCAACAGCTTACGCAATCTAAAGATTGCGGCTACAAAGTCAAAACATGATTGTGACACACCCTCTTAGCGGAGAGGGATGTAACCCAAGTGTCCCCAAAATTTGGATAGGGCAAAGTCATTGTGTTAATGTTAGCACGAATTCTGTGTCTTGAGATTAGATATGATAATCAGACTCGCCTGACAGTTACGAAGCTTGTTTTCTGCCAAAGGCAGATCCGCCTATGGCGGAAACGGTTTCGATGCTCGTATCGATGCTGGAAGCCCGGTACTCGAAGCTGGATAATTGCGGACACAACAAGAATTTTGAGCATCGAGTTTCGATACAAGCCTCGCCAATCCTATGGATCCAGAATTCGGACGACAAACGATAGACGTTAATTCTGTGTGGCGTGACTAACCCATTGAAACACAAAGGGAATTTTGGGGACACTACTAAGTGTAACCCCTCTCCGAATAAAGAAAGAATTTTGAAGGAAACTATAATAAACTATTAAGGCAAGTTGTTGCCTTTTATCAAATCAAACACCAAATGCAGATGGTGACGCTTTATCAATGTGTTAAATCGTATAATCTGGTAGTGGTGGGATACGCTAATGATACTAAACAACTGGTGAGATTTTTATCCTAAAGGCTTTACCATTTTGAACCTATCGTATGGATCCAAATTCGGACAAGGCTTCAACTGTCTCTAATCTCTCCTGTTTGGTCGGAAGTTTGATGGTGAAGGTGGTCCCTTCTCCGGGTTGGCTCTCCACGTTTATTTCTCCGTTATGTCTGGTGATTATCCCGTAAGCTACGCTTAAACCTAACCCGTTCCCTTTGTCCCTTTTTGTGGTGAAAAACGGCTCAAATACCTTTTTCTTCACCTCTTCGATCATGCCCAAGCCGTTGTCTGTTACCGAAATCTGGACATCCTCTCCTCGCATCCTGGTTCTTATAGTGATTTTACCCCCTTCGGGCAAAGCTTCGATGGAGTTGAAGATCATGTTGGTCAATACCTCTTTGATCTCAGAGGCATTTCCTATGGATTGGGATAGCTTCCCTAAATCTGTTTCCATCTCAATTTTTATCCCTTTAAGTTCAGCCTCGTCTTTCCACTTGGGTCTGGTTATTTCAAAAACCTCTTGCACGATCCCATTTATATCTAATTCACTGAAGTCTTTTTCCGAGCGAGCTCTATGGGTTCTGGCGAATTTTTGGATTTGCTCCACCGTCTCCGCTCCGGCATTGGTCAACTGCTCGATCACCTTGAGCCATTTTAAAAACTCTGGATCTTGAACCTTCCGCAAAAGAAGCTGGGTTCTTCCCAAAATTGCGGCTAAGATATTATTGAAATCGTGCGCCACACCTGAGGCTAAGTTCCCCAAAGCCCTTAACTTCTCTGACTGAATCAATTGATCCTGGGTGGCTTTTAACTCTTCGATGGTCTTTTCTAAAGTCTCGGTCTTGTTCTTTAGCTCCGCATAAAGCTCCGCCTTTTCGATGGCGATGGCGGCATTTTCAGCAAATATGGAGATCAGCTTCAGATCATTCTCCGTGAATTTTCTATCCCCGCCTGCTGAGGGGTCTCCAACCTGTTCCATCAAATTGACATTTAAGACCCCTTTAGCCCTGTTTTTGACCATCAAGGGAACACACAAACTGGAGGTGATCTTCTTTCTCTTTTTCACAAAATCTGCGAACCGATAAGCCTCCAGATCTTCACCTAAATGCAAGGGTTTTCCGTGTTTCATCACCCATCCGGCCACGCTTTTTCCGATCTCGATTTCGGCATTTTTGACCAATTCGTGTTCAGGACCCCAAACTGAGACACAGCGAAGTCTGTTCTTTTGCGGATCATAAAGGAAAAGCGAAGATTGATCTCCGCCCAGGCACCTTAGGGCTTTGCTGGATATGATATCCAATATGGCGGAAAGATCGAGCTGGGAATTGACCAGATTGCTTAACTCGAATAAAGCGGTAAGCTCGGTCAAACGTTTCTCCAACACCTGGGAGGTAATCCTCTGTTCGACCAGATACTTTTGAAGCTTCTTTACGGCGATTTCCTTCACCACTACATAGCCGATGAATAATAAAGAGAGAGCTACAAATCCAACTAAGAGAAAATTAAACATGAAAGCGTCAATCCGCTCCGAAAAGATCTCCTGCAGGTCGGAATAAAAAATGATCAGCGCGATAAAACTGGTAAAAATCAGAAAGAGAAAAATCATTAAACTCCAAAGCTGCCAATCTCTTTTTTGAACTTTTTTTATCTCTCTTTGGAGTTTATCCATTTTTGACTCCTTTCATTTCTTACCCTAAAATAATAAGGTGAAGTTAATACAATAATTAAATCGGTATGAAAAATGAAAACTTGACCTAAGAATTATGTTGAGACCGCGGAGGTTTTCGATCTACGGACTGAACCACTCAGAGAAGCCGCTTTAAAGTTAGAGGATAGACCAAAACATGTAACATAGGGCAGAGTTCTCGGAAATGATAAAAGGCTTACGCCTTAAATCCAAAATAAATTTCTCGTTGGTGATGGACGCCCTGAACCTGTCAAAAAACTCTGAAAACACGAATTTGTCATTCCGACCCCGCCTTTTATGGTGAGCGAAGTCGAACCATTGGCGGGGGAAGAATCTCTTTATTTCAAAGAGTTGAGACCCTTCACTTCGTTCAGGGTGACACAAAAAAAACAGTTTTTCGACACCCTCCGCTCGTCCATCACCATCTACATCTTCGTCACGGACGAGGCGTCCGTGACGAACAGAGAGAACTGAAGTCATCATCTTTTGGCTAATTGGACTGCTTCCATCAAAAGGGGGATTAAAATAAGCTGGAGGGCTATTCCCGGGAGCCCGGTTATGAGGGAGACTTTGATGAAGTCTTGAAGTCCATAGGGGAGAGACAGAAATTGTCCCAGGATGAATAATCCGAAGGCAAAAGCCAACCTCCCCAATATCATGGCGATCAAAAGAGATAGTATGGGTAATTTTATCCTTCTTATCAATATCCCGATGGAGAGCCCGTAAATTGCCAACTCCATGCTCATCAAGGGAACTGCATACGGCGGTGGCATCCCGGTCAAAAGAAAACTCAAGACAGGACAGATCAATCCCACTATCAAGCCGCCCAAAGGACCTACAAAGATTCCTGCTAAAAATATCGGTATATGCATGGGCAAGAATATCCTGCCCGCCAAGGCAAACTGATGAAAAACAATGGGTAGAATCACTCCTAAGGTAATGAAAAGAGCGGTTAAGGTAATTTCTTTAGCAGAAAATTTGATCATTTTATCTACTTTAGAGTGTAAAACTTTAGCTTTGTTTTCACACAAATTTACTTGTTGGTCATCCCGCCAAAAGCGGGACAGCCTTGACTATTTAGTAGAGCGGGGTGAGGAGACCCCGCTCTAACGAGGTAATGTCGGGTAGCTTCGCAACCCGACCTACGGCTTTTTTGCACTGGCTAAATAGAGATTGGACTGGTCCATGATTTCTATATCTTTTAGACCGACATCTCTCATCATTTCCCTCATCTTCTCATCTTCGGGAAGGGTGTCATGTTCGACCTCGGCTCCCACCATTCTATGGTATTCTGCCAACTCCTTTTTCCCTAAGGTGTGCGCTATAAAAAGTCTGCCTCCCTTTTTTAGTGCTCTGCCCATCTCATATAATGCCTTTTTCTGGTCGGTAACATGGGCAAAAGTGTCAAGGCAGGTGAGATAATCAATGGTTTGATCTTTCAGCGGAAGAGCTTCCAATGAACCATTGATAAAATGGATGCCCGTTTTTGCCTTATTCTTCTTGGCTTTTAAGATCATGTTCCATGAGAAGTCCAAGGCAAAGACTGAGCCTTTTTCTTTTACTTTCTTCAAAAGATGGGGTAGGAGGATTCCCGTGCCGCATCCTACGTCCAAAACAGTCTTGCCTTCCTGAAGACCAAATCTTTGGACCA
>Ga0315289_10016060_pt1 | contig 10364 bp, 6 predicted proteins | sample YL17G11_40_MG_FD_203452 | JGI IMG/M metagenome (GOLD analysis project Ga0315289, IMG submission 203452) | Sediment microbial communities from Yellowstone Lake, YNP, Wyoming, USA - YL17G11_40 | ecosystem: Environmental > Aquatic > Freshwater > Lake > Sediment | place: USA: Wyoming | collected...
GTAAACACCGCCGGCCTTCTTGACCTCGGGCTTGTCCTCGACCACGGCGCGATGGCCGGCCGTGAGGCGGATCACCTTGCCGAGGAACTGCTCGTAGACCTGGCCGAGGATGTCGGCCGGCAGCACGCTGAACTCGTAGGGGCTCTCGGGGTAGTAGAGGCGCTTGAGGATCTCCTTGAGCACTTTGCCGTCGATGGTGAGGCCCGGCGTGAGCCGGTCGGCGTAGCCTGCCCGGCCCTTCTCGTCGGCGAAGTGGAAGAGGCCGGAGTTGTAGCGTTGGTCGGCCTCCCAGAACAGCGCCTTCAGGCGCCCGTAGGTGTCGCCGCCGTTGAGCAGCCCCTGCAGGCGGCCGTAGGGCTCGATGGAGCGGTCCTCGCAGATGCGCAGGAAGATGATGCGGTCGATGGTCACCTGCACGGCGTAGTTGAGCTCGCGCTGGGAGAGGGCCGGGTTGCGCAGAGCGAGGTTGCGCGCGAGAGTGTCGCGCCAGAGCTCGATCTCGGAAAGGAAGGCCTTGTCGACCTCGGCGGTGCCCTTCTTGGCCTTGGTCGACTCGGCGTAGCGGTCGAACGAGCCTTGGAGGATCGCCTCCTTGCTGAAGACCTCGGAGATCTCGTCCCAGCGCCCGTCGTACTGCTCGTAGGGCACGTAGAGGGTGCGGGCAACGGAAGGCCTGTCGCTGACGGTCGGCTTCACGCGGCAGTCGTAGACGGCCAGCTCCTGGAAGTCGGTGAGCACGGAGAGCGGCAGCTTGGCCGACCAGGCGTAGCGGCGCAGCTGGAAGGCCGGTGCCGGGTCGTCCTTCAGGTTGACCGCCGGCTTCTTGGCCTCGACGAAGAACTTGCGAACCCCGCCGATGCGGAACGAGTAGTCGGGCGCGCGGGCGTCGAGGCCGACCTTGATCGCGTCCTCGTGGACGACGTCCTTGTACTGCTGCGCGTAGCCGGCGCGGTTGTCGACGTCCCAGCCGAGCGCCGTGAAGAAGGGGTCGAGGAACTCGCGCCGCACTTGGGTCTCGTTGTAGGCGGGGCTCAGATACTGCTCGCGATTGCGCGAGAAGCGTTCGACCAGCTCGAGAATGGCGTCTGGTGCGGCCAACTGACCCCCAGCGTGTGTGCCCCACGGGCGCCTATCGGGGCGCGGCGTCCGACCTGGTTGCTAGTTTACACGTGGTGCCGGACGCAGCGACTGTAGCAGCGGACTGACCCAGAGAGCACAGGTCTGCACGTTCTACGCCGGCTGGAGAACGCGCCCGCGTGCAGCGGTTTCTGGCGTGTTGCTGACCGGATGCCAACGTCATCTGCCGGTCGTGCGCCCTCGACGCCCAGCACATCCTCAGCTAGCCTCAGAGCTGACATCGCCGTCGACGAAGGGATGATGAGGATGACTTCGCCCAGCTGGCTCATCCCTTGGACTGCCCGTGGTCGGTCAGGCCCCGTCACGGACAACCTGCTCTGGCATCATGAGCGCCTCTACGTCATGGACAATCACCGACTTGCGCTCTGGTGCTGGTGGCAGCACCTTGAGGAGTCAAGGCGATGGACCTTCGTCCATGTCGACCGCCACTACGACGCGCTTTGGCTACGATTCAACCCCTGGAAGAAAAACACAACGGCCGCGCATCATCTCAGCCTCGAAGCCTTTCGGAACGCCCGCACGATTGATGGCACCGCGAGTTTCGCGCTCTATCGCTGGGATGCGTCGACGAGTGCATTGTGGTCCCTTCACGCCGATGTGATCGAGGAAGTTGTCTTCGCGACTGCCGATGAGGGCGACGACCCGTGTATCCCTGACTCCACGCATCTGCAGCCGTGGTCGCTCCCGACGCACCTCGCGTTCCTTGCGGATCCGAACCTCGAAGATGCCCCTCCCTGCATCGTTGACGTCGATATCGACTATCTCTCTTGGCAGGCTCCCGATGGTGCTTGCGGTCAGGTGTTCTCGGATGCGTACATCCGCGACCTCGGACTATCGCTCAAGGCCGGTCTCGATTCTGGTCGCTTCGGAGTTGTGACTGTCGCTCTCAGCCCCAGCACAACGGGGTCATGGCAGCTCGCCGAGCACCTGCTATCGCTTCTCCTCGAACCCTTTCCAGAGTACGCCGTGTTCGCGGCAGAGGCGCCCTGAGAGCTCCCGGGCGTTGGCGAACGACTAGCTCGAACCAGCCTCCACGGGTCTGGCTATCCTGTCGGCCACAACATGCTGCGTACACCTGACCCAGCCGACGCAACGCCGACGCTCCAGCCCACCACTACGCCAGCCCCTCGATGCCGCGCTGACGTTCGTCTTCCAGCGCCTGCGATCGACGCTGACTAAGGATTTGGGTGGCACACTGCGCGACCCGCTGAAGGCCGGTATCCGTGTCGTCCAACCACATCTCGTATTCACCGATCATGCTCTCGATATACGCAGACTCGGGACCCCAATGCACTCCCCATCGAAACGTCGAATACGCTGCCACCTGTTCTGCGGTTACACCGTGCTGCAATGCAGCCTTGGTGAAAGCGCTCCAAGTGACATCCGCGGTTCTGCGTAGGGGATCATCGCAGTGCCGTCTCAGGTTCGAGTCCGCCAGAACGGCGGAGTAGACCTCGAGAGATTCCCCGACGAGCGACTGCACAAGCTTCGCATCATAGCGTTCGTCACCCAGCCGTCGAAGCAATCCCAAACGCTGGCTGGAGTCAAGCACCGATACCGCGGCATCAACGTTAGCCTCCTCGAAGAACGCCCGCCAGTCGTCACGCTGGATGCGCTGCGCCAACCACGCCTCTGCCATTTGCGAGTCGGTGGGAAGCATCTCGCGAAGCCAATAGTCTTGAGAGACCGTGGCGACGACGGCAGACTGCCATGCCACGCGCAGTCTCTCGGGAATCTTGCCGTGCTCGACTCCCTCCCACATCCCCACCGCGGTTGCTGCCCGAACGTTCTCACATTCATGGCAGAGAAGCCTGGAGAGGTTGGCCTCGGGTACCTCATCGCGCAGGCACAGGGTCTCGATGAACCCCTCTCGGTGGCAAAGTCGCTGGCAGACCGCCTTCCAAAGCTCGTCGGAGACATCGGCGGCACGCAGCACAGCGCTGAGCGCGGCAGGCTCAGCGCCCGTGTCGAGGAGGGGCCGCACCAGCACCTCCCACGCATCGCCCTCTTCAAGGACCACCCTCTCCAGGAATGGATCGACGCAGCCTCCACCGACATTCGACGATGTCAGAGCTGACAGCCACCTGCGGGGCTCCCTGACCGTTTCGGCAAGCCTCCTACACAGAGCTGCGGAGTTGTCGATGTGGCTGCTGCCAGCGATCGCCGCCTCCGACTGGAGAAAGACGAGGCGTTGCACAGCCGTCTCTGGTTCCTTGCTCCAGGATCTCGCAAGGTCGCCGAGTTCCTCTGAACGCCGAGCAAGATCGCTTCGAAAGTCCTCCCTATCGATATCGCCGAAGAGCACGAGATAGTCCTCGGGCACTGAAAACCTGTCGCACTCCCCTATTGACGCCTTGAGGGTGTTCAGGCGATCCAGGATTGCGGGGTGTGAGCGTCCGAGCTCGCCCAAGTCACGGACAATCGAGGATGCTAGGGCATGAGACGCGCTCGTCAGCTCCGGAGACCCCCCGGATCCGAGGACTGGATAGGCAACCTGATGGCACATGCTCAGTAGAGCCGGCCATGGCAGGTCTCCGGCAGCCTTCAGCAGGAGCAGGACTTCGGCCCAGAGCGGGTCGAGCCGCCCGATCTCGTCTGGCGTCAGAGTGCCCCGAGTGAGTGTCAGCTTGATGCCCGCGCCTGGGTCCAACTCCTGCGATTCGTACGCCAGCGAGAGCGCCTCGCAGCACGCCCTGACCGCCACGTTCGTGTCCCCGCCATTGCTCGCCCAAACACGCGCTCCCCGAACCGCGACGTCTCTTCGCATCAGCGCATCACGTGTGCCCGGTCGACCATCGAGAATCCAGTCTCTGAGGAGGCGTAGCGGGTGATCTGGCGAGCTGTGAAGCTCGCGGTCATCGCCTATCGCCGCAGTGAGAAGGAGGGGCAGCGCTGCCTCTGGTGCCATGCGAAGAGCCTCTCGCGCCACGGGAACAGCCAATTGAGGCGCAGCATCCAGCAGCTTCGCCGCTTCATAGCGCCCGAGGGCTGCATAGTGACGAGCCGCTGTGACATCTCTGCTCCCCAGAACGAGCTCGAGAAGGTCGGGGACAGTGGCCCCCGCAGCCTGGGCCAGGACAAGCTCCCTCGCGGCGTGTCCCAGATGTGGAACAAGGCTTAGTACTACGTGGTAGTCCAATGGCGCCGTAGAGAAGAACGCGGCGCGGATGAGATAGCGCCGCAGCGGACGGGGCCGCACAGCAACCCGGTCTCCCCGCGGGAGGACTAGTCCACCGGGCTCCAGCGTTCTGAGTACAGACGCGACATGGGAGACAGAGGCGCCCACTGCATTCGCCAATTCGACCGCGTTGAGGCCGTCATCGCCAGCAAGAGCGGCGGCCGCCAGTAGGTGTAGGGCCTCATGGCCTTCCGCGCCGCGACCAGTCAGGCGCTCAACCGACACAATCATCAGCGAGCCGAGCAGGTCGCCGTGCAGCAGCTTCTCACGATCGCCGTTCAGCGCCGCTTGCGCCAACTCGACAGCCAGCCCTGGGACTCCCTCGGCTTGGTCCAGGATCTCGCGTACAAGCTGAACGGGCCCGAACACACCGACGGCGCCCACCACGTCAACCATCTGGTCTCGTGTCAGCCGATCCAACTCGACCACATCGTCGCCCTGAAGGCTGAGAGACTGCATGATGCCGGCATCACGCTCCCATGCCGTAACGACAAGCCTGAAGGGCGCCGCCAGATCGGTGCGAAGGCGGCTTAGGTCGCGCGCCGCATCCACGGGCGAAGGGACATCGTCGATGAAGACTGCTGCCGGGCGCTGAGCCCTGATTGCTTCGGCTAGAGCTTGGGGATCCGAATCCACGAGGAATGCACCAAGCTCGTCACGAGCCAACTGCGCCAGAACCGAAGTCTTTCCCGATCCCGGCCGGCCCACGAGTAGCGTGTCTCTCGTGCCATTGCGCAGTCGATTCAGCGCATCATCACGCCCAACAAGCGGCAGTTCCACGAGGGGACGGGACGTGCGCGGAACAAGGGATATGGCAGACGGCCGGCCACTAAGGTGCAGCAAGTCCTTCGCCCATCGAGGATGGGCGTAGATGTATCGAGCGACTTCCGCTTGGTCGGCGACACCGAGAAGAACATAGCCCTTCTCCTCGGCGCATTTCATGAGGTTGCGGCGCTTCTGCGGGGTGAGCCTGCGAGATGTGACGACGAAGGTCTTCCTTGCCGCCCTGGGGCATCTCTCACGATGGCGCCCGAGGTTGCGGCGGAGATTGCCGAGGACCTGCGCCCCTGTCGTCACGACCCCTGGGCCAGGCTCCCGATCGGCGTCAGACAGCTCAAAGTCGTAGCCATTGTCTGCGCCTCCGACCACGAGCTGCGTCGGGTATCCTTTGGACTCTACGAGTTCCGCCGCGAGCCGCTCGAACAACTCGGCATCCAGTCCGCCCAGCTCGAGCGATTGCTCAATCGCTGTGTAGTAAGCGTCCCTTGCCGCCATGGGCTGCCTCCCGACCCGCCGCTGGCTCGAAGACATCCTACGTGTCACGCGGGACGCATGTCATGGAAGGGAAGGTCGCCTGCATTCCGCCGACCTTCCTGTCGGACGCGATGCCTAGCCGACGGAGAACCCGCTGCGATCGCCAGGGAGACGTCTTCAGACAAGCACCACAGGTCACCTGAACCTGTGACAGCCTGCGGTCTCCCGGTCGCCTTTCACACGTCGGCCGAGCCGGAAAAGCTGCTGCAAGCGCCCTCCTTTTGTGTGCCGTCCGTGTCTTGAAGTGATGTGCCTGGGGGACGCTCAGGCGTTGATGGCGCCATGAATCTCGGCGACAGTCCCTTCGCTCGGTAGGCCGCTCGACAACGTAACGACCATGACGGCCGGCCCGAACGACTTCGCTGCCGCCAACGCAGCCCGTTGGGCGGCGAAGATCGACTTAACCGGCGGGAGGCCTTGGACCTCTGGACTCGTCTGTCTGTCTCGGGCGTCGGTTTTCCGCACGCCCGGGGTCGAGGTAGACGCGAAGACTCCCGTACCGGGTCAACCTTCTCGGAGACTCAGTCCCTGCGGTAGGGGGTGCATCGATACGTGAATCTCGGCAGGGTGCGCTGCTCCGCCAGCCGCCCTCTCGTTTGACGCTCGCGCCGCCGCCGCTGTAGCCTTCATCTGTTGTCTCCCAGCTGCTGGGAAGCCGGTGCAAGGCCGGCGCTGCCCCGCAACTGTAGCCGCCGACGACCGTCGCAGCGTTGCCACTGCCCCGAGGGCGGGAAGGCGCGACCAGTAGGACGACGCGGAAGCCAGGACACCAGGGCCGGGAGATCATCGCGACAACGCCTCGAGGGAGGGCTGCGGTGGCACCTCAGGACCATCTCATCCTCGTCACCGGCGGCGCGCGCAGCGGCAAGAGCAGCTTTGCCGAGCGGCTCGCGGCGCAGTTGGTCGAGCCGCTCGGCGGCCAGGTGACGCACCTCGCCACCTCCGAGACCAACGACGCGGAGATGGCGGCGCGGGTCGCGGCGCACCGCGCCGCGCGGCCCGCCGCCTGGACCACCGTGGAGTGCCCGCTCGAGGTGCCGGCGGCGTTGCGCCGGCAGGCCGCCGCCGGCACCCGGGTCTTCCTCCTCGACTGCGTCACCTTCTGGACCAGCAACCTGCTGTTCGCCGGCGGCGCTCTGGGCGGCACCGACCCGGGCGACGACTTCAACTACGACAAGTCGCTGCTCGGCGCCGAGCAGGAGCGCGCCGCCGGCGCCCGCGTGTCGGCCGCCGCCGCCGATCTTCTCGCGGCCGTCGCCGAGACTGACACCACCCTGGTCGCGGTGACCAACGAGGTCGGGCTCGGTGTGGTGCCCGAGTACCCTCTCGCCCGCCTCTACCGCGACCAGCTCGGCTGGGTCAATCAGCGTCTCGCCGCCGTCGCCGACCGCGTGTACTTCCTCGTCGCGGGCTACCCCCTCGATGTGAAATCGCTCGCCGTCCCGGCTTTCCCCGCCAAGGAGTCAGACCAGTGACCGACCTGCTGAGCCACACCATCCGGCACATCCGCCCCCTTGACCCGGAGGCGATGCGCGCCGCCGAGGCGCGCCAGATGCAGCTCACCAAGCCGCCCAAGGCGCTCGGCCGCCTCGAGACCCTCTCCATCCAGCTCGCCGGCATACAGGGCAAGGCCCTGCCCGTGATCGAGCACAAGGCGATCGCCGTGATGGCCGCCGACCACGGCGTCACCGCCGAGGGCGTGAGCGCCTTCCCGGCCGAGGTGACGGCGGCCATGGTCTTCAACATGGTCAGCGGCGGGGCCGGCATCAACGTGATCGGCCGTCACGTCGGCGCCCGGATTATCGTTACCGATGTCGGCGTCAACGCCGACCTGAGCAGCGCCGCCATCCGTCACAAGAAGGTGCGCATGGGCACCGCCAACATGGCGCAAGGCCCGGCGATGACCCGTGAGGAAGCGCTCCGGGCCGTCGAGATCGGCATCGAGGTGGTCGAGGAGGAGCTGGAGAAGGGCCTCGACATCATCGCCACGGGCGAGGTCGGCATCGGCAACACGACGGCCGCCTCGGCCGTCATCGCGGCGCTCACCGGCGAGCCGCCGGCAAAGGTCACGGGGCGGGGCACGGGGATCACGGCCGAGGCCCTGCCGCTCAAGGTGGCCGTCATCGAGAAGGCCCTCGCCGTGAACGCACCCGACGCCGCCGACCCGATCGACGTCCTGGCGAAAGTCGGCGGCCTCGATGTGGCCGCGATGACCGGGGTGTTCCTGGGCGCCGCCGCCCACCGCATCCCCGTCGTCATGGACGGCTTCATCAGTGCCGCCGCCGCGCTCGCCGCCTCGCGCCTCTGCCACGAGTGCGTCGACTCCATCCTGCCCAGCCATGTCAGCATCGAGGTCGGCCACGAGGTGGTGCTGGAGGAGCTGGGCCTGGTGCCGCTCTTCGACCTGCAGATGCGCCTCGGCGAGGGCACGGGGGCGGCGCTCTCGATGAGCATCGTCGAGGCCGCCGCCCGGATCTTGTCGGAGATGGCCACCTTCGAGAGCGCCGGCGTGGCCGGCGACCCCACGGCGGTCGCCGCCGACCTCAAGCGCTGAGGCCGGCGGGAGCGGAGCGAGAGACGACGTGACGGACGAGAGCGGCACGGAGGCGAGGGGGGCCGCAGGCGAGCCGCGCGAGCGCGCGGCGGCGGATGGGCCTGCGGCGGAGCGCGAGCCTGCCGGCTCGCTCGGCCGCCGCCTCGCCCTGGCGGTGACCTTCCTCACCGGCATCCCGCTGCCGGTCCGCTGCGCCGTGGCGCCGGCCGACCTGTGGGCAAGCATGGGCTGGTACCCCCTGATCGGCCTCGGCTTGGGCGCCGCCGCCTGGGGCGTGTACGCGGGGTTGCTGTCGCTGCTGCCCTCGCTGGTCGCCGCCGCGCTCGTGATCCTGCTGCTCGAGGCCGTCACCCGCGGTCTGCACATGGACGGCCTCATGGACACCTGCGACGGCGTGCTCAGCGGCGCGCCGCGCGAGCGCGCCCTCGAGATCATGAAAGACAGCAGCGTCGGCGCCATGGGCGTGGTGGGTGGCGTGCTCGTGCTGGTGCTCAAGGTCGCGGCCCTGGGCGCGCTGGCGCGCGCCGACGCCGCCGCGCCGCTGCTCGCCGGCTGGGCGGCGGCGCGCACGCTGGCGTCCCTCAACGTGTACTACTGGCCGTACGCGCGCCCCGCCGGCACCGGCGAGGCCTTCACGCGCGACCGTTCGCCCGGCCCGGTGATCCTCGCCGTCGGACTGCTGGCCGCCGCCGTGGTGGCCGCCGTCCTGGTCGCGCTGGCGGTCGGCGGCAGCGGCGCCTGGTACGCCGGCCTCGTGGTGGCTGGCGTGGCCATCGGCGCCGTGCTGCTCGTGCAGGCCGCCGTGGCGAAGCGCCTCGGCGGCCTCACCGGCGACGTGTACGGCCTCGGCATCGAGCTCGCCGAGGCGGCCGCCCTCGTGGTCGGCTGCGCGATCGTGCGGCTGGCGGGCTGAGGCGATGAAGCTCTACCTCGTCCGCCACGGAGCCTCCACCGGCAACACGCCGGGCAACCTGATGGGGCAGAGCGACCACCCGCTCACCGAGCTGGGAGAGGCTCAGGCGCGCTCGGTCGCGGCTCGTCTGGCACCGTTGGGCCCGATGCCCGTCTACTGTAGCGATCTCTTGCGCGCGCGGGTGACGGCGGAGGCCATCGCCCGCGTGTGGATGCGCGTCGGCGAGGCGAGCTCGCCGGACGCCGCCGCCGGCGGGGCGTCGCCCCTGGCGGCCGGCACGAGCGCTGCGCCGCTCGTGCTGCCGGACCCACGCCTGCGCGAGCTGCACCTGGGCGACTTCGAGGATCGCTGCTGGGACGACTTCGTGGCCCACAGGGACTTGGGCGAGGCCTTCGACGTCGACCCGTACAACACGGCGCTGCCCGGCGGCGAGTCGCTCGCGCTCCTCGAGGAGCGCGTGCTCGCCGCCGTGCACGAGATCGTCGCGGCCGCCGCGCCGCCCGCCAAAGGTGTGGCCGGCAGCACCCTCGCCACCGGCGCCGCCGCACCGGCGGACGACGCCGCGGCCGTGCTGGTAGCGCACGACGGCCCCATCCGCAGCATCGTCAACCACTACCTCGGGGTGCCGCCGCAGAAGTGGTGGACCCTGACCACTACCCACGGCGGTCTCTCGCTGCTGGAATGGATCGACGGCTGGGTCAACGTCCGCTTCGTCAACGACACCAGCCACCTGGCGGGGATCGCGGCCCCGTCCGGCGGCACGCCAGAAGACGCCCGGTGATGCTGACCCCGCACGGCTGGCCGCTCGCCTTGGGCATGGTGCTGCTCGCGGGCCTCCTCGACGCCGCGCTCGGCGAGCCGCCCAGCGCCGTGCACCCGGTGGTGTGGATGGGCCGGCTGATCGGCGCGCTGGAGGCGCACCGGCCGCGCAGACGGCCCCCCGCCGAGTTCGCCTACGGCGTCGTCGCCGTGCTCGTCGTGGCCGGCCTCTGCGCAGCCATCGGGGTGGGGCTCGTGCTGCTGCTCGCCTGGCTGCCGTGGTGGCTGGCCCTGCCGATCGGCGCACTCGTACTCAAGACGACGTTCTCTTTGCGCGGTCTGGTGGCCGCCGGGCGGCAGGTGCAGCGCGACCTCGGCCGCGACCTGGGCGCCGCCCGCGATGACCTCGCGGCGCTCGTGAGCCGCGGCCGCGAGCTGTCGCCGCCGCAGATCGTCTCGGCTGCGGTGGAATCCCTGGCCGAGAACCTCAGCGACAGCGTGGTGGCGCC
>Ga0315289_10016061_pt1 | contig 10364 bp, 1 predicted proteins | sample YL17G11_40_MG_FD_203452 | JGI IMG/M metagenome (GOLD analysis project Ga0315289, IMG submission 203452) | Sediment microbial communities from Yellowstone Lake, YNP, Wyoming, USA - YL17G11_40 | ecosystem: Environmental > Aquatic > Freshwater > Lake > Sediment | place: USA: Wyoming | collected...
TTCTTCATTATCAAAGTCTTCTATATTCTTTCCTTTTGTAATACGATTAAATAGCTTTTGATATCTGATATCGTTCTTAGCCATATCTTGGATATCAGCAACCATCTCATCAATGTTCTTTGCAGTGTGAGTGTTATTCATTACAGAAATAAACACCTCACTCATAGGTATTAATGAGAATCCACCTATAGAAGATGGTAGAGGATCACCATTAACATCCACTACAGGTAAGCTTGCTAATAGTATTTTAATAGCACTGTTAGCTTTTTTAAATACATCTATCTTATTAGCATCACCATACATAGTTCCTTTACCATCATTATCTTCATCTGTTCTAATAGAGCCATCGTTTTCATCAAACTGTATAGAATAAGACTTGATATATTCTTCATGTTTCTCTTGTAACAAGTCCCAGTTTAAGTTAATCAAAATATTTAACTGTCTAAAGTTTTTAATTTTATCAGCTTTATCTTCTTCTGAAAGTTTTTCATTTGTTGTTTTACTGATAGAAACAATGTTCTGAGCCATTAAAAGTTCCATCTCTTGTTTCAATCTAGCATAGACATCCTTTTTCTTTTCATCACGCATTTCAAACAATCCTTGGTTAGTAGAAAATAAGTCCTTAACCAATGTATATGTCATATGTTGAATGATGTCATGAATCTGCTCACCTGAAAATACAGCTAAGCTAAACTCAGAATCATCATTACCAACAGCATCTTCTATATCAATAAATCCCCTATTAGCAAAAGATAATCCTGCTTCTTCTGGAATATATTCTTTATAAAATCCATTACCAATTCTATCAAATAGATTTGCTGTGTTTGTTTGAGCTTTGTCTCCAGTGAAGAATGCTTTAATAGCTTCCCAAATTTCATTAAGAATTCTACGAGTGGTTGACATACCTTCTGTGGCAACACCCACATTCTTACCAGTTAAACTCATATTTCTAAACTCTTCAGCTAATTGCTCTTTCATTTGAGCATCTGTAGCATCAGCAAACTTAACTTCATCAGCAGTTTCTCTTTCAATAAAAGATCCTTTTCTAGCTCTAAATTCTTTAGCAACCTTAGCTCTTTCTTGTGGAGTGGTAAACATTTTCCATACAGCTTCAAACACTTCATGATACACTGTACCTATTTCATTATCTGCAGATAGGTAGATAGCACCATCATGAAGCATACCCCAAGCTTGTCTACCATTGGTAGCTTGAATCATGTTCTTCACTCTATATACAGGTATATTAGGAAAATTAGCTTTTAACCAAGCTTCCACTTTAGACCAGTCTTCTTTCTGAAACTTCTTAAATGTTTCAACTAACTTAATTCTATATTGACTACTCATAGCTGTATCACCTTGAGCAGCAACTTGATTAATCTTCTGTTGTAAACTAGAATCAATAACAGTTATTTCAGCAGCTTGTCTTTCTTCTTCTACAACAGGAAGTACTACTGTAGGAGCTACCACCTGTGCATTTAATTGTTTATCAATTTCTTTTTTAACAAGAGCTCTCAATACATTCTCAGCAAGAGCGTTTTGTTCTTCTTCAGGACTATCTTGAGTGATACCACTTTGTGCACTATTGTTCACCAACTTAACAACCATGTTTTCTAAAGTTGTGTCAGGAACAGCCATAGCAATACCTTCTTTACGTTCACTATTGTTATATTTATTTAAATCTAATATGAAAGATACAGGTCCTAGATTAGGAAATGTAACAACGTTTTGTGTTTTATTATCAAATACATAACTAGTTGTAGGTGTAGTTTGTGTAGCTATAGGAGCTGCAGTTTTACTAGCTTCTAAATCAGCTAATAGTTTTTCATATTTAGTATTAATCTTATTAATGCTTTGTTGTTGTGGAGTACCATTCTTTTTCCAATCTTCTGCTTCTTCTGCAGATTCAGGAGTGTTAATATCACTACCATCTTCTGATGCAGCTATTGCCATTTCTGACCATCTCATTTCCTCATTTACTGTTTCTTGTCCCCAAGCGTCCATTATTTCTGCTCTCTTAGCTTCTATATCTTGAGACTCTGTAGAAGTGGTTAATGTAGGACCAGCTTCTGTACCATAAGGAGTGGTTTGTGTAACTGTAGCAGCTGTAGGACTCACCTCAACAGCTTCTGTATCAGCATTATTCCTATCTGTAACTGTAAAGTATACACCTTTTCTATTAACATCATTAGCATCTTTTACAGGTCTAATTTGAGTTGTTAAAGGAATCTCTTTAGCAATTCTAGGTTTTCCATCAGGATCAACTTTAGATAACAAGAACGATTGGTAGTTTTTCCAAGTCTTTGTTTCAATAGATCCATCTTCAGCAATATTAGTAATCTGCACATATGGTTTATTCCATTCTCCAGACTTACCACCTGTAACCATTGTAGAGTTTACATTACCATATAGCTTCTCTATCTCTGCAATAATTGCATCTTTATTATCTCTAATATTTGAAGGAGTGAATGCAAATCTAATAGTTTCATCTTCAGACATGATTAATTCCATGTCTTCAACAAACATGCTATTATATCCTGCAGGCTTTCTATTACCTTCTGCATCTTTAGGTGTACCCCAATATGAAACTGATTTTAACCAGTTAAGTAAAGCTTGAGCTTTAGGAGACTGCCAATTCTTATATTTAGGGTCATATAATATGTCAGATAGTTCAACTAAAACTTTATGTATTAATTTTGCTTCCTCATTATTAATTTGTCTGTTTCTTAATCTAACCATACCATTAGATGTAAACAATAAAGGTAAACCTTTTACATTATTAAATGTAACAGACCCTCTTGTTTGAGCACCATCAGTTGTAGGTATTCCCACCACTCTCTTTGTTCTAATATCTTCTTCTGTAAGTAATGCAGAATCTGATACAGGAACACCATCTGCTTCATAGTCTCTCTCACTATCACCATTCTCTAAGACTCTTTGTACATAGTCAGGAACTCCAAAAGATGCTTCTATTTCATGAGCATCATTAATTGGGTTAGCTATTGTTTCATTTCTCCATTTTCTATAATCATCAATGATTTGCTTCTTAGTATCATCCTCTACACCATCTCTAAACATTCTATCTATATTCTCAGGGAACACTTGATAGATTGCATTATCCACTGTAGGAGATTCTAATCTTTGTCCATCAACTCCAATAAGATGTTTCTCTCCATTATTAGGATCAACACTCACCATAACTAAAGCTATAGTTCTTTTAGGATCAACATCTTCAGGATTAATTCCTGCATTTTTTAAATGATTCATTAATCCACCCACATACTCACCATTTACCATAGTACCACCTAGTCCTAATTGAGATTCATTTTCAGAAGTGACAATCACACCACGAAAGTTCTCGTGTCCAGGAAGGTCATAAAAATTAACACCAAACTCATTAGCACGAACATGATGTTCTGCTAACTCACTGTCTTGAGAAAGTCCTTGCACAGGAGCCACTGTAGAATTTGGTATCTTCTCATTTGATTTCTTAGGCATAGCCTCAAAAGGCTTATTATGTTCTACAGTTTGAATCCCTTTATCAGCACTTTGATCAATAACGTTTTGTAAAGCTTTATCCTTTTTCAAGACATCCTCTTCAGCTTTCATTTGTCTATACTTATCAGCCACCTCTTGGAACTTATCTAATATAAGTTTCTTAGCATCATAGTCTTTTTGTACTTCAATAAAGTCTTTAAACAAATCATTAATCTCATCACTTAACTTACTTACCTTTTCTTTATTTAGCGATATCTCTTTTTTAGTATCATTCAATAATACATAATCAGCTATAAACTGTTTAAGTGAAGGTAGATCAGATAGTGTACTTCCTTCATTAATGATTCTTTCAAATTCATCTTTGATATAACTAGGATAGTCTTGGTCAAATTTAGCAAAGGCATCCTTTAATAATTGAGTGAAGTCTTTAATAGCACTATCAATCTTTTGAATAATACCACCTAATGACTTAATATTATCTTGTGTTTTATCACGTAACTCCTCAGCAATAAGGATTTGAAACTTTAACTCTTCTAAGAATTGTCCAGAGTTTTCTGGAAGCTCATCTAAGTTTTGTTTAAAGTCTTCAAAATAAGCTATGTTAAATTCTAACTCATCCTTATCTGCAGTTAACTCAGCTATCTCTTTTTCTAAAGCATCCTTAGTATTATTCAATGTACTAATGCCTCTCATAGCTTTAGAAAGGACAGTATTAAAAGGACGAACTATAATATTACCAGATAAGTCTCTCTTTTCTAATGTTTTAAGTTCTTCTAAATCTTCTGTAACTTTTTGTAATTGTTCTTTCTTAGCTTCTAGCTTTTTCTCAATAGCTTCTAATTTAGCAATATGCTCATTAGATAATTCTGTAATAATCTCTAAACGATTATCTCTATTTTGAGCAAGGGTTTGTTGTTGCTTTTTTAATTCTTCAGCAGATGTAAATGCTTCTCTAGCTGCTTTTTTCTCAGCAGATTCAGCAGTGAGTGTACCCACTGTCTTTATTCTAGCATCTCTAAATCCTTCTTGAGCTACAAAATGGGAGTTATCAACTTGCTTCCTTTTAATTTCTCCCTTATAGTTTTTATATACAAAGAATAATTTACCATTATCATATTCTAATCTACCTGGTCTTTTCTTATCCTCACTTGCTTGACCAAAGTTATATTGGAATACATCATTAACATGAGCTAAATAATACGCAGCTGTTTTATTAGTTAATGTATCACTCACCTTACTTAACTTATAATCAGCCAACTCGCTTTTAGATATATCTCTAATATCACCATTAGAGTCTTTGATCTTAATACTACCATCTTCATTTTCTCCAAGAATAGTTAATCTAGGGAACCCACGAACCTCTTCACCTTTAGAAGTGTATTTGACAGTGTTTCCTAAAAATAGTTCTTCACCTATTGGAATATTCTTTTCACCAGTTTTGGTAACAATCTTAACAGTTTGTACATTAGTATTTAAAGGTTTATCACCTTTATCCTCAGTGTACTTAGCAGGGTTTTTCTTAATATTAGAATACTCATCTATAAAGTCTTTTCTTCTTATAGAAAGTTCTACAGCATCTCTTAAGTTTTCTTTTAACTCAACTTTAACATCTTCTATTACATTAAGCTTATCAATATCATTGATAGCTTGTTTTACCACTTCTTCTTTTGGAAGACCTTCTGAAATAATATCATCAAGTACATTTGATACAACAATACCAGCAGCAACTAACTTGTCAGTTAACTGTGGTACACGTTTATCATAATCAGATATCTTTGCTGCAGCATATATCATTTGCTCAATAGCATCATCGCTATAAGCTCTTTTGTTTGTATCTTTATATACAACTCCTGCATATCTAAGATTCAAAGATTCATTCAATGAATTAACCACCTTAGCATGTTCTGCAAAGTTATCAATTCTATCTATAAAACTTTGTTGTGTGTCTAACTCAGAAGCAATACCTTTCTTCTTTAATTCATCAAATCCTTCTTGTGTAGAAGCTAATCCTTTATAATAATCTATATCATCTTTAACAAGATCATATCTACCATATTTAATACGTGGTAGTAAGTAGTTATGTTGATAATCAAATTCAGTATCTTTAGCCTCAAGAACATCTCCTATTCTTACATGTTGATCAAATTCTTCTTGTAAAACAACTCCTCTCTTAACACCAGCTTTTGTATCTTTTAACCACTCATCTCCTTTAAGAGAGAATCTTTTTGATTGTTTGATAAGATCTTCTGTGTTTTTAGCCATCTCTCCACCATAGCCTGTAAATCCTCTTTCACCTATTGCCCCACCTTTACCAATACCAACTCTATTATTACCTTGTTCATTTTTGTACATTCCTACAAAGCCTGCTTGTTGTATACCTCCAGACAGAGCACCAATTAAAATTGATTCCATACCCTCTTTATCACCTACAGCTTTAATACCCTCACCAGCAGCCTCTGAAAAACTATTTATAAAACTACCTAAAGATTCATCTTTAACATAGTTCTTTTTATTATAATAAGATTGTGTTCCTCTCTCAATAGCATATTGTGCTCCTTCTTCAAATCCTTCAGTAGGAGAAAAGAATAAACTAGCTACATTCCTTGCTTTATACAAAGCTTTACCAATACCTTTTGTAGGAAGAGAGGATTCTAATAACCCTGTCTCAAGATTGGTTTTTGCAGAATTGATTAATGTATTCTTACCAGAACGATAAGAAGAACCTAATATTCTTGGAAGTTGAATATAGTTAGTCGCTGATAGCAACAATACATTCAAACCAAATCTAGCATTACCTAGATCTTCTGCTCTATTATTAATTTTATTTAATACATCATCTGGAGGATATTCACCATATGTATCTTGATATTGTGCAATTAACTTATCTCTATAACTATTTAATCCTTGTAATGCTTCAATACCACCTTCTGTAGCAGCACTTAATCCAGCAACAACTGCTCTATCTACTGATGAAAGTTTGTTTAATGTGTTAATAGTTTTAGATGTTTGTGCAATAATGTCTGCAGCTTTTGCTGCACGTTCTATTTCAGGAACACCTTTTAATCCAACTTCTAAAGCATCTGCCACTTGTGCAAGCTTACCAGCTTTAGATATACCAAACAATGCTGGAACTTTTGATAACAATCCTGCTGTAACAGCACCTGCTCCAATAGCACCTGCTGAAAATCCTAAGTTCTTAATGATTTTATCCCAGAAGAAATTAGCAGTAAACAAGTTTTCAGCCTCGTACCATTTAGCATCTCTTTCAGATGCAGTGTAATAGTTAGGAAGTTTATTCTCCATAGACTTATTCAAACTATCCATATAGTTTGTAAAGTCATTATTATAAAACTTATTAAGAGAACCATTAGCAATAGATGAAGTTAATCCAGCTATCAATCCTATAGTACCATCTAAGAAAGTGGTTCCTGCAATACCTAATCCTTTAACAAGACCATTTGCTGCTTGATCCCAACCAGACTGTAACTTACCTTGAATGTCTTCATTATCTTGTCCTAATATGAATCTATCATATCTACCACTTGTATCTATCTGTAAAGGATTATAACTAAATGTACTAGATGAAGTTAATTTAGATGGTTTTGTAGGAGAAGTTAATAACAATGCCCTACTATAAGCATCACTTTGTTGATTTCCTCCACCAGTTGCAGTTTCTAAGTTCATTTGAAACTTTGGTATATTTGAAGGATATTCTACAAGTGTACGTTCAGTAGCATCTGGTACTACACGCTCTGCGTTTTGCAATGTTTCTTTAGTAGCTAAAGCCATTATCTATTGTTATTTAACATTAATGTTATAAGATTCTCATCTATTAAAGAAGGTATTTTGGTAATTATATCTGCCTTACTCATAATAGATTGTACATCTTTAAAACGTTCTCTTTGTATAGGAGTTAATCTTGGATCTTTTGAATACACTGAAAAATCAAGTTCCATTCCACTAGATAGTACATTTCCATCTCTATCTCTAATATATGCAAATGGAACATATCCACCATTTAATTCTTTTAATTGCCAGCCCACAGAATATTTACCTATAGGTTTTCTATTAAGTGCTGTGTTCTCTGCTTCTGGAGATATTAAATTTTTAGCAGTTTGTTTTCCTTGAAAGTTATTTAAATATCCACCAAACTTTGAATCGAAAGCCTCTTCAAGTGGATCTGTTTTTGCTCCTAATCCAGCAGCCTCTTCTGGTGAAATTGGTAACATTTCAGAGTATTTATATCCTTCACCAGATCCTAAGTTTCTTCTAATTTGTGCATACCATTGACCATCTTGTCCTCTAAAATAACCATATAAGTTTTCATTTAACTCAGCAGGAGACTTAGCAGATAACATCTTTGCCATTTCACCATATACACCTCCTGTCTTTTCACCCATCACTCTAGCTAAAAGAGCACTATACTTTTGGTTTACTAATAATTTACCTTCAGGTTTTCCTTCATTAATAGTAGCATACCAAGTTCCATTTTGTTGCTGTACTTTTTTATAATCCTTTTCTCTATTTGCAAACATAAGTGCTAAACCAGGATTATCACTCATTACTTTATCTATTTGTTTGAATGAATCTTTATAAATTCCAGAAAGGAACATTACTGCATCTGCTTTTTTATCACCAAATGCTCCTCCTCCTTTACCATATTTTGTATTTACGTAATCTCTAGCTGTTTTAGCTGTTTGTGGATCTGTACTATTTTTAGCAAGCCAAACATTAACCATATCTGTTTTACTTATAGGCATAGTAGATTTACCATACATAGGTTTAGGATCTGATATTTGATTAGCTATTTTATCTACTAGTGGTTTATACCTATCATCTATTTCTTTTTCTGTTTGAGTTTTTAGAGAAACTAATGATTGTAAGTCATGTATTTGTTGTACATCTTGTCTGTAGTTAGGTCTTACTGTACCATTCATATGAGCTTTCTCTAATTCCACTAAAGCCATTTTATATTTTGGTTCAATTGTTTTCCAGTCTTTATATTTAACATAGTTAAATTTATATACACCATTATCATCTTGCTCATATAAATCTGTAAATCCTGGAAGAGTAGATATCACCTTAGCTTGAAGCTGATTTGTCTGATCTTTTAAAACTTGAATATTAGCTTTATAAGACTGAGACCCTATCTTAGCTACTTCCTCAGGGTTAATTGGATCTTTTGCATATATAACTTTAGAGCTACCATCAGGATTTAACTTATCATTAGCAATATCTCTTTTTCTTTGAGCATCTTCTAATTTTAAATCATAGTCTAAATCAAATTGTCTACGTTGTTCATTAAACTTTCTATTAGCATCTCTTTCATTAAATATTTCTCTCTGAACAGCTAAGTTATAATTAGCTCTTGTCATCTGCACTGTAAACCAAGGATTCACCTTTGATTTCATAGAGTTCTCTTCCCAAGAGTAATCAGTTTGATATTGTGCTTCTTTATTATCTCTATATAAGGATATCTTTGCTTCATCAATCTTTCCTTCATTTAACAGCTTCATGTATTTAGCATACTGTTCTTCTGAAGATTGTAGTTGATTATCAATATCAATTATTGCTTTATTTGCATTTGCTGATTCATAATCAGAAATAACTCCAACACAAGCAATTCTATCTCTATTCTCTTTTGCTTTACTTCTAATATAGTTTATACTTTCATCCTGTACACTTTTTAACATCTCAGGAGTGTAGTCTTTAAACTGATAGGTACCTGTAATAGCTAACTGTTGTTGCACCTCTGGTTTTGAAAATACACTTTCAACTATACTTTTAACCTTTCCACTTAACAATCCCTTCTTTGCTTTCTCTATAAGAATATCTGAATTCACACTACCATCTGCATTAAGAGCATTCTCTTCCCATTCATTTGAACTTAAATGGGCTTTTCCAATAGCTTCTTGTATGTCTTTATCTACATCGTAATGCTTAATGTATTTACCATTAAACACTACAGGACTATTCTTTTCTCCTGCAAGACTAGGATTAGATAGGTATTTATTAAGTTGCTTCTCCGTAAAAAACCACTCATTGTCAGGAGTTAACTCTCCCTTTTCTCTAGCTTGGTCTACCAAACTAAGTTGTTTTCTAGCGTTTGCTGTTGACTGAACAGCAGCTTGTACATAAGGATCTTTAACTATTTGAGTAGCCATCCCCCCCACTGAGTTAACTAATTGAGCATTAGAGAAATCTCCAGCAGCAACTGTTCTTAATCTACTACCTAATTCATTAAGTTTAGATTGTAAATGTTGTTTATCTACATCACGCATAACATCCATCCCAGCTATATTATCTATATAGCCCTGAATTTTTTGCACACCTTGGTCATACTGAGCCTGCTTTTGCATGCCCACCTTAATCATAGCATCAACTGGGAGTTGAGGAATGTAGGGGTTAAATTGCGATATTTGGTCTGTAAATGAAGCCATAGTGTTAGAATTAGCAAATGTAATTTAAATTATTTTATATACCAAGACAAATAACGATTTTCGTTAATCTGGTATAACTGAGTTAGTTAGAGTGATTTTACAGCTTTTACAATGGAACTATTTCTAGCTTTTATTTTAGCACCATTATTAGCAGCTAGTTCAAATTTATTAGGAACTCCTGTTTTATTATCATAATCAATAGGACGATATTTCTTACCATTAATATCCATAGTACCATTTGTTGATGTTCTAGCCATTGAGTTCACTGTAGGAACATTGAATTGAGCAAGACCATTTAGATTGTAAGCTTGTCCATTAGGTCCAAATCTGTATCCATATAAATTCTCATATACACCTAACTGTTTGTTTTCCAACTTGTTCTGAGCAATTTTAGAATTGATTGAGTTTAATGCACCAATAGCTTGAGCC
>Ga0315289_10016062_pt1 | contig 10364 bp, 7 predicted proteins | sample YL17G11_40_MG_FD_203452 | JGI IMG/M metagenome (GOLD analysis project Ga0315289, IMG submission 203452) | Sediment microbial communities from Yellowstone Lake, YNP, Wyoming, USA - YL17G11_40 | ecosystem: Environmental > Aquatic > Freshwater > Lake > Sediment | place: USA: Wyoming | collected...
ATATCCTGAAGAAAGATATTCAGGACAACGAGATTTTGAATGGTATAACCGGCTGGTCAAAAGTCTTAAATTAGAAGATGTCCTTATCATGAACTCCGAGGAGTGACATATCTCATGTCCCTACACATTTTTAAATAAGCATGAACATAAGAACTATTAAAATTCAGATATATTTATAAACACGAAATATAATTAAATGCCTGCTCGGGGGAGAAAGCATCGCAAAGAAAGAGTTCTGGAGTTCCAGATTCAGCTTTATCATGGCAGCGATAGGTTCTGCTGTTGGACTTGGGAACGTCTGGAGATTTCCATATATCTGCTATAAGAGCGGTGGTGGTGCATTCCTTATCCCTTATTTCGTCGCCCTTTTCACCGCAGGTATCCCACTCATGATTCTTGAATTCTCTCTTGGGCACTGGAGCAAAAGTGCACCTCCTGAAACATTTAAAAAAATCGGGAAAAAATGGGAATGGGCAGGATGGTGGAGTTCGCTTGTACCATTCATCATAACTGCCTATTATGTCGTAGTGATGGCATGGTGCTTTGCGTACATCATCTATGCAATCGATCTCCGCTGGGGGGCCGATGCGGAACACTTCTTCCTCACAACGTTTCTTGGAGTTACCGAGGGGCCCATGACCATTGGAGGGATACGGATAGCAGCATTACTTGCGCTCATTATCATGTGGGTTCTCATCTTCATCATCCTTTATAAGGGCGTCTCGCGTATTGGCAAAGTCGTTATTATCACCGTGCCTCTCGCATGTATACTATTTATTCTTCTAGCCATCAGAGGTTTGACACTGCCCGGTGCGGTTGATGGCGTTAGTTATTATCTTACTCCAGATTTCTCTCGGCTTTTAGACGTAAATGTCTGGCTTGCTGCATATGCCCAGGTATTCTTTTCTCTCAGTCTTGCCCAAGGAATAATGATTTCCTATGCTAGTTATCTCAAAAAGAAATCAGACATCTCGAACAACGCATTCATCACCGCTCTTGCTGATACCGGGATATCATTTCTCGCAGGATTTGCTGTATTTAGTGTTGTAGGATATCTTGCACTGACACAGGGGGTCGGTATTGAAAGTCTCGGGATCTCTGGACCGTCTCTAACCTTTGTTACATACCCTACTGCGATCTCGCTTTTCCCTGTTGCACCAATGCTATTTGGAGTTCTTTTTTACATAACCTTGTTTACTTTTGGTCTTGACTCTGCGTTTTCAATGATAGAGCCTATAACTGCGGGGGTGCATAGCAAATGGAAGATTCCTAAAGAAAAAGCAACTGCTCTCATCTGCATTGCTGGGTTTCTAACCAGTCTAATCTTTGTTACGGGGAGTGGATTACATTGGCTTGAGATTGTAGATCACTTTATCTCTGATTTTGGCCTCGTACTTATCGGGCTCGTCGAATGTTTAATCGTCGGCTGGGCGTTTCAGATTTCAAAGTTTAGAATATACGCAAATAATGTCTCAGATATTCGTATCGGTCGATGGTGGGACATTTTAATCAAGTTCATTGTGCCTGCCGTACTAATCTTCATCCTTACCATGGCGGTATATAATCTTATAACCACACCTTCAGAGTATCCTTGGTGGGCTCTATTGATGGGTGGTGTAGCTCCTTGTATCATTATTTTTATCATTGCTTTCGTCCTCATGAAATTGAAAGGAAAAACGGAGGTAAAAAATGGGTGATGGCTTATCGCTCTCTGCGATCATCATGTTCATCTTTGGAGCCACAATCTGCTACGGCGGATTAGCATATTTTTTGTACAGAGCCTACAAATCAAAAAGAAGACGATAGACTTATAAATATAAATAACTAATATAAAATTAATGAATACATCACTCTACATAAAGAAAGTAACTACTACGTTGGCAGTACTCTTACTGATTGGCATTACAATAGATCCTGTTTTAGGATTAGGAACTAACGACCAGTGGGACAATTTTAAAACTAATCTTTACTACAATAAGATAAAATCTAATTTTCATAGCCCAATAACAATTGATGGAAATGATGATTTTACAAAAAAAAATGGAGTTAGAAGTGGAAATGGAACTCTGAAGAATCCTTACATAATCTCAGAATGGAAGATGTCTTCTCTCATTAGAAATGGCATTAGCATAAGCAACACAAACGCATATTTTATCGTAGAAAATTGTTACATTGATGGATATAAATTGATTAGAGAATTAACGGGCATGGGGGCTTTTGGTATTTTCTTAAACAATGTCACAAATGGAAAAATTATAAATTGCTTTTGTAGTAATTTTAAAAATAGTTATGCGATATTTATTATGTCTTCTTCAGATAATATTATAGAAAATTGTGTTTGTCAAAATAGTCAAGCAGGATTATCTGTAAATGGATGCCCTCAAGGTTATGAAAGCCACTCCAATAACAATACAATAAGAAATTGCTCATTCTATAGTTGTGACGACGGGATTTATTTTTGCTGCCTTCCATCCTCTAAAAATAATGTTATCGATTCTTGTGTATTGGAGCATAATAAGAGAGGCATTTGTCTTGATCATTGCATACATTACACAACCATTACTGGATGTAATATTTCAAATAACACTGAAATAGGATTAGAAATAATTTCAGCCTCTAGTAACAATCACATTTCAGGAAATATTTTTTGGAATAATAAAGTGCACGCTGAAGATAACTGTAAAGACTTTTGGGACAATGGTCCTTATTTCCAAGGTAATTATTGGAGTGGACATAATAGTTCAAATCCATATGAGATCCCTGGAGCAGGTAATAATAAAGATGATTATCCATTAAATAAAGAACCGAAAGGCAAACAATTAATTTCATTGTTTATGTATCATCCGGAAGTTGCAATAAGAGGAGGCGAAATTTGTTTTGATGGATCTTTATCCTTTGAGCAAAATAATGAGATTACAGATTATGAATGGGATTTTAATGATGGAACTTACGCAATAGGGCGCAGAGTGTTTCATACATATATGAACAATGGCAGTTATAATGTAAGTCTTAGGATAAAAAATGACACAATGAATGACACATTTGAAAAAACTATAAATGTCATTGATCTTGTCGATGGTGAATTATATGTATCTAATGGTCAGTTGATTCAAGATGCTATTAATGCTGCTGAACCAGGATATAATATCTATGTTGATAGTGGCATATATCACGAGAATATAGTTGTAAATAAACCTTATTTGAATATCATTGGAAATGATTATAACGATACAGTTATAGATGGACATAAGAATGGAAACGTAGTTTACATTACTGCACCTCTGATAAATATAAGTGGATTTACTATCAAAAACAGTTCAGAGGATAAAGCAGGAATACAAATCGGAATTCCGGACTTTTCTATAGATTGCTTTGGGTGCAGTGTTAAAAAGAATTTGATTTTGTATAATAACATTGGAATCAATATGAGCGAAACAGAACGAAATTTGATTTTTGACAATGTTATTAAAAATAATGATTTTGGAATTAAAGGCATTAGATCATATGCTAATGTTATTGAAAAAAACGAATTTTCATCAAATGAAAATGGACTACGGATTGAATATGGATCAAATTGGAATAACATTACAAGAAACATTTTTATTAATAACTCAATCGGTATCTTTTTTAGCTGGTCCCATTTTAATAATATATTTAAGAATGATATCAGAAAAAATTATATTGGAATAAAATTAATTAATGCAATTTCTCCAGTGATAATATACAATAATATCTGCCGTAATAGCAAGTCTGGGATTGTTTTTACGGGTAATTTAAAAAATGCCAAAAATAATTGGTGGGGCTCTTTTCTTGGACCAAGTTTTATTCTAAAAATTTTTGGTGACAGAGTTATTGGTGTTGATGAAAACGAAAGATTAATGCTTTTTAGCCGATTTACTCGACTTACTGGGTGTCGCCCTTGGAGAAAAGCGCCAGTTGATATTCTAAATCCTTAATCTTTTTAAGTAATATTTTATCATATTCAAATTCAAAATCATAGACAACGTCTTTCAAAATCAATGGTTCAGCAGGTGCTAAACCAAAATCAACTTTTTTATTAGGATTTGCCAGTGCATCTATAATTTGTTCCTTTTCAAGTTTATTGCTAGCTACTTTTCCGAGAGCGGAGATAATTCTTCTTATCTGATGCCAAAGAAAAGTCTGTGCATAAAAATCGATGGCAAAAAAATCATCTCGTTCTGTTACGACAATATTATCAATGATTCTAACAGGATTTTTATCTGCTTCCACCCGTGCAAAATTATGGAAATTGTGTTCTCCTGTAAACAATGCTGTAACAGAAAGTAGTTTCTCGAGCGCAAAATTGTGATTTTTAAGATAATATCGATATATTCTCCATTTTGCATATCTGGGATAAAAGTTTGGTTCAACAATTTTAATACCGTACACAAGGGTGTCGGTTATCTCGCTTATAAGTGTTTGAAAAATATGTTCTTTGGATGAATCCGTATTAAATGCAACAACATTGCCTAGTGCTGAGACGCCTTTATCTGTTCTGCTTGCAGATCGGAAACAAGAATTCTTAGCATCTTCAATAAAATCATGCTGCACTAGATTTTTTATTAATTCCCCTTCAACAGTTTTTAACTGAGGCTGCCTTGCGTATCCTTGAAAGTTTCTCCCATCGTAGGCAAATTTAATTGCTATGCGCATCTAAGATAGATATGTAGATATCAAATAAAAACAGTTAGGATAGATAGCTAAGATAACTCTTTAAAAACATATTACATACCATTGCGGGACCAAAATGTCTCGGAAAAAAATTATTGAGGATAAATTAAAAACTCTCGGCGCTGAAGTAGGCGATATCATCCAGATTATAAAAAATAAAGAGGCGAACGAAGGTATTCTGATGCCGCATCATGATTTCAGCGATGAAGATATTATTACTATCAAACTCAAAAATGGGTACAATATAGGAATTGCAATAGACCAAAATACGGAGATCAAATTGATAAAAAAACATAAAGAAATCATGAAAGAAGCAAAAACAATTCCTCATGACCTAAAAAAACCTACCGTTTCTATCATTGGAACGGGAGGAACCATAGCATGCTATGTAGACTACAGAACGGGTGCAGTCCATCCTGCTACAAATGTCCAAGAACTTGCGTTTTCTGTTCCGGAGATTTTTGACATATGTAACGTAAAAGCTCATGTGGCCTTCCAGATGTTTAGCGAAAATTTGGAAGTAGGTCATTGGAAGATTTTAGCAAAAGAAGTTGCAAAGGAACTTAATGGTGGTTCACACGGCGTAGTTATACCTCACGGGACCGATACACTCGGATATACTGCTGCTGCTTTGTCATTTATGTTGAAAAATCTCTCAGGACCTGTGGTTTTAGTCGGTGCTCAAAGATCCAGTGACCGTCCTTCTTCTGATGCTGCACAAAATTTGATTGCAGCTGTAACAGTCGCAGCTAAATCTGACATTGGAGAAGTTGTTGTTGTAATGCACGGAGAAACATCTGATACTTATACTACCACACACAGGGGAACTAAAATACGTAAGTTTCACACCTCTCGACGTGACGCTTTCAAAACAGTCAATGAGGTGCCTTTGGGAAAAATCGAGAATGGAGAAATAAAGATCGACGGAAAGTACAAAAAGAAATCTTCAGGAAAAGTTACCGTTGATGATAAAATGGAAGAGGATGTTGGAATTGTATATTCTTATCCTGGATTGAAACCAGAGGATATACCAAACAAAAAAGGTATTGTTTTTGTTGGAACCGGATTGGGACATGCACCTGAGAAAGTCTTTCCAAGAATAAAGCAACTAATTAAGGATGGAACAACAATTGTAATGACATCACAATGTATCTTCGGACGAATAAACATGCGTGTTTATTCTGCTGGTAGGGATCTGATTAAAGCAGGGGTTATTTCTGGCGAGGATATGCTTCCAGAAACAGCCTTCGTAAAACTTATGTGGGTGCTTGCTCATGGAAAAAACAGAGACGAGATTGAAAAGCTCATGACAACTAATATTGCTGGAGAAATATCTGAAAGAACAAGAAGCGATGCGTTTCTATAAAAAAGTTAAGAATGCTATTTAACTTTCTCAGGTATTAGAAATATTTGGTCTTCGACGTTTATTACTTTTATTTTTTCCGTGGTATATGATATAGGTTTAGGTTTTTGTATATCTATTGTTTTGTATGTTTCGGGATCCATGAGTTGCACTTCACTCCCGGATTGGCTGACAAAAATCATTTCTTTGATGAGTTCTTTTCCTCCAAGAGAGTCGGTATTTTGAAGAACTTTACTATCTACGACAAGTTCTTCCCAATTTGAAAGATTGATTAGACGGATTTTATTTCCACGAACTGACGAAATGAAGAAAAAATCGTTATCAAATGATACGATGTCGCCTTTTTGAAGAGATGGTAATCGTACAAGATAGGTCATTCGATATACCTGCTTGCTATCTTCCATGCCTACATTTTTTGATGATAGTTTGATTTCTCCACCGTATTGCTCCTGAATTTGTTTTGCAATGCTGCAGGCAGTCCCTCCGTCACTGAGATAAAAATCAAGTCCCCCGTGTTCCTCTCCCACATCAGTTATGAAGAGGCCCCGGTTGCCTTTAGCCCGTAAACCTTCCACACGGCTTTCAACATTTGATCTGATGTCGTCAAGTTCGTCTTTGGTTAGTTTTTTCTTACCGGGCCGGACCTGAATAGTGGCTTCGTAGTAACCCCCAAATTGTTTGGAGCAGACGTCGCAGACATTGTTTCTTACACGAACTATGATATTGTGCTCCTCGACGATTTCGTTGTCATCTAAAAAACCAGAGATAATGACTTTGCATTCCAGGTTTTCTTTTTTCCCTTTACATTCTGTGGTAATATCTACTTTTTCTAGTTCCTTGCTTATTTGAAAGTTCTTCCTAATCATTAGTCCGAGAAAATCATCAAACAGGTCGGTTGTCCATGTGTTTTTATATTTATAGGAGCCGCAATTAGTACATGTGGGAACATCTATGATCTTTGGCCCTTTGGTGAAACTATGTGTTTTAATGTAACAACTAATGCATACTCCTTCCCTGAATATGGGACCTTCGTTACCGCATTCTACACAGAACATAATTTTCAACTTTTTTGTGCCAGATAGATGCTGTATATTATAAGGATAACGGAGGATTTGGTCTCAATAATCAAATAATAAAATATTTTTCCATTTAAACCTACAATTTCAATAACAGCATTCTCTTAAAACATATCTTAAAATGAATTTAACTATGATAAAAGGAAAAAGGAGAGAATGGTTTAGTTAGTGATTATCTGCTGGCTAGTAGACTAATTAGGCTTTTACTTGTTGTAGCAGTGGAAGTAGCTGTGGTAGTCGTAGTGGTAGGTGTATTAGTAGGAGTAGTTACAGATTGCTGAGCCGTTTTACTTTGTGGGGTGCTTTGATAGTTTACTGGCATATATACTGGGAGATAGCCCCAGTCACTATCAGCACCATATATGTCTCTGGCTTTTGCTTTGATTTGGAATGTATGTGTCCATGTCCCTGTCCATGTGTGTTTTGCACTCACAGTCACACCAGACGCATAGGGGCCTACCCAACCACTGTTTGTTCCATCGCCCCAGTCAATGAAGTAGTACACCTCATCACCGTCAAAGTCTTTTGCCATGAAATTATACTCATAAGCAGTGCCTACTTTTCCCGTAGCTGGGCCAGTTATTGTGGGTGAAGTTGGTAGTTGATCTAGACTTACTCCCGTGAATACATACGCAGAACCAGAAAATTCTCCGTTGTCATCATCATCTTCTGCTCCGATGAGGGCGGTGTCACCTGAAAGAGAAACAGAGCAGCCAAATTCATTACTTGCTTCGCCGTCTACTGCGTGGATCTTTAGCTTCTGTGCCCAAGTGGTGCCGGTGCGGGTGAACACATACGCAGAACCAGCCATGCCTGCGGCAATATCATCATCATCTTCTGCTCCGATGAGAGCAGTGTCACCTGAAAGAGAAACAGAATTGCCAAAATAATCCATTTCTGCGCCGTCTGAGGCGAGGAGCTTTGCTTGCTGTGTCCAGGTGGTGCCGGTGCGGGTGAACACGTATGTAGAACCAGAACCGTCTCCTCCGTTGTCATTATCATCTGAAGCTCCGATGAGAGCGGTGTCACCTGAAAGAGAAACGGAATCGCCAAACCCGTCCCCTTCTTCTCCATCTGCGGCGAGGAGCTTTTGCTGTTGGGTCCATGTGGTGCCGGTGCGGGTGAACACGTACGCCGATTCCTTACTAGTTCCGATAAGAGCAGTATCACCTAAAAGAGAAACAGAAACGCCAAAATCATTTGTACTGTCTGAGGCAGTGAGCTTTTGTTGCTGTGTCCAGGTGGTGCCGGTGCGTGTGAACACGTACGCATAACCAGGCCTGCCTGTGGGGCCATATCGTTGGTATGCTCCGATTAGGGCGGTGTTACCTGAAAGAGAAACAGAGCAGCCAAAATAATCACCTGTTGCACCGTCTGAGGCAGTGAGCTTTTGTTGCTGTGTCCAGGTGGTGCCGGTGCGGGTGAACACGTACGCCGAATCCCCACCGTCAGCTCCGATGAGGGCGGTGTCACCTGAAAGAGAAACAGGACCTCCGACGGGGAGTTTGGCCTGCTGGGTCCAAGTGGTCCCAGTGCGGGTGAATACATACGCCTTATTATCTGCTCCGATGAGGGCGGTGTCACCAGCAAGAGAAACAGATTGGCCAAACCAATTCCTTGCTGCACCGTCTGAGGCGAGAAGCTTTTGCATCCCCGTCCGGCTCGCAGCCATACTTTCTAGAGGCGTGCTTGAAACCGTTGAATTTATCGCACTATTTTCTAAAGACTTGACTGCCGGAATAGCAGTAGCTATCATCAGCGTACAGATCAATATACCTATTATTTTCTTATTCATTTTTTAATCACCATTTTCATATTTTTGAGAAAGATAATATATTTATCTGTTTATAAATATTTTGTTTAGGTTTCTAGCCTGATTTCACTTCCACACAAACCGCTTGTTTAATTAGTTTTCTACCGAAAAAAACCAAACAATTCAGAACTAAAGAGGGATTATTTCCGCTGTGCCAAATATACCCCAAAAATTATAAGAATAGCACCGAAAAGAAAAGGAGTCGTTGGTTGTTCACCAAAGAAAAACGAGAGAAGAATAGCAAACAATGGAATGAAATTGAGGAAGACAGCAACTTTACTTGCTTCTGTTTTTTTAAGCGCATAGTACCATCCCATGTACCCAAACACAGAGCAGAGTAATGCCAGATAAAAAACAGCGATCCACCCATTCATTGACATTGTTTGAACTACAGTTATACTATGCGGGAGGGCGAGTGGCACAAAGAAAATGGTTCCTAACACAAAAGCATAGGTGGTAACTGTGAATTCATCATATTTTTCTATTAGTTTTTTCCCAATAATTGAGTATATCGCCCAACAGAATGCCGAGAGGATAATAAGGATACACCCAAAGAAGAATATGGTTGTAAATGTGATTGTTTCATTATTCATTTGAGCATATACTACACTAATGACACCTAGGAACGAACAGATGATGCCTATTCCTTTTATGATTGATATTTTTTCTTTTAAAAACATGAGGGAGAGAATGACGATGAAGATGACGTTGGTGTTAATTAGTACTGCAGAGGTTGATGCTGTGGTATAGTCAACACCAAAGTATTGAAAAATGTACAATAATGTTACACCGGTAAGTCCAAGGATTATGAGCTTTGGGAGTTCCTTCAGAGGAATATATCGGTCTTTTTTTCCAAGGATGAAGATGATCACCATAAAAGGGGTTGCAACAAGAAACCGCAAGAACCCAAGATCAAGAGGTGGTATTTCATTAACTGTTAGTTTTACAGCAACAAAAGACCCTGCCCAGATGAGGCTAATAAGTATTAAGAGGAATGATGTAAATAGGTTGTTTTTTGTCATTTTTTCAAAATAGGTAAGCTTACTGTTTTTTAATAGCTTTCATTCCGCCTTCAAATGCTTTCTCGTTAATATCGGAATATTGCATAGGAATAAATTCTATAAATCGCCTATTAAATGATATATACTAAAAATACATAAAATAATATAAATAGTTAATTTTTCATTCAATAAGAAATCATGAATTAAAAGAATCATCTAGAAGAGCACTTATGTTAAAAGGAAGAAGAACTGAGAAAGGAGTACAGTTATTTAATCCCTATAAAAATCAGGATTATGAATTTACCAAAACAAGTTGGGTGATAATACAATTAATAAAGAAACATGGAGAAGAAAAAGCAATACCAAAAATAATGAAACTCTTCAACATAGATGAAAAAAACGCAAAAGAAGACATAAAA
>Ga0315289_10016064_pt1 | contig 10363 bp, 12 predicted proteins | sample YL17G11_40_MG_FD_203452 | JGI IMG/M metagenome (GOLD analysis project Ga0315289, IMG submission 203452) | Sediment microbial communities from Yellowstone Lake, YNP, Wyoming, USA - YL17G11_40 | ecosystem: Environmental > Aquatic > Freshwater > Lake > Sediment | place: USA: Wyoming | collected...
ACATTGCTACGCTACACAAGTCAGCAGTCGGCTGCGAGTAGTTCATCGTTCCTCATAACGCATTGCAATAACTTCATCGGATAAACGGTCGTCGTAGGGGATCTGCTGTCCCAGCAGCTCACGGATCTCGGCCACGGAAGGGATTGCATCTGTACTGCCAGCAGTTTCCTGAAGCAACTCGTCAATCAGCGCGCGTTGTCGGCTTAGCCTCTGTTCGTGACTGGCCCACAGGGCCTGGCGTTCAGCATCTGCTGTAACCTTCATCTCATCCATCACACACCTCTTACGCGGAAGCAATCCTCAAGACCTGTCCCACTGTCTCCAGTGCCAGTGTCCCGGTTTTCAGATGTTCCTCAATCCCTTCAAGGTGACGCATGACCTGGCGACTATAATAACGTTCCCCGCAGTTGTTGCAGACAAGCACACGACATGGTACCAAGATCACATCCCGCCCCACCCAAAAGATCTCATTGACGGTTCTCTCCTCAATATCAGAACCACGGCAGATTACGCACGTCGTCGTGTGGACTGTCATCCTTCTTCAGCCGCCTCTTGCCAATGGTGCAGAGTATACATTGCGTGTGCTTTGGGCACATTCAGAAGGCATTCGGTCGTCTCTCCTCACTATCAATCAGCGCGTATTGATTGTTCATTGTCTCATTGTTCATTGTTCATTTTCCCCCCGCCGCTTTCTCCACCGCCCGCACAATCTTATAATACCCCGTGCAGCGGCACAGGTTGCCGGTCAACCCGGCGACGATCTGCTCGTGCGTAGGATGGGGGATCTCCTCCAGCAGGTTGGCGCTCGCCATGATGAACCCCGGCGTGCAGTAGCCGCACTGCACCGCCCCCTCGTCAATAAACGCCTGCTGCACGGGATACAACTGCTCCCCCCCTCGTAGGGGGGGCTGGGGGGGGTGAGCCAGCCCCTCGACCGTGACGACGTGCGTGCCGTGCGCGCGGGGCGCGGGCGTCAGGCACGCCAGCACCGTGATCCCATCCAGCCACACCGTGCAAGCGCCGCACTCCCCTTCGGCGCAGCCCTCCTTCGTGCCGGTCAGTCCCAGGTCGTCGCGCAGCATCTCGAGCAGCGTCTTGCCGCCTGCGCCTTGCACGACGACGTTCTCCCCGTTGACCGTGCACTCGACCGGCTCGGGGCCGCCGTCGCGATGGTACACCGTCTTGCCGGCCAGGCGCGGAAAGTGGCCGTCGGTGCGGCCCCACAGTTTGGGCGGGGCGGCCGGGAATTCGGCCCGCTCGGTGCCGTCCCACAACGCGGTGAGCGCGCGGCGCACCAGCACGCGCACCATCTCGCGGCGGTAGTCGGCGCCGGCGCGGACGTCGTCAATCGGCGCAGCGGCCAGGGCGGCCAGGGCGGCGGCTTCGGCGATGCGTTCCGGGCTCAGGGCTGCACCCACGAGGGCCTTTTCCGCTTCCGGCGCGCGGAATATCGTGGGGGCCACGCTGCCAAGAGTGATGCGGGCGTCGGTGATCCTGGGGGAGCCGTCACGGGACCCCCCACTACGTGGGGGGCTTGTACGTGGGGGGCTTGTGGGTGAGCCGTCACGGGACCCCCCACTACGTGGGGGGCTTGTACGTGGGGGGCTTGTGGGGGGGCTGGCAAAGGTGAGCACGACGGCGGCGTTGACGACGGAGATGGCGTGCGTGCGCCGGAGCGCCAGTTTCGCGAACGTCCCACGTTGGTTGGGGGCCAGCGCCGGGAAGGCGACGTCGGTCACCATCTCGTCGGGCGCCAGCGCGGTCTGGCGCACGCCCTGGTAAAAATCGGTGAAGGATAGCGTGCGCTCGCCGCGCACGCTCCGCAGCGTGAGCCGGGCGTCGAGCGCCCACAGCGCAGTGATCGTGTCGTTGGCGGGCGAGGCGGTGATCAAGTTGCCGGCGACCGTGCCGCGGTTGCGCAGTTGCGGCGTGCCGACCCGCCAGCAGGCGAGCGCCAGCGGGAACCCCCGCCCGGCCAGCAGGTCCGACGCCACGGCCAGGTTGTGCGTGACCGTCGGGCCGAGGTGGACCAGCCCTGTGTCGTCCAGCCGCACGCGGTCCAGGTTGCCGATGCGCGTGACGTCTATCAGCACGCGCGCGTGCCGCACGCCGCGCTGCAGTTCGACCAGCAGGTCAGTGCCGCCGGCGATAATGCGCGCCTCGGGGCCGTGCTCGGCCACCAGGCGCAGCACCTCGTCAACGGAAGTGGGGGTGAAATACGTCTGCCACATAGCCAGGCACTCCTATGTTCCGCTCATCACTTTTGCACGTCTTGTTCAGCCTGTCGTTGTAGGCCGTTCCACAGTTGGGCCACATCTGCCCCTAACCTCGCTGCCCATAGGCTGATGTAGTCAATGTCGAGCGGTTCGTCGCTCAGACCACTCAATGCAAAAGCGAGCATCTCCCGGATGTCGCTGGGGTGCTTGTCTGAGCGCCCTTCCTGCCACGCCATCAGTTTACCGATGATGACGTCCTCAGGCCGGGCACACCACGCTTCGAACTCAGTCCCCTCCTCGTCGGCAAACGTCCGCCTGATGCGCCGGGCGAAGGCGCGGCGATAAGCCGGTTCCCGCGTTAGTGGCACCAGGTCAGCCTTGGCCCCCAGCGTGGTGTCAATGATGTTGAACATGATGCCCATCTGCGTCGAGGTGCGCATCTGCTCAGGGTCAGCATAGTAGCGAGGCAGTGGGAACCGACGAGCAAGTGCATCGAAATGCAGTTCGCGCAGGTCCACGATAATGTCCACGTCAAAAGTCGCCCGTCGTAGCCCAAAGGCGGTGGCCGCGAAGGCTCCGACGATCATATAGGATGCGCCAATTTCGTCCAGGGCTCGTACAACGTCCAGATAAAAACTCAGGGTGCTCACGGTTTATACCCTCGCAAAGGCGTGAGGTAAGCCAGGACTTGCATGTTCAACTCGGCCTGGGACAATTCTGGGAAGCGGCGCCGGAACGTCCCACGCAGCGCGGCCCTGGCGAACTCCTGGGCCTGCATGCCGAGCAGGATGCGCTGCGCAGGCGTCAAGCGGGCCAGCAACTCCAGTTGCTGCCAGTCAATGGGGTCAAATGAGAGGTTCAGGTCACTTTTGGGTGTGGCCCCCGAGCCACTGTCAGCCGCCCCACACATGCACTGCCCTCCTTAACGATACTTCACCTATTGCTGTTTCCGCCAGCGGTCCGCTCTCAAGAAGGCCTCCAGCATGATCCGCTTCTTCTCCAGTTCGACGCCGATGGCCTGCCCGTCCCCGTAATCCGAGAGGATAAAGCCGCCCTCGGGGGTGGCCCAGTGTTCGAGCAGCAACCTGGCTTCCTCCTGGATCTCCTCGGCCCCCTTGAACGGCAGCGTGTGCTGGATGTCGCACAGCGATTCGAAGCACAAGCGCCCGCGAAACTGCCGGCCGGTCTCCTCGATCCCCAGCGCGCGGGGCTGCTGCAAATTGATGACGTCCAGGCCGATCTCGATCAGGCTCTCCAGGATAGCGTTGACCTTGCCGCACGAGTGCATCCACACGTGCCATCCCGCCGCGTGGACCGCATCGAAGATGCGCTTGTAGCGCGGCTTGAAGAACTCATCCCACAGCCGGGGATTGATGAACGTGGCCTGCTGCGTGCCCCAGTCGTCGGTGAACCCAAACCCGTGGATGCAGCCGGGGAAGCGGCGAGCGACGTTCTGGATGATGCCCAGGTCGAACTCGACGATGCGGTCGGCCAGCAGCTCGATGCGCTCCCGTTCCAGGTACAGGTCGGCCAGCGTGTTCTCGAACCCGTGCAGCGCGTGCATGCGCTCGAACAGGAGCATGAAGATGCCGGTGGACACGTACTTGCCGTCGGAGCCGGCAAAGCGCGCTTCCATCCCCTCGTAGAAGGCCGGATCGTCCGGGTCGAGCCAGCGGAAGCGGTCCCAGGCGCGCCAGTCGGCCAGGGGGTGGCCCTTCACCTGGCCCATGTTGTCCATCTCGGAGCGCACCCACAGGCAACCCCACTCGTCGGTCGTCTGGCGCTGTGCTTTGTCGCCCGTGCCGATCTGGTTCCACGGAGCGTCGTGCACGTCGCTCAGGCCGAGTGCCTCGAAGCGCAGGGACAGGCGCTCGGGCCGCTCGAACTCGATCGCCCGGCGGACGATTTCATAGGATGACATTGCCATGTCTAAATCCAACGCTCAAACCAATTCACGATACAGCCACAGCCATGTATTCAGATAAGGCAGAGGATGCTGGCACCGGCAGGCTGCCTTCCAGAAGTCATCGAACGTGCATCTCGATAGCCTCGTGCATATTGCGTTCCGTTTCTTCCACTGTCTTGCCAGTTGCTACACAGCCGGGCAAATCAGGCGCGTATGCCGAGTAGTTGCCATTTGCTCTCTCAATCACTACTAGAAACCGATACATACTTACATCGGCTCTAATCATCTTGACAACGTCACGAACCTTCATTGCTGCTCAATCCTCTCGATCTTGGCGACTGATGACAGTATAGCGTGGTCGAACCTGGGACGCGAAGAGCGAGACTACAGCCACCGTTTCACCATCCAGCGCCACGAATTCGACCTCGTATCCTTTGCCACCAGCGTGGATTAGCACAACTGTGCCGATGTCGCCGCGCTCCAGACCGTATTCGGGCAGGTCAGTTGTCAGCACGACACTCTCCAGTTCTCGAATCATCACGTAACAGTATAGCGTAACCTCGCCCTGGCGTCAATATCAAAGACCTCCGAAGTTTCGGAAAACTTCGGAGGTCTTCTTGGTGTTTACAGTTCCCTGACCAGCCCCGTCCGCTCGTTGAACTGCTCAATCAGCGCGTCGATCTCCCCGACCTGGCGCTGGACGCCCGTCCAGTAGTCGGGAGCGTACCACTGCGCCTGGATCTCCTCGTAGGTCTTGCCCTGCTGCTCGACCCAGGTAAAGTACTTCAAGTTGTGGACGCGCTTGCGCTCCCAGTAACCCAGTTCCTCCACGTAATCCACCGTGCAGCCCAGCAGGTAGCGATGGTAGTCGGCGGCCGCATCCACCTCGGTGTACTCGCCGTGCTCGTCGTGCAGCTCTCGCAACCGGCTCTGATATAACTCCATCGAGTCGGTGAAGACGGTCAGGACGACGTCGTGCTCGCCCAGTTCGTACCAGCGGGCGAACTTGATCGCGGAGAGTGTGTTGGCGATGCTCGAGATGCCCAGGAGGTCCAGTCGGCCCACCAGGTCCTCCGGCACACCCTGCCTGACCAGGCAGGCACGGCCGGTCGGCTCGTTGAACAGTCGCACCAGGCTCACGCACGCCTCGTCGTCAATCGCCATCACCAAATCGGTGTTCTTGACGTTGTGGATCCACGGGACGTGCTTGTCGCCGATGCCCTCGATGCGGTGCCCGCCGAAGCCGTTCATAAGTAAGGTGGGGCACTGGAGCGCCTCGCTGGCGGCGATTTTGCTGGTGGGGAAGACCTGCTTCAGGTAATCGCCGCAGCCGATCGTGCCCGCCGACCCGGTGGTCAGCACCACGCCCCGGTAGGCATCCCGCGGCCCCAGCGTCTGCCGCAGCACCTCCTCCATGGCGTGGCCGGTCACCTCATAGTGCCACAGGTAATTGCCGAATTCCTCGAACTGATTGAAGATAAAGACGTCGTCGCCGCGCGTCTGCCGCAGTTCCCAGCACTTGTCAAAAATCTCCTTGACGTTGGACTCCACGCCAGGGGTGGCGATGACCTCGCCGGAGATTTTGGCCAGCCACTCGAAGCGCTCGCGGCTCATCCCTTCGGGCAGAATGGCGATGGATTCACAGGCCAGAAGCGCTGAGTCATACGCGCCGCCGCGACAGTAGTTGCCGGTCGAGGGCCAGACTGCCTTCTGGCGGGTGGGATCGAACTGGCCGGTGACCAGGCGCGGCACCAGGCAGCCGAAAGCCGCGCCGACCTTGTGCGCGCCGGTGGGGAACCACTTGCCCACCAGCGCGACGATGCGCGCCGGCACGCCCGTGAGCGACGGTGGGAGTTCGAGCGCGTTGACGCCATGAAACTCGCCGCCGCGGGCCACCGGTTCGTTCTTCCAGGTGACGCGGAACAGGTTGAGTGAGTCCACGTCCCACAGGCCAATTTTCTTGAGCCGGGCCTTGATCCCATCGGGAACCAGTGCGGGGTCCTTCATCTGCGCGAAGGTGGGGACAATGATGTGGCGCTCCCGCGCGCGCTGAACCGCCCGCTTCAGTTGTTCTTCGTGAACTGTCAGGTCAATCATTGGAGAACTCCTTCCCAAGTTATGGCGTGAAACGTGAAACGTGTTACGTGTTACGTGTTACGTGGTGCGTGTTGCGTAACGGAACACGGAACACGAAACACGCAACACGAAACACGCAACACGGAATCCGATCACCCTCCTGACCATGCCAGCGCCGTCATCGCCCGGAACACTTTGTACACCGCCGGCATGCTGTCGCCAGTCCATTCGACGGTGCGGCCGTCTACCCGCGTGCTAGCGGGCACCAGTTCGGCCATCTCGGCGTGAGCCGCGCGTTGGAAAGCGACGCGCAGTGTGATCGGCGGCGGCACGACGAAGGGGCGCACGCTCAGGCGCAGCGCACGCCCGGCCGCCTGGCGGATGCGCTCCTGCGCCACCTGGGGCTGCAGGCAGCGGGCCGCGCTGCGCGCGACGCCCTCCTTGACCGCCACGGTCTCGATCTCACCCAGCAGCGCCCGTGCCTCCTCGGTCACGGCCCGGTCGCCCGTGACCAGGACGACCGGCGCGCCATACGCGCCCGCCAACGCTGCGTTGAGCCCCGTCTCACCCACCACCTGGCCGTTGAGCTGCACCTCGATTATGCCCCCGCTCCAGGTGTGCTCCAGCACGGCCGTGCCCGTGCCTGACGCGGCGTGGTAACCGACGAAGAAGACGGCGTCCACGTCGGGGCCGATGCCTTCCATCATGCTGAAGGGCTTGGGGCTGCCGGAGATCAGTTCCGCCGCCGGGTCCAGGTCCTCGATCAGGATGTTCGCCATCCCGCCGTGGCTGTCGTTGACGACGACCCGCGTCGCCCCACCGTCCAGCGCGCCGGCGATTGCGGCGTTGGCTTCGGCGGTCATCAGTTTGCGGAAGCGTTCGTACTCCTTGTGGTCAGATGAAGTATGACTGCCCAGCACCACACCGGAGATACCTTCCATATCTACGGAGATCAGTACATGCATCGGAGACCCTCCATTCTCTAACGTCTCGTGGACAAGATGGCATCTTGTCCTACATCACAAATGGATGCGCTCACCGTCTTCAGGGACGATCACGCACAGGTCGGTGCCCGCGCGCGCTTCTTCGGCGAGCACCTCAGGATGTTCACCAATCTCCTGGCCCAGGTGCACCAGCGCCAGGCGCGGGCAGCCTGCCTGGCGTGCGATTTCGCCGGCCTGGCGGGCTGAGCTGTGGCAGTAGGCGGCGGGGTCGGCATCGGGTTGCAGTATGGCGCTATAGGAAGCCTCGTGGATCAGGATATGGCTGCCGCGGGCCAGTTCGACCGTCGCCGCGCAGGGGCACGTGTCGGTGGCAAAGGTGACCGACAGGCCGTCGAGGTCCCAGCGGGCGGCCAGTGTGGGTATACCAGGTGGGTGGGGAACCGTGACAGTGCGCAGCGTGACACCTGCCCCCAGGTCTATCTCACCAGGGCCATCCTCCGGCAGCGTGTGCCAATGGAGGTTGAAGCAGCGCGCAGCGATGTCGGGATAGGCCAGCGTGCACAGGTGTTCCAGCGTCGCGATCGTGCTGGGACCGGCATAGACGTGCAGTGACGAGGGGACCTCACACTGGCTGAGGGCCAGCATGGGGAACCCCAACGTGTGGTCGCCGTGGGCGTGGGAAACAAACAATTGCTCGATTTTACCAGCCGGGAGGTGAATGCGGGCCAGTTGCTGTATGATCGTCGGCCCGGCTTCGACCAGCATGCGAAAATTGGGAGCCTCGATCAGCAGGGCCAGGTTGCTCCTGCGCCCGGCGGAAAAGGCCCCGCCGGTTCCGAGGAACGTCACTTCAACCATCAGTACTCAGAGCCTTCTTGACAGCAGCCAATGTTGGCTCAACGACTGCTGGCTGCGCTTTGACAGCCTTCATCGCACTGGCGACGTCCTTGAGCCCGGAGCCGGTGGCCAGGACGACCACGCGGTCGCCGGAGGTCACCATGCCCTGTTCTACGGCCCGTACCAGCCCGGCGTAGGCAGCGGCAGCGGCCGGCTCGGCGAACACCCCACACCCTCGCGCCAGCGCCGGAATGGCAGCCAGGATCTCCTCGTCGTCCACGCGGAGAAATGCGCCGCCCGTGTCGCGCACCGCCCGCAGCGCCTTGATCCGGTCGCGAGGCAGGCCCGCGACGATGCTGTCGGCGACCGAGTGGGCCTCCACCGGCTCCATCTCCCACCCCTCCAATCCCCGCTCCCAGGCGTCCACCAGCGGTGAGGAGCCTGTGGCCTGCACGCCGATGAGGCGGGGCATTTGCTCGATCCAGCCGAGCGCCAGCAGGTCGCGCAGCCCCTTGTGGATGCCGCCGATGATGCAACCGTCGCCGACGGGGATCAGGATGACGTCGGGGGCTCGTGGGTGAGCGGTCACCGAACCCCCCACTGCGTGGGGGGCTTGGTGGGCAGTCACCGAACCCCCCACTGCGTGGGGGGCTTGGGGAGCCGCCACGGAACCCCCCACTGCGTGGGGGGCTTGGCCCAGTTGTTCGCAGATTTCGTAGGCGGCGGTCTTTTTGCCCTCGGACATGTAGGGGTTGTAGGCCGTGTTGCGGTTGTACCAGCCAAAGGCTCGTGCCGCCTCCAGGCACAACTCGAAGGCCTGGTCGTAAGTGCCATCCACCAGCAATACGGTAGAGCCGTAGGCCAGCAGTTGCGCCACCTTGGCCTGCGGGGCGGTACGGGGGACGAAGATGACGTTGGGCTGCCGGATCGCGGCACAGAGCCCAGAAAGTGCGGCGGCAGCGTTGCCGGTGCTGGCAGTGGTGACCATCGCGTAGCCTAGTTCGCGGGTCTTGGCGACGGCGATGGCCGAGGCACGGTCCTTGAAGGACGCGGTGGGCTGGCGACCGTCGTCCTTGACCCACAGGTGCTGCAGGCCAAGTGCGGCGGCCAGGCGCGGCGCGAGATAGAGGGGCGTCCAGCCAACGCTTGCCAGTGGGGTGCCTGCTGCCAGCCGTTGTATTGCTTCTGCATCCACGGGCAGAAGCGGCAGGTAGCGCCAGATAGACGGATAATCGGGCAGTTGGTCGGGCGTGAGGCGGCGACGGATGGCGTCGTAGTCGTAGATGACGTCCAGGATGCCGTCGTCCCCGTGCCTGGGGCAGACGTATTCTACCTGGCCCATCGCATACTCCGCGCCACAGATGGTGCATTTGAGGCCCAGAATGTGGTTCATAGCTCACGGCACAATCCGCGTACCTGTCTCGCCCCGCAGCGCCCGGGCGATGTTCTCCGGGTTAGTGATGAGGGCCTCCTTGCCGCCGGCCTCCAGGAACCAGATAATGGCCTGCATCTTGGGCAGCATGCTGCCCTTGGCAAAGTGGCCTTCTGCCATATAGCGCTTCGCCTCGGCTACGGTCATCACGTCCACTGCCTTCTGGTCAGGCTTGTTGAAGTTGACGTAGACCTTTTCCACGGCCGTGGAGATGAGGAACAGGTCAGCGTTGATCGAGCGGGCCAACAGAGAAGACGCGTAGTCCTTGTCAATCACGGCGGCTGCGCCCTCCAGGTTGCCATCTTCGGTGCGGATGACGGGGATGCCCCCGCCGCCCACGGTGATGGTGATAATCCCTGCCTCCAGCAGTTCTTTCACCGCGCCCAACTCGACGATTTCCTGGGGGAGCGGCGAGGCGACCACGCGCCGCCAGCCGCGGCCGGCGTCCTCAACCACCGTCCAGCCCTCTTTTTCGGCCCGTTCTTTGGCCTCGCCCTCGTCCATAAAGCCGCCGATCGGCTTGGTTGGGTTCTGGAAGGAGGGATCGTTCCTATCCACCACGACCTGGGTGACGACAGTCGCGGCGTGCTTGCGCATCCCCCGCCGCTTGAACTCGTTGGTCAGGTTCTGTTGGAGCGCGTAGCCAATGGCCCCCTGCGTGTCTGCGCCGCAGGCGTCCAGCGGGACCTCGTGCATCCCGGCCACCTTGGCCGCGATCTCAGAGCGGCGCAGGATAAAGCCCACCTGCGGGCCGTTGCCGTGCCCGATGGCCACGTCCCAGCCCTGCTCGATCATGTCCACGATGTGATAGCAGGTCTCCTTCGCCGCCTGGTACTGATCTTCTACGGTCTGGTGTTGCCTGTCTTTGATCAACGAGTTGCCGCCAATCGCCACAACGGCCCACTTGCGTTTCTCCATAGGCGTATACTCCTTTTTGATGTAGGACAAGTTG
>Ga0315289_10016065_pt1 | contig 10363 bp, 7 predicted proteins | sample YL17G11_40_MG_FD_203452 | JGI IMG/M metagenome (GOLD analysis project Ga0315289, IMG submission 203452) | Sediment microbial communities from Yellowstone Lake, YNP, Wyoming, USA - YL17G11_40 | ecosystem: Environmental > Aquatic > Freshwater > Lake > Sediment | place: USA: Wyoming | collected...
GTTCTTCGGCCGTGAGCCGAACAATATACTTCTTTTGCAATCATAGTCTCCGTGAAAGAATCCTTCCTCCCACGAAGATATAGCATACACGCCCAGAGCGGAAAGTCAATTGGCATGAAGCACTAGAGGCGACCGAACCAGCCGTCCGGTTCAACTTGAGCACAGAGGGTTCTGGTTGGCTATCCGGAGAAGATGACCAAAGTGGATCTTCCGCTTGACCAGGAGGACCGCTCTATAATAAATAGTTGTGGTGACCAGGACGTCAGAGGACGTGTCGAGATAGAAGAGGGAACTGCGCCAGGTGTGCGCGGTAGACCAAGGGCGTGTACACGGTAATCGGAGATAAGCGCCGTTAATGGTCTCGGCACATCGAGAGCAGCGCGAACGCGCAGAGTGCTCCTAACCACGAAGTAGTCCCAGAACGAGCAGCTCCTGCTCGATGCGTGTGCGCTGCGGCGGGTCCAGCCGCTGGAAGGGTTCCGCCAGGAAGTCGTCGCAGATTCCCAGGACCGACAAGGCGCACTTGAGCCCCCGCAGATAGCTCGACGCGGACGGGGCCAGGCCATAGATGCCGCTGCTGATCTGCATGATCTGCTGCTGCCCGGCGGCGAGACGTTCCAGGTCGCGGCTCCGGGCGGCCTCGTAGAGCTGGACGTACAGTTGCGGGTAGAGATTGGCGCCGCCGCTGACGCCGCCGTGACCGCCCAGCAGAACCGACTGGCCCAGCAGTTCCTCGGGGCCCATCAGCAGGGTGAAGTCCGGACGATCCGCGAGAAGCCAGAGCAGACGCTGGAAATAGAGCATCTGGCCCGAGCTGTCTTTCAAGCCGACGATGCCCGGCAATTCCGCGGCCTGGCGCACCGTCTGAACCTCGAAGGAGACCTTCGTGTGGCTGGGCTGGTTGTAGAGGAACAGTGGCAGGGGCAGTTGGCGGACCAAGTGCTCCAGGTATTCGAGCAGTTCGGTCTGGCTGGGCGCGAAGTAGTATGGCGGCGCCAGGACCACGGCCGCCGCACCTGCTTCGGCCGCGAGGCCGGCCATCCGCACGGATTCGACGAAGGCCGTATCCGTGATCCCCACCAGAACCGGGACCCGCCCGTTCACCTGCCGGCAGGTACGCTCGATCAACTCCTGACGCAACCGATAGCTCAGGCTCGGGGCCTCCCCGGTCGTGCCCAGGATGAACAGCCCATGGACGCCGCCGCTGAGAATGTGCTCGATGAGCCGTTCCAGACCCGCCGCATCCAACTTGTCATAGTCCAGCAACGGCGTGACCATGGGCGGGATGATGCCCCGCAGCGACCGGGGCAAAGCCGCAGAACCAGAGGACGGAGTGGATCGCATGAGCACCTCGTAACTGATCGTTTCCGATCGCCTGCGTTATTCGTTCCCCGACGCGCAGCCCGGCCGCACAGCGGCCCTCCGGGCCTGGGGTGGGCTTGGGCGGCGCAGGCGGGACCGCCTGAAGCCACGCCAAGTGAAACGCATAGTACCGCTTCGAGCCAATCAAGGGAATGACATTGTCGGGGAATCATCGACAACCCGATGGAGCCACGGTCGTCACTCCTTCTGCTTTGAGGCAGCCGATACGGGCAACGCGGCCTTCCAGCCGGCTTTCAGCAGTTGGGTCATCTCCTGTCGGGCCTTCGCATAGGCCGGATCGTCCGCCAGATTGACGGTTTCCCATGGGTCCTTCTCCAGATCGAACAGTGCCGCGGGAAACGGTCCTTTGCCGAACTCCAGGTAGCTGAACCGGCGGGTTCGCACGACCTGGTTGGTCTCATTCTCCACCATGAACACTGCCTTCTTCCAGGGCTGGCTCGGATTGGACAGCAGCGGCACGAAGCTCAATCCCTCCAGATTGGTGGGCAGGTCGAGGCCCACAAGCTCCCCGACGGTGGGTATGAAGTCCACGAATTCCACAAATTCACGGCAGACCTGGCCGTTCGCCGGCGCCCCCGGCACGCGCACCCACAGCGGTGCCCGCCGGGTGCTTTCGAGCATCGAGTACTTGGACCAGAACCCGTGATCGCCCAGATGGAAGCCGTGGTCGCCCATGATGACGACAATCGTGTTCTTCGCGAGACCTTGCTTCTCCAACTCATCGAGCACCATGCCGATGTTGCTGTCGATGAAGCTCACGCAGGCATAGTAGGCGGCAATGGCCTCCTTCACTTGTTCCGGTGTCGGCTGGCGGTTCGTGAAGATGTCGGGATTGCCGACGGTGACACGCCGGGGATAGAGACTGGTCTGGACGTTTGGCGCTGCGGGCGGATCGGGAATCTTCGCCGGGTCGTACATGTCGATGTACTTCTTCGGCGCAATCAGCGGCGTGTGCGGCCGCGACTGGTGGACCGAAAGGAAGAACTGTTTCTTTGTCTGTGCGAATTCCTTCAGCAAGGCACAAGCGATCTGCGCGTTGCGATAGTCACCCTCTTCCTCCGGCGCCAGGCCCGAATCGCCGTAACGGTCGGAGTTCCGGGCGCGCCATTCGCGGTAGGCCTTGCTGTTCTTGTCCTTGGGAGCGGGATCTCGCTGGGCGCGCTTGACCGGCGGGAACTTGAGGATGGGGCCGGGTCCCTCCCATCCCGGCGGCTTGCCGTAGCTCTCGATCCGGTCGAAGGCGAGCAGTTGCTTCTCCGCGTATTCCACCGTGTGGAAGAACTTGCCGATGACGGCGGTATAGAAGCCCCGTTTCTTAAGCAACTCCGGCAGCGTGACCGTGCCGGGCGGCAAGCGTTGATCCATCTCCTGACTGTTGTTCCAGACGCGGCTCGTGAGCGGACGCAAGCCGGTCAGGAACGAAGTTCGCGAAGGGTTGCAGCAAACGGCCTGCACGTAGGCCGAATCGAAGCGGACGGCGCTGGTGGCGAAGCGGTCCAGGTTGGGCGTCTTGCAGATGGGATTGCCGTAGCAGCCGGGGGTGTTCGCACTCCAGTCCTCGGCGATGATGAACAGGAGATTCATCTTCGAGGTCTCCGGCATCCGGGCGGCGGCGAGCCGGCCGGCCGGGACGACGGCCAACATCAGCGCGATCAGTGAATACTGGATGTGTATGCTCCTCATGCTTTGGTTCTCCTGACCATCTGCTCTCACCAGGAAAGGGATTCGAGGAATCGCAGGCTCTGCGGGATTTGCTCGACCTCCACGAAACCGAAGTTGCGCGTGAACTGAAGAGCCAGCCGTACCTTGTCCTTGAAGATGTCCCGCAAACTGTAAAGCGGAAGGCCAACCGGGCCTTTGAAGCTCGCGCTGGTGCCGATGCCGCGCGCGCCGGGGCGGGTGCCATGGTTGAGCCAGACATCGACGCGCCGGTCGTGCTGAAAGTCCTTTTGCAGAATGTCCATATCCCCATCTCCATCCAGATCGCCAATCCGTGACTCGTGGCAGCCGATGCCGGTGGAAAGCAACTGGGTCTGGAAATGGCCCTTGCCGTCGCCATAGAGGACCCATTGCCGGCAACCGGCCCCGGCACCGGGATCGTACATTTCGCCGGTATAGATGTCCAGGTGCCCATCGCCATCAATATCACCGACGCGCAGCGTGTGCCCGTGATCGACACGCTCGATGAGCGCGAGTTTGGCCCACTTGCCCTCGTTGTGCTCGTACAGGGCCAGCGGTCCCACGCCATCACCCGAGCAGATGACGATTTCCGGCCAGCCGCCCTCGATAAAATCGCCTGCCGCCGAACGGCTGAAACGGTACTCCTCGTCCACCGGATGTGCTTTGAACATCGTGCCCTCCACGTGCTCGAACCAATAGCCCCCGCCCACGATGTCCAGCTTGCCGTCGCCGTTGAGATCAATCCTGGCGAAGCCTTCCGGATGCTGCTTGCCGGTACTGAGCTGTGCGATAAGCGTGACCGGCCAGGGCTTCGTCGGATCGGCCGGGATTTCCGTCAGGAATAACTGGTCGCCCTGATTGTACCAGAAGGCCAGCTCGATCTTCCCATCGCCATCGAAATCACCGAAGATCTGATCGTGATGCGTGCCGCCGACAGCGATGACCTGGTGCCGCTTCCAGGGCTTCTCGGGCGCGAAATCCGGATGCGGGTTTTCCCACCACCAGATTTCGCCGGCCTTCGACTGCGCCGCCATCAGGATATCCAAGTCGCCATCGCCGTCGAGGTCGAGGAAATCGCCGCCTGCCTCCATCCGCACCCCCGTCGCACCATTCTCCACGGCATGCCGGGTCCAGCCTTCGTCCGCACGGCGAAACCACGCCATTTTTTCGTAGCTGGCGACGACAAAGTCATTCACGCCGTCTTTATCGATGTCGAGGATCAGCGTGGCGACCTGCCTGCCCACATCCGGCGCTGGGATCTGGCCCTTCGTGCTGGAAAGGTGCGTCCATGGCACGCGCCCCCCCGACTGTGCCAATCCGGGATGAGCGGAAAGACAAACCATAAGGACGCCGGCGAGCATGGAGTTGCGAACAACGCCTTGTCTGACGGCCATGCCAGGACCTCCTTTTTCATCGAGCATGTAAGGGACATACCGTGGCGTTACGACGATCGGGCGATGCGGATATCGTCGATGAAGACCCGGCCGGTGCCGCCCTTTGTCGGATTGGCCTTGTCTCCTATGCCGAGGTACATCTTCTTGACCCGGGCCAAATTCACGCCGGCATCGGTGAAGGCGCGGAACGGAATCTTCCACTGGACCCATTTCATGGAGGTCACCGCCGCCGGATCGGGGTGGACCGCGACGCCGATTTTCTTGGAAGCGTCTTCGACGGCCACATACAGCGGCGCGGCCGTATTCATCGCCGAGCCGCGAACATAGAGAACCAGTTCATTGACATCGTTGGCGGCCCAGTTCTCGGTAGGGGCAAACTCCCGGACCGCTTCACTGTAGAACGGCGAATTCACGTTATTGTAATCGAGCGGCATCGACTGCTTGCCGCCGTGGATAATCGTCTGCTCGGCAAAGGGAGCCTCGGTATGGCCGACGATGGAGCCGGATGACCCATCGGTATATCCATCGATCCAGGTCTCGTAGATGCGCGTGCCTTCCTCATCGTTATAGCTCTCGAAGTCCTCGACCGGCAGGCAGGTGGTGAAGCTCCAGACGGCCCCGGCCCGGGGCGTCCCGCCGGCCACGACCTCATCGACCCGCCAGTAGTAGGTCGCCAGGGTCTGAAGTCCACCGGGGGCAAAGGATGGGTCTTTCAACTCCCCTTTGTCGGCGTCCGCGTTTCCCTGACGGACCGCCTCCAGGTTGTCGCTGAGGTACAGGTGATGCTGGACCGCCGCCTGGCCCGGCAGCCAGACCAGCGTAGGAGCGGGCGAGACATCCGTGGCCCCATCCGCCGGATCGGGATGGTAGGCCGTCAGCGCCTGGGTCGTGAAATTCCACACGTCGCCCAGGTGAACCGTGACGCCGTCGGCCTCGATCTCATCCACACGCCAGCAGTAGGTCGCCCCCGGCGTCAGAGGCTGGGGGTACCAGTACATCGTTATCGGTGAACGCGGCTGCACGAGATTGGCGGAGCCCAGGTCCGGGGTCGTACCGACGTACACATCGTGAAACCGCGCGCCATCTCCCGGCGCCCACTGGAACAAAGGCGCCGTCACCGCCAAAGCTCCATTCGCCGGGTTGGGGCCGGAGGCGATCGCAAAGGTCTCAATGACCACGTCCCGGTAGTAATTGCAGTTGTTCCACGTTTGCGTCGGCATGGCCCCCAGCGTCGTGGTGTAGACGCCGCTGCCCACATAGGTCACGAGGGGACCGTTATTGACGGGTGAGTTGAACGCCCCCTCGGTGCCGTAGTACCACTGGTCGGTGCCGTTGGTCACGGCGACGATGTAATCCGTATTGCCCTCGATGACCACCGGCGTCGGCAAGGTGAACTCTTTCCATCCCGTGGTTCCCGAAGGGAATGTCCACGCGTAGGGACCGGCGATCACTGTGCTGTCCGCCACTCGCCAGAGACGCACCGTGTGCTCTCCTCTTTCCTCCGCGCTCGCATAGACGCGCGCCTTGAGCACCCGTGCCCCCACCGTGGTCTTGAACTTCGTGCCCAATTCATACGGCAAATCCCGGTCGCCGGCCGTGGCGGCGGGCACCTGGTTGGTGAAGATTGTCCAGGTTGCGGCCGTCGCGCTGCCCGTCCAGCCCAGGGCAAAAACCCCCAAGAACACACTGTACCATTTTGTAGGCATGATCTTCCTCCTTCCCTGCGTTTAATGCAGGATTTCGTAAGGGCTCACCTTTGCCGTTCCAATGACCAGAAGCGGATTCCATAGGGGTCAAGGGCCACCTTGAAGGATGGCTGTTCGGCCTTGATGGGGAATGCTCTTTCCGGCCTGAGCCGGGCGATCTCATCGTCGCTCGGCGTCACGGCGTCCAGGACAATCGGTTTGGCCGTCAGATTGCCGGGGGTATCTTCCAGCGTGACCTCCACCTGCGCCGGTGTCGATGAGAAATTCCAGAGCATGAGATTGTACTGATAGGCCGAATAGCGGTCGTCGCGCGCGGCCAAACCGTGGACCTGCGCGTGATTCGAAGTCAGCCGCAGCCGGTCCCCGGTCAGCCGGGAGAGCAGCTTGAAGGTGAAATACGCCGGTCGAACGCGATTCTGAAAGTCGAAAAGGCCGTCGAATTGCGGCATCCGGTTCCACCAGCCCTCCATGAAGGCGGTCCCCCGCGGCGACATGAACGGGGCAAAGCGATCGAAGGAAACATGATAGTCCCGTATGTGATAATAACACGAGTAGTCCAAGCCCCCCTCTTTCATCTGCCACGCCACCTCGGCCACATAGCAGGGCTGGATTCGCACATCGGCAGGAGGGAAGCCAAGGTCCATGTTCCATTCATCCAAGAACGTCTGAGGCTTGAGGTCAGGGTATTTGCTCAGAAGCGTCTTGGCGTTGTCGATCGTGGCGCGAATTCGCTTGGGGTCGCTGCTGTAGATGTGCCAGGACACGAAATGCAGCGGCACCTTCTTTTGGCTGCAAAGGTCCAACAGGGCCGGCAGAATCGGGGAACGGGGGTTGGCCAGCGCGGGGCCACCGACCAGGGCCTTGGGGTCGGCCCGCAGGATGGCCGCCACCGTATGCTGGTAATAGCGGCAGTAGCTTTCCGGCTTGAACCGGTAGGGACAGCCGCCGTCCTCACCGATATCGGGCTCATTACTGATTTCCCAATAGCGGATGCCGGCGCCGCGTTCCTGGTAGTGGCGCACGAGATTGAAGATCAGCTTCTCCCACTGGTCGTAATCGTTCGGCTCCACAATATCCTGATCGATCGCCGGGAACAGGGCGTGCGGCTTGAAACAGATGCACATCAGCGGCTCGGCTCCCGCCTGGAGAATGGCGTCGATGGAACGATCCAGCGTCGTGAAATGATATCGGTCGCGGGCCGGCAACAGGTCAAAATACTCCTGGATGAACAGTCGAATGACCTTCGGTCGCAGAGCCCGGATCTCGGCGATCCGACTGTCCCACATGGGGTCTTCCGACAACCCGCCCTGGCCCAACGCGAACCGGCTCATCTCCAACGGGCCCATCCGCTGCTCCAGAGAGACCTTCACTGAGACAGTCTCGGTCTGGGCCTGAGCCGTAGCACAGCACAACAGCGTCGCCAAGATGGTCAAGAGGCCCCAAACGCGATCTCCAGTAGGGGCAACCCCCCGTGGTTGCCCTCCGGGAATGGGCAGGCACGGGGGCCTGCCCCTACTTGACCCTTCCTCTCGCTTGGGATTGACATCTTCCTGAGGCGTCATACAATGCCCTCCGGTATTGCGTGCCCTGTAATGAGGTTTCTAAACCAGGCATACTCCGACGCGCAGCGGCGCTCCGGGTAAGCCCAGTATCGTGAAAATTCCGGAGAATGTCAAGGAGTATCCATCGTGATCGTGGACGTCCATACGCATGCCTGGGACTGTCAGTCCCACATCGATGCCGGTTTTCTTCAGGACTTGCAGAATTGCCATCCCGGTGTCCCGATCGATATCAGCGTGGAATTCGATTCTTACCTGAAGGCCCTGGAGCCGTGCGACCGCGCGATCTGCTTCGGGCTGCGCGGCCTGATGAGTGGACTGCGCGTGCCCAACGAATTCGTCGCCCATTTCGTGGCTCGGGCGCCGGAGAAACTGATCGGATTCATGTCCCTCGATCCCAACGAGCCAGGCTGGGAGGACGACTTCGATCATTCGCGCCAGGACCTCCGCCTGCGGGGCGTGAAGCTCGGTCCCATCTACGCAGGTTTCGACCCGACGGACGCAAAGCTGGACTGGCTCTACGCCAACTGCGTCAAGCATAACCTGCCGGTCTTGTTCCACATGGGCACTTCCTTCGTGCGTTTGGGACCGCTGGCCTGGTCGCGGCCGGTGCTGATCGACGCAGTGGCCGGTCGATTTGCGGATCTCAAGATCGTCATCGCCCATCTCGGCCACCCCTGGGCCGATGAAGCGCTCGTGGTGATCCGCAAACATCCCAACGTTTACGCCGACGTGAGCGCCCTTTGGGGCCGACCGTGGCAGTTCTACAATTCCCTGGTGTTGGCCCAGGAGTATGGCGTCCTCCACAAACTCCTGTTCGGCTCGGACTACCCATTCACAACTCCGGCCGGGTCGCTCGAGGGTCTGCGTGCCATCAATCGTTTCACCAAAGGAACGAATCTGCCTTGTGTGAGCCTCCGAGCGATCGAGGAGATCATCCATCGCGATGCGATTCACCTTCTGTGGGGGGAACCGGTATGAACGTGGTCTTCATCGGCGCCCATCCGGACGACGAGATGTTTTGCCTGGGAACGCTCCTGCTCTACCGCAAACGCGGCGATCGAGTCTCCCTGATCTGCGCCACCAATGGGGACAAAGGAATCAGCGATGACCCGGACTTTCCCCACGTCGAGTGTGCCCGCCTGCGCGACCAGGAGATGCGGGAGGTCGCCCGCGCCTTGGACGCCGAATATCGCGGTCTGGGCGAGCCCGATGAGGCCCTGTACGATACGTGGGAAAACCGCCTCAAGATGATCGAGGCGATCCGGCATATGCAGGCGGATCTGCTTTTTACGCACTTTCCCCAGGACTACAACCTCGACCACTGTGCCACCTCGGCCCTCGTGTTTCAGGCCGCGCTGCTCTCGCAGATTGCCTCCGTGCGCACGGAGAGCCCGGCGTTGCCGCGCGTGCCGCCGATCTTTTACGTGGACCCGGGGCCCGGATTCGGTTTCGAGGCGACTCACTTCGTCGAGATCGACGCTGCCACCGCCGGGCAGATGCGGCAGATTGTCGGACTCCACAAGAGCCAGATCGAGGTCTCGCAACGCCTGCTGGGGAAAGATTATCGCGACATGTTGGAGGAGCGTTTGAAGGCCGCCGGACAGCGGGTGGGGGTCCCGTACGCCGAGGCGTTCCGTCCCTGCCTGGCCGAGCGGCGGACGCCCCTGGGGAGACTCCTGCCGTGAATTTCGTCTTGAGCCCGCTGGATATCGCGATCATTCTCGGTTCGCTCGTCTTCGTGATCGGGGTGGGGCTCTGGGCCTCGCGCAAGCAAAGCACCACCGCGCGGGCTTACTTCCTCGCCTCGGAGCGATTGCCCTGGTGGATCATCGGCTCGGCCTTTGTCTCCACGAGCGTTTCCAGCGAGCAGATCGTCGGGACGATCGGCGCCGCGTATCAGCACGGCATGGGGATCGCCAACTGGGAATGGTGGTGTCTGCCGACCTATTTGCTCGTGCTGGTGTTCTTCATCCCCGTATATCTGAAGAATCGAATCGCCACCGTCCCGGAGTTCCTGACGCGGCGTTTCGGCCCCCTCTGCGGCGACATCTATAGCTGGGTCATGCTCGTCGCTTACGTTCTCGTATTCCTGGCGCCCGTCCTGTATGGAGGCAGCCTGGTTTTCTCGGAGTTGACCGGCTGGGGCTTCCGCGTCACCCTTTGGGGCACCGTGATTCTGGTAGGTCTCTATACGGTCCGGGGCGGACTCGCCTCGGTGATGTGGACCGACGCGGTACAGTGCGTATTCCTGCTGGGGGGCGGGATCGTCCTCTTCTTCGTCGCACTGGCCAAGATCCCCGGCGGCTGGAGTGCGATGATGCAGGCGAACCCGGAACGGTTTCACCTGTACCACCCGCCGCTCGACCCGGTGGCCCCCTTCCCTGCCTTGATCTGCGGCTCGCTGGGTGTCTTTCTCTTTTATCAGGCCACGAACCAGGTGATGATCCAGAGAGTTCTGGGCGCCCGTTCCACCTGGGACGGCCTCATGGGGATAGTATTTGCCGGCTTCATCAACCTGCTGCGTCCCATCGTCACCTGCTTCCTGGGTTTCATCGTTTTCTTCTGGACTCACCAGATGCACCAAGCCGAGCCCCTCAGCAACCCGGATAAGGCGTTCCCTCTCGCCCTGGGCACTTTT
>Ga0315289_10016066_pt1 | contig 10361 bp, 7 predicted proteins | sample YL17G11_40_MG_FD_203452 | JGI IMG/M metagenome (GOLD analysis project Ga0315289, IMG submission 203452) | Sediment microbial communities from Yellowstone Lake, YNP, Wyoming, USA - YL17G11_40 | ecosystem: Environmental > Aquatic > Freshwater > Lake > Sediment | place: USA: Wyoming | collected...
AGATTGTTTGACGAGGGAACAATGTATATGATTACTTCTGATGAAGCTGGTATCAATTTTAACACTCTTGAGGGGTTGATTGATGTTAACTTCACTAACTTGGTTATCACTGCAACAGATGTAACGTTTGACGCTTCCTTAGACTACGGAACTGCATTGAGTAAAATCAAGTTCAAAGGAGCTTTATTGGCAGACTTCGCGTTGACTGGAAACGGATTGCCAGTTGTAATTTCAGCAGTTGTTGAGAATACGGATGGTAATTATACAGTATCGTTTACTGCGACTACTGGTGACGCTATGGTGTTGACTTTATCGAAAGATGGTTACATCGGTTCAACTTCATTCACTGCTCTTTAATCTGGGGTTGTAATGATTATCCAGATTGGGAAAGTTGGTTTCAATGTAGAAATACTTGTATCAATTACCTTGGAAGATGCGTATAAGTTGTTTCCGAAATTACCTAAATTGGTAGTAAAAGAAGCTCACAAAAGAGCAAATCCAAGTCGCAAAAAGAAGTCGATTAACGATTAAAATTTAAAAACGTGTGGAGCAATTCACACGTTTTTTTTGTGTTAAAAAGTGAATAATATCCATTTTTTTGTACATTTACGAAATCAACGAGGAGGCATTTTTTTTCACTTCTAAGCAACTTTGTTAGTTTAACAACACATTGGTTGTGAAAATGGAGAAGTCGTGGATGCCACGTGAGTCAAGGCCGTAGGAGGTCAATTTCAAAGAACATTTTTTCTGTATGATAGATTTTATGGACACTTTATTGGGAGAAAAATTGCGAAAAATGGCTGTATTATCCGATGCAATGGCTTGGTACGAATCATTCACTCCAGCCCTCAAAAAAGATATTTTAAGCTGGATTCAAGACGACCAATTACGAAAAAGAGGGGTTGATGAAGACGAAGAAGTTATCGGATATTATTCCCTTTATACTGAGATTTTATCTGGAGGTCGTAAGAAATTTGGCGAACATTATACTCTGGAGGACACTGGAGAATTTTTTAAGAGTATGTACATTGTCGTATTACGCGACAGCATAGTAATTGAGGCAGACCCAATTAAAGGGGATGATAATTTATTTTACAAATATGGAGATGGCATTATTGGACTCACGGAAGAAAATTTGGAGTTTTTTCAATTGGAACTCGCAGACAAGTACAGAGAATACGCGCGTAAGACGTTACAAATCGATTAGCGACATTCCGTTACGGAACTGGATGATGTGTAATGATGGAGAGTACAACTACGTCAGAGTTGAAAATCCAGATGACAGTGAGTGGGGCTTCGATGATGCTGAACAATGGGCAGCAATCTATGACAGTTATCTGGATAAATATGGCCTCAACCCTACATACAAAAAGTACCTGGAGCTGCTACGTAAAAAAGCTCTGGCCCAGATTGAATGGGTTATCACGCGCGACAGATTTAAGCTCACTAAAATAGAGCTGGAGGAGGTGAAATTACAAAATATGTTATCCAATATGGGTAAAGGAATGTCAATTGAGGTTTCTTTAATTCATCTGGCTAAATGGATGGGATATCGGTTGGACCCAAAGGAGATAACAGCAGAGGAATATTTTAACATTTTAGAAGTTTATGGCAAAGCAAATTAAAAAAACAGATTTAGTTGAAGACGATATATTCTCGTCAATCCGAGAGAGTGCACAACAAACGATTAAAGTTATTGAGAAAATCAATGCAGAATTTGTACAAACTTCAAAAGCGTTAAAGGACAGTATTGGAGGGGCTAAATTCGATAACTCGAAATCGATAGAAGCGTTCACGAAGTCAGTAGCTCAAGCTCAAAAAATACAACAGCAGTCGCTGAAATTAGACCAAGAGAAATTAAAGGTTAATCAGCAGCTGAGCAAATCGGAGGAGATGTTGGCAAGGTCTGTTCAAGCGAAATCAAAAGCTGACCAAGAGGCGCTTAAAACGAGCCAACAGCAAGAGGTTCTGGCGCAACAAACTGAAAAGACTAAGCAACAAGCTTTACGAACTGCTCAACAACAAGCTGCTGCAGACGAGAAAGCTGCGAAACAAGCTGCGAAACTGGACAAAATTGCTAAGGATGAAGCCAGTGCTTACAAGCAATTAGAGGCAAACACCCGGAGATTAAAAAACGAAAGCAAGGAATATGCTGCTCAATTAAGAGCTCTGGAGGTCGCTGGTCAAAAGAACTCAAAAGAATGGCACAGATTATCGGCAAGTTACAGAGATGCAACTAAGGCTGCCCAACAAGGTGATGCAGCTTTAAAGAAAATTGATACTACAGTTGGGGATAATTTTAGAAACGTTGGTAATTACTCTGGCGCAATCAATAAACTGAAATCTGGACTAGGTCAACTGGGACTGGCTTTTGGTATTGGTTCAATCGTACAAGGGGCTGGTAAAACAATAGTTGAGTTCGACCAAAAAATAGCTGATTTAGTTGCAATTACTGGAGCCTCTGGTAAGGATTTGGAGTTCTTTAAAACTCAAGCAATTGAGCTAGGGAAAGGAGTTGAGGGAGGAGCCTCTCAAGTAATTGAAGCTTACAAGCTTATAGCCTCAGCTAAGCCAGAATTATTGGAGAACGCAACAGCCCTAGATGCAGTTACGCAATCGGCAATTACTCTTTCTCAAGCCTCTGGATTGGAGCTTACAGATGCTGCAACTAGGTTAACTGATGCGATGAACCAATTCGGAGCTCCAGCAGAGGACGCTGGGAAGTTCATTGATGTACTAGCAAATGGAGCATTATTTGGAGCTGCTGAAATCCCTCAAGTAACTGAGGCTTTATTGAAATTTGGAGCAGTGGCAAAGACAGCAAACGTTTCAATTGAGGAATCAACTGCACTGGTTGAGGCTTTGGCTTCAAAAGGATTGAAAGGGGCAGAGGCTGGTACAGCACTTCGTAACGTAATGTTGAAGCTTTCAGCACCAGACGCGCTTCCAAAGGAGGCAAAGGATAGAATGGATGCTTTGGGGATTTCTTTTGAAACGATATCTAACACATCAATTCCTTTCTCTAAACGTCTGGAGGCATTAAAGCCTTTATTGACTGATAATGCTGCTATGGTAAAAGTTTTTGGAGCTGAGAATACAGTAGCTGCAACGAATCTTATCGGTATGACTGGTGAAATTGCTAACCTTACTGACAAAATGGACACGCAAGGAACAGCTACGGAACAAGCTGAGGCAAGGACTAATACACTTTCTTTTGCTCTGAACGAGCTTAAGGAAACTTGGAACGCTTTGGTTCTGGAGTTCGCAAATGGCGAGGGTTCTTCACAAATCCTTATCAATGGATTGAGGTTCATAGCTGAAAATCTGGGAACAATCCTTAAATGGGTTGGTAAGGGTATAGTAGCTTGGGCTTCATATCGTACAATGTTAGCAGCCGTTCAAGCAAAGAATTTCTTAATGAATGGGGGCTTGAAAAACACCATCACTGGCCTTATGGACGTGTTTAAAAACACAAACAAGGCTGGTCAAGGAGCGAAAGAAATGGGAGATAGTATGTCAAAGGCTGGAAACTCAATGAAAGCAGTGCCTTGGATGGCTATTATTGGGGCAGTTATTGAACTTGCTACAGCTCTGTATGATGTTGCAACTGGAGCAGATGTTGCTCAAGCTAAGATGGAAGCTTTTGAACGCTACAAAAAAGGAGCTGCAGCCCAAAATGCACAATTCATTTCTGGGATATCCGATGAAATCGAGGCTAACTCAAAATTGCTGGAGCTCAAAGTAGCTCAAGGGAAAATGACTGAGGAGGCTGCGAACAAGGAGAGATTAGCTTTCTTACAACAAAAACAGTTCTTTGAGGAGGTTACTAACTTTGAAACGAGGGAAACTAAAACAGAGTACTTCAATATTTTTGGTAAAATTTCACGTCAAGTTGAGGAAATCAACCGTAACATTAAACTTTCTGAGGCTTCAGTTAAGTCGCTTGAAAAGGAGGACGCTTTCAGAAATAGGCTCAAAATTGGAGAGGAGAAAGGGAAAATTAAAGCTCTCAAGGAAAGCCGAGGAGCTCTCTGGGAGTACAATAAAGTTCTGCAAGATGAAGTACACAATTTAAGGGTTCTGGAGGCTCAAGCTAAAACTACGGACAAGGCCAATACTACCTACACGAAAACTCAAGCGAAACAAGCAAAGGGAATCAAGGAGGTTAATGTGGAACTGGAGAAGCAAAACGAATACCTATCTGAGCAGAGCGAACTGTTAAGAGCTCTGGAGGAAATTCAATCGGATAGGGAAATAACTGCTAAGCAAGGAGAGATTAATACGGAAACTCGTGCTCAACAACAGAGCGCAAATGAGGATGGAACTTTCAATACAAATAAACTGGCTCAACTTATTTACGAAAGAACAAAGCTGGAGAAAAAAGCAATTGACGAACGTCTAGCATACGATTTACAAGCTTTGGATATAAAGTCACAAGCTGAGGTAGAAAAAGCCAGAGAAAGCTTAAAAAACGCATTTATCAAGGCCTCTAGTGTAACTGGAATTTCTACCGAGGACAAAATCAAGCTTCAAGAGGACTATCAAGCTGCTCTGGAGCAATTGGAAATGGACGAGCTTCAAAGAGCTGCAGACCTTGAGCTCAAAAAGAAGTTGCTAACTGAGAAATCTGTTGACGACAAAAAAGCAATTGAAACGAAAGGAGCAGAGGAAACTGGCGAGGCAATCGATGACATATTTTCCAGAGCGCAGACGAAAATGGAGGAGGACAATAAGAAAATCGAGGAGAAAGCTCTGGATAGATACAAAAGACAGCGAGAGCTGGTCGCTTTGTTGGCAGACTACGCAATCAAAAAATCTAATGAGAAAATTGCTCAAATTGACAAGGAGATACAAGCTGCAGAAAAGCAATATGATATCCTACAACAACTAGCAATCAATGGTAATATTACTGCCAAGGAATCCTTAGCAGAGCAGCAGAGATTGATTGTCGAGGCAAATCGTAAAAAGGAAGCTGAACTCAAAAAACAGCAGAGAATTAAACTGGCTCAATCTGTTTATGAGGCTTACTCTGGTAAGGTAGAAGCTGGGAGCGAGAATCCATTGGTAGACACAATCAAGGATATTACGCTTTTGAACCAATTTATACAGAGTATTCCTACATTCTACGAGGGAACTGAAACGACTGTTGGAAAGGCTCTGGGAGCACCTCAGCTTTCTGGTAGAGATGGACATATTGTGAGGGTTGATGGCTCTGAAAAGATACTTAACCCAAAGTTATCAGCTATGACTGGGGATTTAACGACAAGCGAAATTGCTAAAATTGCAATGGAGTACAACAATGGTAAGCTTATGAGCAAAGGAGATGGAGCAATTCAAATCGGTTCTGGCTGGTCAACGGATTCAATCGTTAAAAAACTGGATGAAATCGGTAAAGTTATCGCAGATAAACCAGAGGTGAACATCGAAGTAGGGGACATCGTTCAAGGGGCAATGACTATCCTGGAAACTAAAAAGCAAGGGAACTCAATTATTTACAATAGATACAGAGTAAAAGGATGAAACATTTTATCAACGGAACGGAAATAGCTCCCAGAAATCTGCAAGAGATTGGAGTGGTTTCTGATTTTACAGACAGACCAAGTGAACTGGAGCTAAATGTAGATACAATTGTGCTGCCGAATGAGGCTAGGGGAATAGTTCTGGCTCACTTGCAATCTCAAGGCCCATTCGAGGGGCTTCCGTACACTATAACAATGGACGGGGGTGTAACTCTGGAGTATTATATTGACTTTCTGGAGAATGCAATCTTTAGGAGCCACGAAATTGAGGTTAAAATCAAGCGTAGAGGGGGCAAAGACCAGTTTTTTGACAATGCTGATGGGTTAACATTTGAGCTGCTCAACGCTAAAGGAGTTCAATTCAATTCGTTTGATACACCCTATGTTATTGTCAAGGATAATGCAGTCGAGCTGGGGGTTTCAATCGCAATATCTCTGTACGTTATGACAAAGGAATTGGTACAAGCAATAAAGGACTTGGCAATTGCGATAAAGGACTTGATAGCAGCCGTTACTCCGAATGCTACTGTACCACCATTGCCTCCTCTGGGAGCAATTATAGGTCTGGTGGTGGTAGTTCTGGCACAGCTAGTGTACACTGCAGCAATTTTAGTAGCTGTAATCAAACTGGCTCAACAGTTATTCGACTTGATTTTTCCAAAGGTTCGTTACTATCTGGCTTGTAAAGTAAAGGAGTTATTAACAAAGGGTTGTCAGTATCTGGGATATGGGTTCGACTCAAGTTTATTGGACCAAATCTCTGGTTTATCGATATTGCCAGTTCCGATACTGAAAGAAAAGAAATCTATTTTTGAGTTCATCCAAAACGACCTTAATCTGGCTTTCAATAAAGGCTATCCCACAGCTCAAGACAGCACTCCAACTCTGGGTTCTTTATTATCTGCAATGGAAACTACTTTTAACGCGAGGACCAAAGTAATCAACGGAGTAGTGTATCTGGAGCGCAGAGATTTCTGGCAAAATATTACTCCAAATTCAATCGTACCAGCTCTGGCTCTGCAAGGTGAAAGGCAAGATGAATACACTCTGAACACTGATGAGGCTTGGAAGCGTTATTACATTCATTATCAAGTGGACTACCAAGATACGCACACTCTGGACTTTTACAAACCAACTGATGCAGAATATTCAACGGAACCAGTCAGCCCGATTAATAGTGATTTAGTCACGATTAAGGGACTTTCTGACGTGAGCATACCTTTCGCGCTCGGAGTACGTAAAAATGGCTTGAACTGGCTTGAGAGGTTCGTGAAAGGGTTTTTTGAGGTTGTTGATACTGTGACTGGAATCTTTGGAGGAGGAACCAATTTTGCTGCCATCATTGAAAATAGGGTTGGAGTTCTGCAGATAGGCTCTCAATTTTTTAGCCAGTCTAAATTGATGTATCTCGTAGGGGGTAAACAACCATCAAATTACGCTGATTACTTGAGTGCACCGAAGCTCTGGGCAAACTATCATTACATTAATCAAATTCAATTGAATGATTTTAAAGTAAGAAATGCAATTAGGACAAGAATTTCTGAACAAGATTTTGTAGATTTACAAACAAATAATTTTGCAGATGTGGATGGGACTATTGTCCAAATCCTCAGAATTGAATACATCGATGAAAGGAGCCAATGTTTAATCAGCTACAAGGAACCTTTCGATTATGCAACTGGTCACGTATCAACACTTATAATCAATGAATAATCAAAGCCTTAATGACACAATGAAACTGGCTCAAGAGCTTAATCAAAATTTAAATAAGCTTTTGAAGATACAAGAAACTGTTATAAGCCAGTTACCTCAAGACTATCAACAAGCCTTATCATTTGCCAAAAAAGATATGAAAACTATTGAAAAGGCAGTGAAAACTGGGGATTTAGGAATGTTAAACGAACTAACGAAACGTTATGCCAATACAAGTAATACAGAGTAAATTCTCAGATAATTTTGGCACTGGTCTGGAGAACGCTTACAAGTCAAATGCTGGGGACAAATTCTCTGCAGTAATTGACATTCAAGAGAACATCAAAATCAACTCGCAAACGAATCCTTTATTTCTGGATTTGTCTATGCTGCCATACCAAATTACCTCCTCATCATTGAGTTGGTTGGATGAGGGATTCCGATTAGGGGACCAAGTTCAAATTCAAATCTGGCAAGGGACAAGTGGGGTTCCGATAAATTCGTTTTCAGTAACTGTTCAATATGTCGATGACTCGATACTAGGAGTTAGCTCTCTGGCAGCTTGGTATGATGCTGGTTTAAGTCAATATGTAACGATTACTGTAACAAGCAGAAGTAGGTCAGATTTAGAGGCTCTTTTCAATCATTCTCTGAATAGCTCAGCTGGGAGCGAGTTCTCACTAATTGATGGTGAAGTTACGAGAGCTTTGTTCAATGATTTACAGCTTTTAGCAGTTTCGGGTTCGCAATCTGGGGTTCTGACTGGTAATAAGTCGGGACAATTTCTGATTTCTGCAAGTATAACAAGGAATGCTGACAGTTATACTTGGGAAAGGTCGTACCGATTGACGTTCATATTTGTAAACAGTGGTGTTTACGACTCTCAATGGTTCTTTACCAACAATTGCCTAAAGACTTTTGTCAAGCTTTTTTGGGCTTCACTGCCAGACGAAATCGGCTCCAGAACACAAATCGTTATTAGCCCGAGTGCAAATACTGGATATTTCAACGAGGCACACAATATTGACTTGATTAACTCGGTTCTAACGACTGGAGTAACTGAAATCAATTATTCCTATCCATCGTCACACAATATTGTGGTTACCGGACCAGTTCCAGACATTGGTATAGGCTCGTGTTACATTCCAATTGACGAAACGTATTACAAGAACAGAATCTGGTCGCAAAACGAACTGACGATGATGCTTCCAACCTCAGATGTAACAGCATTCGCTGGAGTTTCATTCGTTAATGAATTTGGAGCTGGTTATACAATTACGATTGACAACGTTACCACAGTTCTCCAAGTGACTACGATTGACTTCACGTTTACTCCTAATGCAGCGTTTACAACGTTTATGGATGGTCGGGAAGTTGGTGATAGACTGTTTAAGCTCTGGGTAAAATGTGGGGATATCAACTGGTTAGCGTTTAACGACCAATTGGAGGAGGTTGTACCAGTGGGAGCCCCTCTGGTGATTGAGGGAGAAACTGCTTACTTTGACCATTCTCAAAATGTAACTGAGGAGCTTACTCCTACAGATGCTCTGGAGTTTAATACAGAGGATGATATGGCTTACTTTGGATATTTTATGCTGGAGAAAACCAAAATTTACGAGGGCTTTTCAGTGCGCATTGAGGCTTTCAATTCGACAACTGGAGCTGATTTCACGCTGCGTCAACAGACCTGGAACTTCACAGCTATACCATTCTCTGGAGATGGTCGATACTTGCTTAATGAAACTGCACTTATTAACGGAAATTTACCACTAACGTCAGTGAAACGAGAGGCAGCTCTGTATTTAATACCAGTTTTTGACACGGCTACGCATTATGCAGTTGGTGTTTATTTCCCTTGGATTTCACGCTGGGAATACTGGCTCAGCCAAACCAATGCGAGTGTTGATTTTTTCCCAAATCAGAACAAAAATTGGCAGCAATATGATGGAGCTCTGGGATGGTCGGTTCAATTGGAGCTCTCACTAGTTGAGAATGGAATAAGCCACGATTACACGAAGCAAATGGTCATCAAGCCTTACGACTCTGAGCCAAACGTAGACCAAACGATTGAACTATATCTGGACTCTACCAATCAAAACGTTGGAATAGTTGTTGAGGGGCAGCTTATGAGGGTTGTAGCAACACACGAATTGAATGTAGGCTTTTGGAATCAATCGGAAACTTGGGGAATGATAACTGTAGAGCCAACTGAAAGTCAACCGAGGAGAATTTTAAGCACTGTTGTTCCGTTCGACAATGACTTATCGAATCCATTGACTCCACTAGCTGGTTTACTAATGCAAATAACCTATCCAGCTCCAAACATTGCAAGGATGGAATGTTATTTTAATCCAGATTTAATAAATTTGGAAAATGGTTGTAAATTTACAACAAAGATTAAAGGTTGTTTAGACTCTGATGCAGTGGTTTTATACAAAACTACCACAGATGGAATCCAAAAAACTACAACAAATGGAGATGATAAAACTTTAGCACAATAAATTATGGAAATACACAATTACACCAACGAAAGTCTGGCATTTCAAGACCAAGATTATTACGACATTGACTTCTGGACTGGAACTCAATTTGTCACAAAGAAGATTTTAGGCGCAACAATTCGAGCTGGAATCCAGTCTGGAGTTTTTATTCTGGCATCTAACACAACAGATGACATTACAGAGGGTGCAACCAATAAATTTAATGTGACTCATACTGGAGAGGTAACTGGCTCTGGAGCTTTAGTAATTACGGCTAATGCTGTAACTAACGCTAAATTAGCACAAATACCGACTGCAACAATCAAAGGGAGGACAACAGCTGGAGCTGGGGACGTTGAGGACCTTACAGCAGCTCAAGCGACTGCAATAATGAATGTCTTTACAGATTTGTTAAAAGGGTTAGTTCCAGCATCTGGAGGAGGAGTGGTTAATTTTTTGAGAGCTGATGGAAGTTGGGCTACTCCAGCTGGTTCTGGGATTATTCCACAAGCCCAAGTTATTACAGAAACGGCTATTGGCTCGTCAGTGACAACTCTGGTTTATACTGTAATTCAAAACATTTTTTTACCAACTGGAACTTGGCTTGTTACTATATCTGGAGAGTGTACTCATAACTTAAATAATACTTCAACATTTGTTGGTATAGCAG
>Ga0315289_10016067_pt1 | contig 10361 bp, 10 predicted proteins | sample YL17G11_40_MG_FD_203452 | JGI IMG/M metagenome (GOLD analysis project Ga0315289, IMG submission 203452) | Sediment microbial communities from Yellowstone Lake, YNP, Wyoming, USA - YL17G11_40 | ecosystem: Environmental > Aquatic > Freshwater > Lake > Sediment | place: USA: Wyoming | collected...
CCATCTGGAGCCACAAGGACGCCCTGCGGCCCATTGAAACCCGTCCCGACCACTGTGCCGGTGTCCGCGGCGCTTACTGTGCCAGCCAACAGCGCCATGATGATCAACAGTCCGAGTACCGTACCACCGAAGGAAGCAAACCGCCTTCTCATCTCACCGCTCCTGTATCCACCGCCTGCTTGCTGCGCCTGCCACCCAGAGCCGCGACTGCGCAGTCATTGTCGCAACTTTGTGCCATATTGACTCAGCAATAATACCGGTCATGGGGCGCGCAAGTATGTAACAAGGACTGCAATCTGCGCGAAAGCCCAACGCGAGAGGAGTCGACTGTCAGGCCGCGAATACCGGGGTGTGCTCTTTGCTGGCTGCGGCGAGCTCGGCCTCTTCCTGCTGCGTCAAGGGTTTCAGGCGCTCGGCAGCGTCGCACATCCACCAGAGGAGTTCGGCGTGGCTGGGTGACACAGCCGCCGTCACCGGCCGCGAGAGGGTGAAACGCAGGCCGAGCGCCGCCGCGTCGGGGGTGTCCACCGGCTTGTACCAGCACTTCGGGTACTTCACGTTCTTCCCCATTTCCAGGGCGAGCGCTTTGAGGGCCAAAATGCCTAGCCCTTGTTGCTGTGCCTTAGCAAGCACGCGGGGTCCGAAGTTGCCCTGGTGCCAACACACCCAGTTGACCGGAAAGAGCATCGTATCGAACTTGAAACGATCGAGCAGGGCTAACGCGGCCACCTCGGAATGCGCCGAAAAGCCAATGAAGCGGATCAAGCCCTTCTCGCGTGCGTCGAGGAAGGTCTCCATCGCCCCACCGGGGCCCAAGATCGTGTCCACCTCATCCAGGCGGGTTACCGCATGGAACTGGTACAGGTCAAGGTGATCCGTGCGCAGGAGCTCCAACGAGCGCGTCAGGTCGCGCTGCGCTGCCTGCTTGGTGCGGCGCTCGGTCTTACAGGCGAGAAAAACGCCCTTTCGATAAGGTTCCAGCGCCGGGCCAAGCCGATCTTGCGCGTTGCCATAGGCGGGAGCGACATCGAAATAGTTGATGTCGCGGTCGATGGCCTGCTTGACCAGCAAAGCCGCAGACTCGGGCGTTTCGTTCATCACGACGATGCCGCCGAAACCGACCACCGACAGCGTCTCACCGGTCTTGCCGAGCGAGCGCCTGGGGATTTTGTAGGCTTTTCCGAATGGCGCCGGCAACTGGATGGGCGCGCCACAGGCCGAGCTGGCCACCGCCGTCGATGCGGCAGCGGCCAATTGGAGAAATCGGCGGCGGTTGGGGGGTTGGGAGCTCATGGCATCTCCATTTCGCGCGAAGCACACGCTCTATCCGGGGGGCACTAGGGAGTCTAAGGTCCGAATCACCGTGTCGGCCAGTCCTAGGGCCATATCTGCCAAGGCTCTCGGTGTCGTTGTCGGGGTATCGATATAGTCTGCCATACGACGGTAATCAAGGAGCCTGTCGAGCTGCGCGGCGACTTTCTTATGGGCCTGCCTGGTGTCCGCATCCGGCGTTCGGAACTCACGGAAGTGTGCTTGAACTCGCTTATGGTCCTCACCGGAGTAATGTGGTATGTAACCCTCCTGCATCCCTACTGAAATGGCACAATGAAACGCGGCATAGTAGGCTCGACTTGCTGCGGTGCGCTGGGCTGCCTCCGCAGGCCCGGGCGATGCAGAGGCAGCCTCAAGTGACCTTGCGAGTGACAGAAAGTCGCGCCACTCAAAGCTCATGGGTATTCCAGGTTCAGGTTGAACAGGTCGCCGACCCTGTCGAGTTGACTCAGAAACCAGTCGTCATCCAGCGCCTGTAAGCGGTCAAGGGCTTGGTCAATGGGCAGGGGCGTACGGATGTAGGCAAACAGCTTGCTGGAGTCCATAACTTCCGGGTCATTGACAACTTCCAGTATGACCTCTGCGCTGGCTCCGAAAAGGTGTTGCACCCTCTGGCGCGCCTCGAGCAATACCTCTACTAGCTCTGGGTGGAGCTCGAGGTACCGCCAAACTGCTGAACGATTGCGAAACAGGTAGGTCGTCTCTAGCTTGTAGGGGCCAACCTTCTCGAGCATACTGCGCAAGGCAATGCATGGTAGTAGCAGCTCACCTCGCTGGAGTCTCTCAACCGCCACTCCCATACACTGTATCTCTATCCACTTAAACGGATTACCTCGGTTGAGTGTATCTAGGCCTTTCCAGCGATAACAGGTAGTTTGGGATGCCTCCTGAAAGACGCCTGCGGAGAGCGCGTCAAGGAAGCTCTTCCTCGATACTTGTTCACTATCGACGAACCAGCGATGTGTCTGTTGCCGTGCAGCCCTTTGCGGCTCCATTGACATCGAGAGCATCGCCGAAACGTATGAGGTTTCCAGCCGCTCTTCCGTGCTCACGGACATAGTCACTCGTCTCCCGCGAGTAGCTTTGGCAGAACCGACACCAGATAGTCGTACCCCTTGCAGAAATCCTCGTGTAACTGGTCTTGGGTTGGTAGCCTAACGCCCGGGTACTCAAAATGCGCGTTCATGAAAACCTTCAATTGTTGCTCGTCCAAAGGCTCAAGTATCAGGTCATACTGGGTCTGGCCTCTCTGAAACTTCAGGCGCGGGGTGAACGACGAAAGGTAACCCCCCAGAATGGCTTCGACAGCGCCAGAATTCGGAAGAAACAAGCGCATCGTGGCTGCGTGAGCGCTGCTAGTTTCAGATAGCGCCATCAACTCGTAATTGAAGCCGTAGGCAATGAGCTTGTGTTCCGAACCAGAGACCAGCTCGCCGCACTTGACGGCAATTTCCCACAAAGGCACGTCACCGACTTTGCCGCCCGATTCTGGCACAGTTATTCGAATACGTTTCTGTCCAAGCTGAATCACGGTGGGCTCGGGTGGAAAAACGACAACGATTGTGTCGGGAGTCTCCATGACCGTCGGCTGGCGCTCAGTCCCCAGAACTCCTTTAAGCTTGCGCGTGTCTATATTGGGAAGATCCATGGCTTCATAGGCTAGAGTGATGTTCTGGCTGAGCACCTTGGCAATCTTCATACCGGTTTTTCTCCTGCCTCACTAGGAAAGGCATTTGACCCATTGTACCGGTGGGGCGGACTTAGTATAGTCTGCTGTTGCCGAAAGTCAAGACCTGACAGCGCTCAGGCCAGGGCAATCGCGTCTTGTTTTCGGCAGTTTCGCTCATTCTCGGTCCAGATCTGACCCATAGCGGCCCGCCTAGCAATAACATACCGACTGTAGCGCCGGCTAGACAGGTCTTGATGAGACGTCGCTGAAGAAGCCAGTGCAACTACCCTCAGAGAGCCAAATAAGACGCGATTGCCCTAGGCGTGACCCCGACCGAGCTGTGGATAAGTGCGTAACCGCCGTCGCTTTGGCGGTTATGCACTTACCCACAGCCCCTACTACGACGGCGAGGGCAGCGTCTTGATCATCAGGTGGGCCTGTTTTCGATGAACAAGTGGGTCCGTTTTCGGGTTCTCCCGCAATTCGCGTGAAAGCGCCTTTCCAAAAGATAGGTAGGGGTCATCGGGGGCCTGCCACCGGCTCAGATCACGCGCACGTCGCGGGATCCCGGGCTTGGGATGCCCAAATCCGCGGCCGTGAAGAGTCTCAGCGCATGCCTGGGGTGGGGATCATCGACTGCTTCACGAAAAGTGCGGGAGAACCCGTTTTCGATGACAAAAACAACAACATACAACACCAGGAACGCCGCGCCGCCGTTAGCGCCGGTGAGCGATGGGAATTTTCAGATGTTGCCCAGGCCGATGGCCGACAGGACGGTCGGCCGCGTTGCCCAATGCCATACGGCGTGGCCATACTGCGTGCACCGCCAAACTGCGTACACAGCAGCGGCTTGCCCGCTCAGCCACTACCCGGCATGACAGCCGGGTTGTCCGGACTCACCCCGGAAGCCGCCGCAGGGGTACGCCAGTGCCCCCCGCGCACGCGACTAGTGTATGACGATGGGCAGGTAGGTTCTGCAACCCGTCGACCCGGGGGCGCCCATCAGCGCGAACTCCGTCAGGTGGTCTAGCTTGACCACCACCTGGTTGGCGGCGAGGTTCAGCGAGCATCCGGAGCACGGCAGCATGGGTGTCCAGGTGCTGCCGCTCCAGTACATCAGGTTGAGGCTGCCCTCGTTGACGACGCCGGCCGTCTGCCAGTCGCCGTCCCGGTAGTTCAGCGTGATGGTGTACGGGGCGCCGAAGCTGGTGACAGGGGTGCCCGACCCGTCGACCGCCACGACCGTGAAGGCCCGATTGGCGAAGGCTTTGCCTGCAGGGAGAGTGTGTGTCGGCGCGCCGAGCAACTGCGTGTAGGTGACGGTGACCGGCACCCCGACGGCGCCGGACGGGAAGGCGATGGTGCCCAAGCCGTGGGGCAGCGTGATGGTGGTGGGGCTGCTGGGGCTGACGGAAGCCGAGACCGTCGGCGCCGTGTTGAGCCACTCCGCGAAGCGCATCGAGACCTTGCCGCCGGCCGAGGAGAAGTCACCTCCAACATAGAGGTTGCCGTCGCCATCCAGCCCCAGAGCGTTGGCGTTGCCGTCCAGCCCACTGCCGAGCGCCGACCAGGCCGACCCGTCCCACCTGGCCAGACCCGTGCCGCTCGGCACGCCGGGGACGGTGAAGTTGCCACCCGCGTAGAGGTTGTCGCCGCTCTTCGCCAGCGACCAGACCACCCCGTTCGGGAAGCCGCTGCCGACCGCGTGCCAGGCGCTGCCGTCCCACCGGGCGATTCCGCTGGCTGGCGCCCCGCCGGCCGTGCTGAAAAAGCCGCCGGCGTAGAGGTCGTTCCCGTCCACCAGCAGGGCATTAACGTAGTCGTTCACGCCGGAGCCGAGGGCCTGCCACTCAGACTTCGCGCTGTCCCACCTGGCGACGCGGTTGGCCGGAACCCCCCCGGCCGTGGTGAACAGCCCGCCGGCGTAGACGTTGTGGTTGGCGTCCACTGCCAGGGCGTGGACCTGCCGGTCCATGCCGCTGCCGAGGGGCTCCCAGGCCGATCCGGTCCACCTGGCGACATAGCCGGCCGGGTTCGTGAACCCGCCGGCAAGGTAGGGGGTGCTCCCGTCCAGGGCTAGCTGCGCCACATAGCCGTTCACCCCGCCGCCAAGGGCAGACCAGACGCTGCCATTCCACCGGGCGACATTGTTGGCCGGAACCCCTCCGATCATCGTGAAGACGCCCGCGGCGTACAGGTCGCTGCCGGACATCCCCAGCGCCAACACCTGGTCCGTTACGCCGGACGCCCCCCCGCCCAGCGTCTCCCAGCCCGAGCCGGTCCACCTGGCGATGTGCCCGGCGCTCGATTCTCCGGCTCTGCTGAAGATGCCGCCGACGTAGACGCCGCCGGCGCCATCCGAGACCAGCGCCTGCGGCGAGTCGTCCACGCTGTTGCTCGCTCCAAGCGTGTGCCAGGCGCTGCCGTCCCACGCCGCGACGTGGCGGGCCCACAGGGCTCCGGCGGTCATGAAGGCCCCGCCGAAGTAGGCCTGGGTGCCCGCGACCGCAACGGCAAGCGGGTAATCGCCCACCCCATCGCCCAGCGCGTGCCACGTGCTGCCGTCCCAGAAGGCCGCGCGGCTAGCGCTGCTGCCGCCGGCCGTGGTGAAACTGCCGGTCGCGTAGAGACCTCCTCCAAACGGAGCCAGACTGACGACCGAATCGTTCACGCCGTCGCCAAGGGGTGCCCACTGGACGCCGTCCCACTTCGCGATCCGGCTGGCCGGTTGGCCGCCGGCTGAATCGAAATTGCCTCCGGCGTAGACGACTCCGCCGGCGTACTCAAGGGCCACGACGGCGCCGCCCGAAATGCCGACTCCGAGCGGGTGTCAGTTGGTCCCATCCCACCGCGCGACGTAGCTGGTGGCGACTCCGCCAATCGAGGTGAAGTTGCCCCCGGCGTAGAGGCTGCCGCCGCCAGATGACAGCGCGATTACGTAACCGTTGGGACCGGCGGTTCCGAGTGGGCGGACCGGCGCCCAGGTGACCCCGTTCCACTGGGCCAGACGAGCGGTTCCGGCCACGCCACCCGCGTTCGCGAACTGACCGGCGGCATACACCGTGGTGTCGCTGGTCGCTATCTCCTCGACGTAGTCCTCCATCCCGCTGCCCAGCGCCGACCAGGTGCCGCACGAGGGGCTCCACTTGGCGATGAACTTCGCCGGCACGCCCCCGGCGCTGAGGAAGCTCCCGCCGACGTAGAGGTTATGCTGGCTGTCCACCGCCAGGGCAAACGCGCAGCCCTGTTCTGCCCAGGTGCCGCCGTCGTCTAGCCCCAGGCCGCTTCCAAGCGCCTCCCAGGTGCTGCCGTTCCACTTCGTGATACCATGCGCCACGGTATCCCCGGCGACTGTGAAGCAGCCCCCAACGTACACCGCGTTCGGGCCGTCCGCGACGATCGCCTTAACCTCGTCGTTTACGCCATCCAGGGTGAAACCGTCGACCCAGCGGCCGTCGCCGGCCGCGGCCTGACTCACGGGCAGCCAGCCCGCCGTGGAAAGCAACACTAGCCCCAGTGCCAGCCGCAAGATCGCGCCCAGCCGATGGGTCCAGTGAGGGCGATGGGGTAGTCGTTGGGGAAACCGCGCCGTCTTCATTCTCTCTCTCCTCCTCTGGCGAATTCGAATGGTCTTCGTCCGGCGGCCCAGGTCAGCGCCCTGACATCGTCAAGCGCACACTCTGGCTTGAGGACAATCGTCCTGCGATTGACGTACATCTTGCACCCTCCTGCGCCGTTACAGAAGCGCTACGCATCGCGCACGATGCTGTGTGCATCCGGGCAGATGGTCGCGCTGGCTGGCTCCGAATGCCCAGAGGTCCTACTTATTCCTTACGCTTCCTCCCACTTGGTCCCGAGGACGGTGATACCCTGCGCATATCGCTCCCAATTCGCGTCAAGCTGGAGCTGCGCGACCCGCTGGACGGTTTCGATGTCGGGGTATTCCTCCACGCCGAAAACCATCCACTGCTCGCCAGACCAGTAGCAGTTGCAGGAGATGATTGGTTTGACGCCGGCCTGCTTCGAGCGCTCGGTTTCCGCGGCCATCACTCGGTCCTGTTCTTCCTTGGAAAGCTGGTGCCATGCTTCCGTGGGCTTGAAAAGACCGAGCTTGTAGATCGGACCTGCCATGTCATGCCTCCTTGTTCAGCACAGAGGGCGCCCCAAGGGGGACGCCGGACAAGAGAGCGTGCGGCTTGCGAGTGATGTGGGAACGGCGAAAGCAGCAATGCGCGGTCGGTGTAAGAAGCGTTGCGCGACAGCGTCATGGCGATGTGAGGAGCGCCTCACCGCCTGCCCAAACATACCTCGCCGTTTATTGTGGCCTTTCGCCACAATTTTACACGGCTGCCTTGAGGCTTTCCTCAAGGAACCGGGACACTATAATGAAGGCGGGACGTAAAAACGTCCCGCCCCAACGACGGCGTGTCTGGCCTGACGCGGCCCCCAGTCTCGCCTTCGTTACTCCGCAAGCACCTCGCAGAGGGCCTGCTCGTCAAATGCCTCCATGCCTACCCATTTGGTTGTAGCAATAAGGTTGCCAGGCGGTTCGCCCTCGATGATGTGCACCTCCTGGCCGGACCTGCGGAGCGAAGTTGCGCTCTGACCGGGCAGACGGACGTTCCACATCGTGCCGGTCAGTCGTGCTTCAACGAGGAGCGGGTCAAAGCCAAGCAGCTCAACGTGGGACGAGTATCGGAACGGGCCGGAAGCAAGATAGACGCCGGGGGCGGTCGATAGGTACAGTTGGTCCGTGCCTTGCGTCTGGTATAGCGTTCTGATCAGGTTGCCGGCATGATCGAAGTACCCGGCCTCACTTTCGTGGCCGACCATGTGATCCATAACCACGAAGGGATAACCGAAGGGGGTGCAGTCGACCACTGCGAAGTCCGACTCAAAATCGTGGTCGTACCAGTACTAGGGCTGGTCGGCAGCAACGGGGACGACTGCTGCCAGGAGCAGCAGCAGCACCAACTGTAGAACGGCGAGCCTTTCCATGTCAGTTCCTTCCTGCGAGCATGGCCTGTCACTAAGCTACCGGGGAACCAACGGATGAGTCATGCCAATGGCATCACCTCCTTCGGTCGGACCAGTCGCACCAGGCAAACTGATGCAGGGGCATCTGACTTGCGGCGTCTGTTTGCAGTGTCCAGAGTATATTGCAGACGAGGGGCGCTGTCAATAGGGATGCTGACATCTGCCATCGTACAGACAGACTGTCCAGGATACTGAGCAAGGCCAAGCCCATGCCGCCCAACAGCCAGACCGTAGCGGTCAGCGTCACCAGGTGCCAGAGCTGCGTCGCGCGTCCCATCATCCAGATCGCCGGCATCATCAGGATTGGGACGATGATGAACATGAGCTTCCTCTATTGAAACATGTCAGATAGCCAACCGGCCGTGATTGCGCCCACCGCAAGAGTCAGAAAGCAGAAGGCCAGGTAGTCCCCGTCAGGCCAGGATCCGCGCCCAGGCGAGCGGCATAGACTGGCAACAGCGGCATCAGTCCGTTGGAGAAAATGGTACCAACAAGGCTACAAAAGAACAGTAGCGATAACTGTCTTGTGCGCATCTCAGGTCACTCCTTTCTTGACAGCAGCGAAGCCGCAGACTCGGGCGTTTCGTTCATCACAACGATCCCGCCCAAACCCACCACTGACAGGTTCTCGCCGGTCTTACCGAGGGCGCGCCTGGGGACCTTGTAGGGTCTTCCGAGTGGCGCCGGCAATTGAATGGGCGCGCCGCAGGCCGAGCTGGCCACCGCCGTCGATGCGGCCGCGGCCAATTGGAGGAATCGGCGGCGGGGGGGGGTGGGAGCTCATGGGCATCTCCATTTCGCGCGAAGCATACGCTCTATCCGGATGAAACTCAGCAACGAAAAAGCCCTGCTCCCGTTGACCGGTGAGCAGGGCGGTGATAGACTACCTGCAGTTCACCGATTGCCAATCGTCAGGAGCCATGGGATGATGGGTGTTCCTGCCACAGCCCCGCCAGCCCGGCCTCGAAGGCCGTCACGCGCCAGCGTTAGGCGGGCCAGCCTGCACGGCCCCGCGGTTGCCTCCCTACATGCCAGAGACAAAGTGCTCGCGCAGCCATGCCAGGCAGTCGCCTGGGTTGCCGATCCGGCATGGCAGATCGCCGATCCTCGGATTGTGCAGCAGATGTGCCTTGTCGTGTGTAACCATAAAGTCAGCGCCGGCGGCCAACGCCTCGGCCGCCACCCGTGCATCCGGCCCATACTCGATCACGGCGCCTGCGCAAGCCAGGGCCGCATCGTCAGCCTCGCCGCTTGTCTGCACATAGGCCCGATCGAGCAGGACTGCCAGCAGTGGCAGAAGGTCCGCTGCCTTGCGGTGGAACACCTCATTTGCTTCCTGCAAAACGGTGGGTCCAACGTAGAGCGCGATTGAGCCCGCTTCACCCAGTTTGAGCAGCATTCGCGCCGCGCCCGTTGTCGACATGACGGCTGCGAACAAGGCGCTAGTGTCAAGGAAGATGCGCGGCTTAGGCATGTTCGGCTCGCGCCTCGCGCAGCGCGGCCAGCATGCTTTCCAGGGTCTCGCCGCGTTGTCCCAACTCCTCCGCGATCCGGTCGGCCATCGCATCCACCTGCGACGGCCGCACGCTCAGAACGAACACACCATCCAGGTCCATCAGGTTCATCTCCTGCCCGGGCCGGATGTTGTAAGCCTGGCGCACCTTCTGGGGCAGCGTAATCAGCCCACGTTGGGCCATGCGCACCTTGAACGACTGCATATCAGCCTTCCTTCCGATGCACTGATCATCAGATACTCTGAGCATCAGTATATCAGAGACGAACCGCTGCGTCAATAGGGGGCTGTCCTTCCCGATCACGGGCAGGTAGATCGAATGATCATTGCCGTTGGCGTTGCCCGACTCCGGCCTGACCGGACCCTGCCCCGCGGCCAGGCCCTAAAGGCCCATCACGACCTCTTGTCAAGAGCGCCGACCCGTTCAGCAGCGTTACGACTCAGCCCCGTTGCCGAGGCGCCGCCTGGTAGCCAAGGCGGGCGTCCCCGCGCGAACCTTCACAGGTAGCCCAGAAGCTCAGAAGATCACGGCCCTGCAGCCACCGCACACTGAAAACCGATGAGGTCGACGCGCCCCGTTGGGGTATGGCCGTTTCGGCACGCCACGCGCAGGCCGAGCTGGCCGCCGCCGTGAATGCGGCCGCGGCCAATTGGAGGAATCGGCGGCGATTAGGGGGTTGGGAGTTCATGGGAATCTCCATTTCATGCGAAGCACACGCTCTATCCGGATGACACCCAGCAACGAAAAACGCCCTGCTTCCGCTGGCTGATCAGCAGGGCGGTGATAGACTACCTACGGTTCACCGATGC
>Ga0315289_10016069_pt1 | contig 10358 bp, 11 predicted proteins | sample YL17G11_40_MG_FD_203452 | JGI IMG/M metagenome (GOLD analysis project Ga0315289, IMG submission 203452) | Sediment microbial communities from Yellowstone Lake, YNP, Wyoming, USA - YL17G11_40 | ecosystem: Environmental > Aquatic > Freshwater > Lake > Sediment | place: USA: Wyoming | collected...
TTTATTCGTAGAATATGAGGTCTTGTTCCTCCAGTATTTCGTGAAGCTTATGCACTGCGTCATAAACGTCCTGTTCTTTCTTTGCTCCAGTGCAAACAAGGTTCCCGCTTGCGAATATCAATATGACCACGTTAGGCTCGCCCATCCTGTAGATCAATCCTGGAAACTGCTCCGGCTCATACATGGTTTTTCCAAGTGTGGTAACTGCCTTCTCCAAATCTATCTTTCCGCCTAAGCTTGCAGAAGCAACGATGTTCACAACCTTCAAGTCCGGCTTCCTGATTATGACTATTCCGCTCTTTTTCAGTTCTTTAACAACTGTCATAACAGCTCTGCGGGATTCGCTTTCCGATTTTGCGCCTGTGCACACCATTTTACCAGAGTTAAAAATCAGCGTAGCCGTCTTCGGTCTCTTAATCCTAAATACTAGTCCAGGAAACTGTTCTGGACGATACTCGACTCCTGGAAAACTCTTGACAACAGCGTTCAAATCGACCTTCTGGTTCAAGGTTACAGCAGCAACAACGTTTTGAATGTTTATTATTGCTTTAGTCTTCGGCATTAAACACCGCTTCTTATAGTGTGGCGGATGCTTATATGCCCTTTATGAGAGCCTTATGTTGCCGTGTATAGAAGCTTCCCGCACATCCCCCTTTTTTCCGTGAGTGCACACGTCGCTTTTCTCAAAAGGAAAGAGGGGGTTCCAACGATTCAAACCCTGTAGCAACTGACAGGCACCAGTTGCATTTGTTGAGTGGAACCAGGAACCCCATCAAAGGCTCGAGGGTGCCCAGATAAAAGTCTTTCTAAAACAATACCGTGTGCACCAGAGAGAAACCTATTCTTATCTGATGTTGCTTAGTCCACGCTTCTTACTTCTCTCTTCGTATTCTTCTCTGGTCATAGCATTCCGCTTCTCATAGCTCGTTCTTTGAACTTCCTTTCGCCTTCTTCCCTCTTTCTCAGTTAATGGGCAAGAAATATACGAACTGCGTTTCTAGGGCACTGACAACCGTGGGCACGTTTCTCAGTTCCAAGATAGCCTTCTTTCGAACTTGTTCTGGCTTGGGCGTGCTTGTTCAGTTTCAGCTTTCTTCACGAAAAACTATTGCGGCTAGTGTTTGTGAAAGTCTATTTGCTCCTCTTTTATGATTGGCTTCCACCATTTGACGTTCTTTTGATACCACGTGACCGTTGCTTCTATGCCCTTGTCGAACTCGGTCTTGGGTTTCCAGCCCAGTTTTCTGACCTTCGCGGTGTCCAATGAGTATCTTAGATCGTGTCCTGGCCTGTCACTCACGAATTCTATGAGGCTTTCTGGTTTCTTGCAGAGCTTCAATATTGCTTTGACGACCTGAATGTTCGTGAGTTCTTGTTGTGCTCCTATGTTGTAGGCTTCGCCCGCCTTGCCCTTATGCAAGACCAGATCGACTGCTTCGCAATTGTCTTTAACGTACAGCCAGTCTCTCACGTTCTCTCCTTTTCCATAGACTGGTATCGGCTTGTTCAGAATTGCGTAGATTATTGTTTTGGGGATGAGCTTCTCAGGATGCTGGTATGGCCCGTAGTTGTTTGATGATCGGGTTATGACCACGGGAAAGCCATAGGTTTCAAAATACGATCTGCAGATGAGTTCAGCCCCAGCCTTGGAGGCTGAGTACGGGTTGCGTGGGTTAAGCTTGTCGTCCTCCCTGAAACTGCCCGAGGTGATGTGCCCGTAGACCTCGTCCGTGCTTATCTGCTCAAACCTTTCGATACCCAACTTCCGCCCAGTCTCCAGCAAGTTGTACGTCCCGAGAACGTCAGTCAAAACGAAAGTGCCTGCTTCCACTATGCTTCGATCAACGTGAGTTTCAGCCGCGAAATTCACCACGCAATCGCAGCCTTTCATAGCCTTCTCTACGTCGTCTCTCTTCGCGATGTCTCCTTTGATGAACGTTATCTTGTCCCAAACATCTTGCAGATTCTCCTTTCTACCCGCATAAGTAAGCTTGTCGAGAACCACGATTCCATAGTCTGGATGCGTCTCAAGCATATGATGTACGAAGTTGCTGCCGATGAAGCCAGCGCCGCCCGTTACGAGGATTCTCACCCAATTCACCCATGCTTAAGCCAAGACGCCAACTTCCAATCATAGGGGATTTTGTCGGTATCCGGGGGCAATCTGTATTCGTCCGGCTTCTCGTAATCATAAACTTCCGTGGGCACGTTGAGAACCAGCGCATATTCCTCGCCTATAACTTTGAACCCATGCCAGACTTCAGGCGGGATCTGTACCAAAAGAAGATTCTTGTCGCCTATGACGAACTCGTTTACCTCTCCTTTAGTTTTCGATTTCTCTCTATCATCGTACAGAACGAGCTTCACCATGCCCTTGATGCAGGCTATATTATCCGTTTGTTTTCTATGGAGGTGCCAAGCTTTCACAATCTGCGGATAGGCTGCAGTAATGTACACTTGCCCGAACTTGACAAAGTGCTCCCAGTCACTCCGCATTACTTCCGTGAGCCAGCCTCTTTCGTCAGCCAGCTGTTTCAGTTGTTTGGTTACAACACCTTCTATGATCTTGACCATTTCAAAACACTATCCTCGAGTTTTCACCTACAATCAACTTATGCCCTCTTGGCCCATCACTATTGGTTCTTATTTCCGAGTCTGCTCCTATTATACTGTCAATTATTTTGGCGCCAACCTCAATTATGCAGTTGTCCATAACTATCGAGTTTTCCACTTCGCCCTTCTTCACCTGAACACTGTTGCCTATGGACGTGTATGGTCCTACGTAGACACCGCTTTCGATTGTCGTATTCTCGCCTATTGCCGCAGGTCCACGGACTAGCGCGCCTTTTTTGACGATGCTGCCCTTTCCGATTGACACACGCCCTTGGACGCTTGTCTTGCTCTCAACCTTCCCATCTATCTTTGTTTTCAACTCGTCCAGCACAAGTATGTTGGCCTCAACTATGTCCTCGATTGTCCCTGTGTCTTTCCACCAACCCTCGACGATCCGATGGCCAACCTTGTATCCTTCGTCCATCAGCATTTGCAGTGCCTCGGTTATTTCGAGTTCTCCTCTCCATGAGGGCTTCAGCTTCTTTATCATCTTGAAAACCGCTGGTGTGAGGAAGTATATTCCAGTGAGCGCATAGTTGCTTGGCGGCTTTTTGGGTTTCTCAATAAGCCTGACTATGTTTCCTTTCTTGTCAAATTCAGCGACGCCGAATTGCTGTGGATTTTCCACTTCGGACAGCAGTATCATTGCGTCATATTTTTCCTTCTTGAATTCCTGAACGCATTTGGAGATGCCGCCCTTCAGAAGGTTGTCGCCGAGATAAACGATGAACGGATCGTTCTTCACAAACTCTCTGGTTAAACCCACTGCTTGAGCTATTCCACCGGGCTTTTCCTGGTGTATGTAAGTAACCTTCACGCCGAACTTGTTGCCATCGCCATAGTAGCCTTTCACTTTCTCCGGCATGATGTCACCTAATATTATGGCTATTTCCTTCACGCCTGAATCGCGCAGATCTTCCAGCACGTATTGCGATATGGGCTTGTTTGCAACTGGAATCAGCTGTTTCGGTCCGGTGTGCGTGAGCGGCCTTAGTCTTGTGCCGTGACCGCCGTGAAGTATGACGCCTTTCATGTTTTCTCCTCTGCTTTCATTCTGTTTAGTCCTTCTGTTATGTTTAGTGGTCTGGTTCTTAGCTGTTTTCGTATTTTGCCAGTGTCCAAAGATGAATCTCTTGGTCTCTTAGCTACCCACGCCGTGAGCTGACTCATCTTTATCGGCCTAACTAGGCTTAAATCAAGCTGGAACGTTTCCGCAATTCTCTGGGCGAATTCGTACCTGCTCACTCTCTCGCTACCAGAAGCATGGTACACTCCCTGCAAATCCCTCTGCAACGATTCGAGAGCGATTTCTGCAAGGTTGTTCGCCAATGTGGGCGTGTTGTAATGGTCTTCAACTACATTGATTTCTTTGTTCTGCCTGAGCTGACTGATCGCCCAAGTGGCAAAGTTCTGCTTCCATGGGTGCCATCCGTAGATTACACTCGTGCGCAAGATAGCATAATTGCCGCCGTGAGCAATCACCTGTTTTTCTGCTTCGAGCTTCGTAGAACCATAATAGCTTATGGGGTTTGGTCTGTCTTCTTCTGTGTAGTTGCCCTTCTCGCCATCAAACACGTAGTCCGTTGAAATGCAGACTAGTTTGGCGTTGATTTCGGCGCAAGCTTCAGCTATGTTTCGTGTTCCTTCAACGTTCACTTTCCACGCGTGTTCTCTTTGGGTTTCGCACTTGTCAACATTGGTTTCGGCAGCTGCATGAATCACTGTGTCTGGTCGCGCTTTTCTGAAAACGCTGAGAATCTGTTCATGGTTTGTTATGTCGATCTCAAGCGAATGGGGATGAAGCGGTTTCGCATGATGTGATGGTATGACTTCGTAATCCTTGCTCGCAAGCTCTACAACTTCGCTTCCTAGCAGCCCGTTAGCACCAGTCACAAAAAGTTTCTTCATGCCACTGTCTCACTTCTTATCTAGTGTTCGTGCACTATGATTTAATAAAGTACCTCTTCGTAGCACATATGCGAAGCATGATGCAAAACCGCAGGACAAACGCGCCGAAAGTTGACATCGTGATCCTTAACTGCAACAGCGGAAAAAGCCTTCAAGAGACCGTTCTGTCGCTGAAGGAAAACACAGACTACGAGAACTACCGCATAATTGTCGTCGACAACGGCAGCGTGGACAACTCCACAGCGTTCATCAAAAACCACAGAGACATACTCCTTGTTGAAAACCACCAGAATCTAGGTTGCCCCGGCGGACTCAACCAAGCTATTCCACACTTGAAGGACAAATACACGGCTTTCTTGAATGATGACCTAATCTTCAAGGATCCCTCGTGGCTCTCTGTCCTAGTTTCAGAGATGGAAAAGAACAAAACAATCGGCGCGACTGGCTTCAAACTTTACAAATACTATACTCCGGACATTGCAGAGATGCACAGTACGTACTTGGACAGATTCTCCGCGTACGCTGGATACGTGTCAAGCCCGAACCCCAAAATCCCGCAAGGTCCGCATGAGGTTCCGTATATTGGGCTAGGCGCGATTCTAGTCCGCACCGAACTCTTCCTGAAGGTCAAGTTTCAAGAAAGATATTTCCTCTATTGCGATGACGTTGACTTCGGTCTGAAACTCTGGTTCATGGACTATAGGCTCAAGTTGATCCCTGAGGCTTGGGCTCTTCATAAACATCAGACGGCGGTCAAAAGGAACCTAACAGAACTAAGAATGTGGTATCTGGTCGAGAGAAACAGCCTACTAACCTTTCTAATCTTCACAGACAACAGAGAAACGCTCAGGTATCTACCCACGGTGCTGGCCTACAGAGCTATCTCTATAACGTGGATGCTTTCGAAACGGCAGAAGACACATGCTTTTGGAGGAATTCTCGCAATGTTGGGCCTAGTCTTCCATTGGCGTTGGATCAAGAGCCAAAAGCAAGCACTGAAAACCCTGCAAAAGGGTGACATGACATATACTGATGTAGCTAAGAAGAGCCTATATGACCAGATAGTTGAGGAAAGCCGCGTTTTCAAAATCATCAAGAGGGCTTCGAGAAGACTGAAGATATTGCATGTTGAGTAACGATCGTTTTACTCGTTTTTTGCGACTAAAGAACGCGGCTCCGTTTGCAGAAAGATAGATAAGTGCAACATCTCCATACGATTCTAAGTCGAGGTATGACCATGGAAACAGAGACAGCCACCGTCAAGTGCCACGTTGACGACCGTGGTTTCCTGTACCAGATTTACGGCGATTATTCAGAGAAATTTCCTAACGTCAAGAGAATATACATCGTGGGAAACTTCAGCAAGGGCGTCATCAGGGGTTTCCACATGCACAAGAAAGAGCACAAGTGCTACTTCGTAGCTAGTGGAGCCGCGAAATTCGTCGTCGTAGACGAAAAGAAGAAAGTGACAAACTACACGCTGAGCGCTAGAGCCCCATCTGTTCTGATTGTTCCGCCAAAACATTATCATGGTTGGGTTTCTCTTGACGACAAAACCATGTTGATCGGGCTTTCGGACAAAAGTCTCGACGAATCCGTGAAAGATGATTTCAGAACGGATCCCCTCAGTTTCGGAAAAGATGTGTGGGAAGTCAAGCCACGATGAAAGTACTTGTAACTGGAGGCTTAGGCTACCTCGGCTGCATAGTGGTTCAAAGACTACTGAAAGAGGGCTTCGAAGTAAGAGTGCTGGACTCGATGCTTTATGGCAAGCACCTGGACGAGAAGCTTGGATTCAAGCTTGTGCAAGGAGACGTCAGGAACGCGGGCACCATTTCAAAGACTCTGGAGAACGTCGATGCTGTCATTCACTTGGCTGCGATAGTAGGCGAACCAGCAGTGAACTTGGACAAAGAGAATTCTGTCAATGTGAATTATCTGGCTGTGAGAGAACTGGCTCAACTGGCCAAAGAGAAAGATGTTAGACTAGTATTCACTTCAACATGCTCGGTTTATGGCGCCAGCACAGGAAAGCTTCTTAACGAAAAATCAAAGGTTTTTCCGTTATCAATATACGCGATTTCCAAGTTGGCAGCCGAAGAAGCAATCGAGAAGATCAACGGGGATTTTGTCATATTCAGGCTTGGCACGCTGTTCGGATTGTCGCCTAGGATGCGATTTGACTTGGTGGTCAATCGTTTCGTGGCTCAAGGCATACAAGACAAGAAGATAAGTGTGTTCGGCGGTTCGCAATTCAGACCCTTCGTGCACGTTCAAGACGTGGCCAATGCCTTTGTCAAAGTAATCAAAACCGACCACAAAGGCTTATTCAATTTGGGAGGGAGCAACTACAGGATATCAGACTTAGCTGAACTTCTAGCTGAGAAGACCGACTGCGAAGTTGTGACGATAAAAGAGATCAAAGACCCAAGGAACTATGCGGTCGATTCCAAGCTTTTCGAGAAAGCCTTCGGTTTGCGTTTCGAGAAGAATGTGGAGTTTGCCATAAACGAAATAATGGACGCCTACTCGCATGAAGTCGTGAAAAACTACAAAGAACCGATATACAATAACGAGGAATGGTTGAGGAGGCAGACGAAATGATCTTCATAACAGGAGGCCACGGGAAACTTGGGAAAGAGCTGGTCAGAGTCTTCCCCGATAGCCTGCATCCTTCGCATAATGAACTCAACATGGCAGACCGAGAAGCGGTGTTCGGATTTGTCCGTGAGAAGAAACCCGACACGCTAATTCATTGTGCGGCGCTCACTGGCATAAGACAATGCGAAGACGACAAAAACTTGGCATTGAAGGCAAACGTAGGAGGCACGGAAAACCTTGTCAGAGCATTTGAGAAGTACAGTCCAGACTGCTATTTCATCTACATATCCACCGCATGCGTCTTCCACGGAGACAGAGGAGACTACGTCGAAACCGACATACCGTACCCGAAGAATTTCTACTCTCTAACCAAATTGCTGGGCGAATACGTTATCAAGCATTCTGCCCTGAAGAAGTGGCTCATAATACGGACGAATTTTGTGCCAAGAGAAAAGTGGCCTTACCCGAAATCGTTTACGGACAGGTTTGGAACCTACCTTTTCGCGGACGATTTGGCTCTAGCGATCAAATCTACTCTAGATAGGAATCTGACTGGAATCTTGCACGTTTGTGGTGAAGAAAAGCTCTCCATGTTCGAACTAGCCAAGATCGTAACGCCAAACATTCAGCCGATGACTTTAGCTGAATACACGGGACCACCAGTGACGGTAAACATGACTTTGCGCTCAGCAAGGATAGAACCTTTTAAAATAACGAAACACCCAACAACCTAAAACGCCAGCTTTCTGCTATCGTTCTCTGAAGGAAGAGACAGCCTGTTCAAAGACGGCTTCCATGTTTTTTGCGTACTTTTGCCATGACAGGTGACTATTGACGTATTCATGGGCTTTTTCGCCGATCTTCGTGCGGAGTCGTGAATCATTCATCAGTGTCTTTACCTTCTCCGCGATCTGATAAGGCCTTGCGTGATCAACAAGCAATCCATTTATGCCGTCCTCGATGATTTCAGATGCGCCGCATTTTCTTGAGACTATAACAGGTTTTGACGCCGCCATCGCTTCAATCACGGCAAGTCCCCACGTTATCTGTGCAGGAAAGACGAAAACGTCGCAGGCAGCGTACACTTCGGCGAGTTCGCGATCGTTCTGCGTGTGTTGAACTATCAGCTTGTCTTCTACGCCCAACCGTTGGCCGAGCTTGATGAGCTCTTCTCGTCTGCCGCCGCCATCCAGAATGAGCTTCACATTGTCGTATTTCTTGGCCAGATGCGATAGGGCGATTATGGAGTCGAATTGTCGTTTGTTGAGCTCCAGATTGCCTGTTTGCAGCAAGACAAAATCATCTTTAAGGTCGAGTTTCTCTCTGACGTATGAGCCAGATGCGCTGCGATATAGGTCCAAATCCGTACCGCTTCTTACGACTCTTGCGGCTCTACCATAGGCTTGACGGACGTAGCCTCCAGCTATGTGCGATAGCACAACGATCTCGTCAATGCAGTCTACCGCTATTCTGTCGAATATTTCGTAGATTGGCCAGTTGATCTTGCGCAGGCTTTTTCTGAGCTCGGGCACAAAAAACCAGAAAGGTGGTTCGTTGCACATCCAGACTACAGGGGCTTTCAGTCTTCTTTTGACATAGAACGCCGCCCATTCAGTTGGATAGTTGTGATTGTTGATAATGTCAAATCCTTTTGGGATTTTTCTTCCGATGTTGAGCATGGCTGGAAGCTCGTACGGGATCGTGTAGAACTGGCGCCCCATGTTTTTTCTCATCCAACTTCTGAGAGCTGAGGCTTCCTCATTGTCTGAATCGGCTGCCTTTCTGTAGGTCTCTACTGGAGTAAGCCATCTCGGCATCTTGCTGCCTAGCGGATGCGGGACAACATTGACTGTGAGGTTCTTGAGCAGATCTGGGTAGCACTCTTCCGGATTGACGGCGTTCGTGAAGATCTCGACGTGATGACCAAGCCTTTGCAGTTCAAGGGCCAGTTTGAGAATTTGGCGTTGGCCTCCGCCGCGTCCGACGAGCGGGGTCTGGATCATTGCGATCTTCATTTTCGCCTTCTTCCGTTTGCGTTTCAGAGCATAATCTAATGCTTATATATTTCTGCCTTTAGAGTGGACACAAGCTTCGAAGGGGGGGGCATTAGCGAATGAATCAGATCAAGACGGCGGTCATTCTGATCGGCGGGTCAGGCATGCGGATGCGGCCTTTTACTGAGGACATGCCGAAATGCATGATACCTCTGCGGGGCAAGCCTCTGATTCACTGGACTCTTGAGTGGCTCAAGGGCTACGGTTTCGAGCAGGCGGTTTTGGGTGTTGCCTACCGTAAGGAGGTCATAATCGACTATCTCAAGAAGCATCCTGTCGGTCTCAAGATTGACTTCAGCGAGCACTCGGTAGAAGGCGAGACTGGCGAAGGCTTTCGTTTGGCTATTCAACGGTTTGTCAAAGATGATAATTTCCTAGCCATGAACGGCGACGAAATTACTAGCCTAGATCTTCGGAGACTTGAAAAAATGCATTTGAGGAGCAAGGCGGTTGCTACGATTGCGGTTTCGCCGATGCGTTCACCCTTCGGCATTCTGGAAATTGATGGAGACGATATCATCGGGTTCAGGGAAAAAATCCTTCTCAAGGACAAGCTTGTGAGCATAGGCGTGTACGCTTTCAACCATTCGATTTTGGATTATCTACCTGAAACAGGTTCGATCGAGAAGACGGCTTTTCCTGTTCTTGCGCAGAAGAGACTTCTGAAGGCTTGCAGGCTCGGGAAGGATGAGGTGTGGTTAACTATTAATAGTGTCAAGGATTTATCTGTAGCAGAAAAGGAGTTCGCGTCCATAAGGAGACTGTGAAAATGGCGAAAGTTCTGATCACTGGATTGCTGGGCTTCATCGGAAGCCACCTTGCCGAAAGACTGATTGACGAAGGACATGAAGTTTATGGGATTGCTCGTCGTGTTGCGAGCAGAAACATGGAAGTCATCGGCAGCATTATGAACGATGTGACACTGGTTTCAGGCGACATCACCGACTACGTGTCTATTCGCAATGCACTGAAAACCGTAAATCCTGACGTCGTGTTTCATCTGGCAGCCCTCACGCCTGTGCGGGACTCGTTTGAGCGTCCGTTCGAATATCAGCAGGCTAACCTTGTTGGCACGATGAATGTGGCGCACGCTTTGCTTGAACTTCCGGACCCGCAGACTAGGAAGCTAATAGCCGCATCAACGGCTGAAGTATACGGTCCGCAGGAGGCAAAGCTTCTGAA
>Ga0315289_10016070_pt1 | contig 10358 bp, 8 predicted proteins | sample YL17G11_40_MG_FD_203452 | JGI IMG/M metagenome (GOLD analysis project Ga0315289, IMG submission 203452) | Sediment microbial communities from Yellowstone Lake, YNP, Wyoming, USA - YL17G11_40 | ecosystem: Environmental > Aquatic > Freshwater > Lake > Sediment | place: USA: Wyoming | collected...
CCGGGTCGCCGTCGTTAGCCACCTGGAATACCAGCGGGGCAGCATCCGGATAGAAAGTGTACCACCTGAGGGCGAGGCCCTCGATAAATTGATCGAGGCTGTCAGCACCGACCAGCTTTAAAAAAGCCGGGGTAAGCTGTGTGGGAGGGCCGCGGCGCGACCACTCATGGGAAATAGCTCTGATGGCCTGTGCAACCAGGTCACCAGCCCCGCCATGTTCGCCAAAAGGATCCCCACAGCCGGTAATCCAACCTACGCGGCCATTGCGGTCACGCCCCCGGCAGTTGGTGCCGGTGCCAGAGTCGATAGCCACTCCCCATCCCTGGCTGGCTCCGGCGATTAACCCGATGAAGACGTCGTTGACCGCTTCCACCGGGTATGCCAGCCCCAGCGTAGCAATGGCCTCCAGGGTTGGCTGCCGCTCAGAGGGGAAGTCATAGCCGGCAACTCCAAAACCTGCCCCCGCAATATCCGCGCTGCCAATACCCGCCATTGTCAGCGCCGAGCCAGTCGTTTCCTTCAAGGCTGCGACCAGACCATCGTACCCGACTACCTCATGGTTGCCCGGACCAGTCTCGCTAAAACCGACCGCTTTACCGATCTCATCGGCAACCAGGGCATGAGTTTTGGTGCCGCCGACGTCAACACCAAGATAGTAACGGGGCATACCCCCTCCACGGGATAAAGCCTAACAGTAGAAATAACCGGAAAAAGGGTGTGCGTGGGGGCGTACGCCCCCACGCACACCCTTTTTCCGTCTTTCTCCGTCCAAGGCTGAATATTTATTTTCCGGGTTAGTGTACTGGAAAATAATATAGATGTCAACAAACGTTTTTCTTGACTCGAGCCGACACTAATGATATTATGTAACCGGTTACAGTAACCGGTTACAATAAACTTATCCCATGACCAAAACCAAATCCACATCCGCCACCATACGAGATGTTGCCCGGGAAGCTCGTGTTTCGGTTGCCACAGTCAGCCGCTACCTCAACCAGAACGCATCCGTATCCCCCGAGGTCGTCGCACGCCTGGAAACGGTCATGGCAGAACTAAACTATGCCCCCCATGCTACCGCCCGCAAGCTGGCGACCCATAAAACCTATACCATAGGCCTGCTGCTCACAGATATTCACGGCGATTTCTTCGCCCCGCTTTTCAGCGGTATTGAATCGGTGACCAGCGAGAACGGCTTCGACTTGCTGATCTCCACTCGCCAACCCGAACGCCGGAAGGGGACATCTCATCCCCTTGGCCCCCACAACACCGACGGATTGTTGATATTCGCCGACAGCCTGGATGCACAGGGATTAACTCAGCTTCATACAAAGGGCTTCCCAATGGTGTTGATCCACCAGTCACCACCAGAGCCTTTGGAGATACCGTGCGTGACGGTGGAAAACAAGGCTGCCTCGCGTAAGATCGTCGAGCACCTGATCGAGGTCCACAGAAAGCGACACATCGTGTTTCTAAGCGGTCCACAGGAGCAAGAGGACTCACGCTGGCGCGAGTTGGGATACCGGCAGGCGCTGAACACACATGGCATCCCTTTCGACCCGGACCTGGTGGTTCCGGGTGAATTTGACCGCAATGTTGCCCAAACCTCCATCCGTAACTTGATCAACCATAGGGTTAGATTTGATGCTGTCTTCTCGGGCGACGACGAGGCTGCCGTGGGCGTCTTGTCCGCTCTCCACGAGGCCGGGATACTTATTCCTGATGATGTCTCTGTCGTTGGCTTCGACGACCAGCGTATGTCTCCCTACCTGACACCACCCCTTACCACCGTGCGCGCCCCCACCGAAGAGGTCGGGCGTGAAGCTGCTCGCCAGTTGATCCGGTTCATTCATGGGCAAGAGCTGACCCCATTAACCTTGCTGCCCACGGAAATCGTGATACGCCGCTCGTGCGGATGTGCGTGATTATCGTTGAAAAATTATTTTTATGGATAGAAACCTGAGGCAATGGATCTATTCAAATTCGGGAGGGTGAAAAAGGAGGTGAGAGACTGGTCAGTCCACTATAAAAAGCCCTCAAGGATAGGCTCTTCTGTAAGACAGAGCAGAGCTACCACAATCAGATACAACCCTACCAAAAGGAAAGGAGTCACCATGTCTAAGAAAGTTTTAGCCTTTCTAAGCCTGGCCCTGATCGCCAGCATGTTGTTCTCAGCCTGCCAAAAGGCAACCACCGAACCCACCAAACCGCCAGCGCCTGTCTTCATGACCATCAACACCGAGCAAGTATCGACCTGGGTGCGGAACTTCAACCCATTTTCGCCAGATGCACGCGGCGCGACCGGCACCGCAATCTATGAGCCGATGATGATTTACAACAAAGCCACCGGCAAGGTGGTACCCTGGCTCGCCACCGAATACACCTGGAACGCCGATAACACCGTCTTGACCTTCAAGATCCGCCCGGGCGTCAAGTGGTCGGATGACCAGCCCTTCACCGCTAAGGATGTTGTCTACACCTTTGACTTGCTTAAAAACAATCCTGCCCTGTCCGGCACGGCATCCGGCATCTTGAACGAATTCATCGACAGCTTTTCCGCCCCGGATGATTTAACCGTCGAATTCAAGTTCAAGACAGTCCACACGCCAGCTTTTTATGACCTGGCGAACCAAATTATCGTCCCCGAACACATCTGGAAAGATGTCCAGGATCCATTGACCTGGACCAATGACAACCCGGTTGCCACCGGCCCCTTCACCCAGGTGACCAAGTTCGATACCCAGATCTATATCGTGGAAAAGAACCCATACTATTGGCAGCCAGGCAAGCCATACTTCCAGGGTTTGCGCTTCCCCGCTTATCCCGGCAATGACCCGGCCAACATGGCGCTGGCCAACGGCGAACTGGACTGGGCTGGCAATTTCGTTCCCGACATCGAGAAGACCTACGTTTCCAAGGACCCCGCGAACTTCCACTATTACTTCGTCGGAGGTGACGCGGTGCTGCTATACATCAATCCTGCGCTGAAGCCTTTTGACAACCCAGAAGTGCGCAAAGCCGTCAGCATGGGTATCGACCGCAAGATGGTCGTCAACGTCGCCATGTTCGATTACATTCCTCCGGCCGATGCCACCGGTCTGGGTGATTCATACAAAACCTGGAAGAACGCTAAGGCCATCGAGGCTGGCACCTGGACCAATTACGATGTCAAAAAGGCTAATGAGATGCTGGACGCAGCCAGCCTGAAGAAGGGCGCCGACGGCATCCGCGTGGACGCGGATGGCAAGCCGATGAAATATGACCTGATCGCTGTCTCCGGCTGGACCGACTGGGTGTCTGCTTGCCAGATCGTAGCTCAGAACATGAAAGACCTGGGCATCGATATCACTCTCAAGACCCCTGAGGAAAACGCCTGGTACGATGAGGTATCCAAAGGCCAGCACCAATGGGCCATCGGCTGGGGCTCCGGCGGGCCGACCCCATACAACTTCTATCGCGGGCAAATGAGCAAGTTGACCATCCTGCCGGTTGGCGAGTCAGCCGGCGAGAACTGGAACCGCTACATCAACCCCGAAGTGGATAATCTCCTGGAGGAATTTGCCAAAACCTCCGATCCCGCCAAGCAGAAGGAGATCATGGATCAGATCCAGATGATCTTCGTCAACGAGGCACCTGCCCTGCCGCTCTTCCCCGGGCCGGACTGGTACGAATACAACACCACCCGCTTCACCGGCTTCCCGACCAAGGATGATCCCTACGCTCCTGGGCCACCTTTTACAGCGCCTTATGAACACACCTTGATCATCCTGACTACCGTCAAACCGAAATAACCAGGCGCCTATCCGAGAATTATAAGATTTTTTGTTGTGTGTGCAGCGGCTACGTCGCTGCACACACAACATCAGTAATTTTCAGGTAAAAGAGAGGTTGGATCATGAAGTATCTACTACGGCAGGTTAGCCTCTACCTCTTAGCGGCATGGGCGTCGCTGACGCTTAACTTCATCCTGCCGCGCGCCATGCCCGGTGATCCGGTGATGGCACTGATTGCCCGTATGCGCGGTCGGCTGAAGCCTGAAGAGATCGATGCTATCAAACAGGCTTATGGCTTCACCAATGGTCCACTTATCCAGCAATATATTCAGTACCTTTCCCACGCTCTGCGCGGGGATTTTGGCCTTTCCATATCTTCCTATCCGGCGAAAGTATCCTCCGTCATCGCCACCGGGCTGATGTGGACGATCCTCCTGGGCAGCCTGACCCTGGTCCTCAGCTTCATCATCGGCACCATCCTGGGTGTGATCATCGCCTGGCGGCGCGGTGGTACCCTGGATTCGGCCCTGCCAGGCCTGCTCAACTTTATCGGCTCATTCCCATATTTCTGGTTGGCGATGGTGGCGCTATATTACGTGGGCTTCGAGCTGGGCTGGTTCCCGATGGCCCACGCTTATTCCGATTATATATCACCCGGTTTGTCGTGGACTTTTATCGGCAGTGTACTGTATCACATGGTCTTGCCAGCCGGGACGATCATCCTGGTCTCACTCGGGGGGTGGATGATGGGGATGCGCAGCACCATGATCGGTGTGCTGAACGAGGATTATATCGTGATGGCCGAGGCGAAAGGCCTGTCGCAGCGCGGCGTCATGTACAATTACGCCATGCGCAATGCCATCCTGCCGAACATCACCCAGCTCGGTATGTCGATCGGCTTTATCGTCGCCGGTCAGCTCCTGACCGAGATGGTCTTTTCTTATCCGGGGTTGGGTTTTTACCTGGTACGGGCCGTCTCAACCCATGATTACCCCCTCATGCAGGCCTTGTTCCTGATGATCACCCTGGCGGTGCTAGCCGCGAACTTCCTGGTTGATCTGCTCTACGTCCGACTCGACCCGCGCGTGAGAGTGACTTGAGTGGATGGGAGAGAAAGCGATTATGAATCCAGAAGCGAAAGTTACCCCATCTGGCACAGAGAACGGCTATTCCAAACCGGCCCGGCAAGGAGATAAATACCTCTCGACCCAGTTAGAGTTTTTACAGCGCCTGCTGACCCAACCGAAGGCCATCATTGGCTTATTGATCATGGCTGTCTTTATCCTGATGGCCGTCTTTGCGCCGGTGATTGCACCAGGCGATCCGAGTCGATTCGTCGCCCGCCCGCACCAGCCGCCATCCGGTGAGCACTGGCTGGGCACGACAGGCCAGGGCCAGGATGTCCTCAAGCAAGTGGTGTGGGGCTCGCGTGTCTCTTTATTTATCGGCTTTACAGTTGGGTTTCTGACCACCCTGATCGGCCTGGTCGTGGGGATGACATCGGGTTATAAACCCGGGGCAATCGATGGGGTGCTGAATATGTTCACCAATGTTTTCCTGCTCATCCCCGGGCTGCCTTTACTGATCACACTGGCATCTTTCCTGCCCCCCGGCACTGTCACCGTAATCCTGGTATTGACCTTTACAGGCTGGGCCTGGCCGGCGCGCGTCTTCCGCTCCCAGGTGCTCAGCCTGCGTGAGAAGGATTTCGTATCGGCTTCTGTAGTAAGCGGTGAAAGCACTCCGTATATCATCTTTTCTGAGATCCTCCCTAACATGCTCTCCCTGGTGGTGTCCTCGTTCTTCGGTTCAACGGCCTACGCTATCGCCGCTGACGCCGGCCTGGCCTACCTGGGGTTCGAAGATGTGAACACCGTATCCTGGGGTACCATGCTGTTCTGGGCTTCGAACAATTCGGCCTTATTGCAAGAGGCCTGGTGGACTTTCGTGCCGCCCGGTTTGTGCATTGCCCTGGTCTCTTTTGCCACCACCATGCTCATCTACGCGATGGATGAGGTGACCAACCCACGCTTGAGAAGTGAGAAGGAGATTATCAGTGTCCTTAAAAGGTTCCATATCACCTCGAAACGGTCAACTCCCGTTGTCAGAGAACCTGTCACCCGATCAACCGCTCCTTGAGCTTCACGATCTGCGGGTCGTATACCTGACGAAGCGCGGGCCAGTCAAAGCAGTGGATGGTGTCTCCCTCACCATTAACGTCGGCGAGGTCGTCGGCCTGGCAGGTGAGTCGGGCAGTGGTAAGTCGACCATCGCCCACGCTATCTTACGTATCCTGCACCCCCCGGCATTGATTACCGGTGGGCAAGCCCTCTTTTCCGGTCGTGATATCCTGGAGATGGATGAGGTCGAGCTAGAGGAGTTCCGTTGGCGCAATGTGGCAATTGTCTTCCAGAGTGCAATGAATTCCCTCAATCCTGTGATGCGCGTGCGCGACCAGCTCCTGGATGTGATGCTGCACCACGGCCTCACAAAAGTAGAAGCGAATGACCGTGCCATACGCTTGTTTGACCTGGTGGGCATCGATCCCCAACGCCTGGACGCCTACCCTCACCAGCTCTCCGGTGGTATGCGCCAGCGGGTGGTGATTGCCATCGCCCTGGCGTTAAATCCACCGGTGCTGATCATGGATGAACCAACCACCGCTCTGGACGTGGTGGTTCAGAAGGATATCCTCCGCCAAATCGCCACTCTGAAAGAAGACCTTGGCTTTTCGATCCTGTTCATCACCCACGACCTGTCCCTCCTGGTGGAATTCTCGACCCACATTGCCATCATGTACGCAGGTGAGATCGTCGAGAAGGCCCCAGCGCGTGAGCTTTTCGATAACCCACAGCACCCCTATACGCTGGGCCTGATGAACTCCTTCCCCTCCATCAGCGGAGAGAAGCACAAGCTCACCGGTATCCCTGGCTCGCCTCCTGACCTGGTAGCACCACCGTCCGGATGCCGTTTCCACCCCCGCTGCCCGAAGGTGATGTCTATCTGTTCTCAGGCCGCGCCGGTGACGAAGATTATGTCTGCTAACCATACGGTCGCTTGCCACCTGTATTAAGTGACGCCTATGACCCAGATGCCTGTCTCAATATCCAACCCCCCTTCCCCTGAGGCTGAAACGCCCATCCTGGATGTGCGCGGCCTGACTAAATACTTCCCGGTCGGTACATTCATTAAGACCCGCCAGGTCCACGCAGTCGAAGACGCCTCTTTTACTGTTAAGCGCGGCCAGGTGGTGGCGTTGGTGGGCGAATCTGGCAGCGGTAAGACTACCACCATCCGCTTGATCGCCCGGCTGATACCGGTCACCAGGGGTGATATATTCTTCGATGGCGCCGATATCTTGAAAACCGAGTCGCGCCAGGCTTCTCTGGCATACCGTCGCAAGGTGCAGCTGGTCTTCCAGGACCCCTTCGCCTCGCTGAACGCAGTCCACAACATCGAGCATCACCTGGCACGCCCGCTCATAATCCATAAAAAAACCGGCAGCCGAGCCGACCTCCACGACCGTGTCTGCGAGCTGCTGGAGACCGTGGGCCTCAATCCTGCGGCGGAGATCGCCCGTCGCTACCCACACCAGCTTTCCGGAGGGCAGCGGCAGCGTGTCGCCATCGCCCGCGCCCTGGCAGTCGACCCAGAACTGATCCTGGCTGATGAGCCGATATCCATGTTGGATGTCTCCATCCGCATGGACATCCTCAACCTGATCGCCCATCTCAAGGAAGAGCGCAATATTGCCTACGTCTACATCACCCACGACCTGGCCTCCGCTCGCTATATTGGGGATCTGATCATGGTCATGTACGCCGGGCACATGGTCGAAGGCGGTGAGAGTGAGGAGATCATGGGCAGCCCGGCCCATCCGTATACCCAGCTCCTCCTTTCCGCGGTTCCCGACCCACACGCCGGGCTGCGTACCGGTAAAGATATCGGGACGCACGGCGAGGTCCCTTCCCTGATCGACCCCCCACCCGGCTGCCCGTTCGCTGCACGCTGTATGAAGGTGATGGACATCTGCCGGCAGGTGATGCCGGAGCCAACCGATGTCAACCCAGACCACTGGGTGCGCTGCCATCTTTTCGACACGGGTACCAGTTCATAATAAAACCACCTCACTATGCTAACTTCCTCTCGTTATTACCTCGGTGCTGATGTCGGCGGTACCAAAACGCACATCCTCATTGCCAACCAGAACGGGCAAGCGGTCGGCTTCGGCGAGGGCGGGGCCGGCAACCAGGAAATGGTAGGGTACATGGGCCTCATCCAGTCCCTATGCACCGCTTTTGAACGGGCAATCGCCTCTGCCGGGATCACCCCTGACCAGATTGCCGGCGCCGGCTTCGGCGTGGCGGGTTACGATTGGCCTGACCAGGAAGCGCCGACCCTGGAGGCGATTGGCAGGCTCGGGCTGAAAGCCCCCCTGGCAGCCGTAAACGATACCATCCTGGGTCTGTTGGCAGGCTCTGCTGAAGGCTGGGGCGTGGCGGTCGTCTCCGGCACCGGCTGCAACTGTTGGGGTTGGGACCGCACCCGCCAGCGTGTGGGGCGTGTCACCGGCGGTGGGGTCTCGATGGGCGAAGCGTCGGGTGCCTCGGAATTAATCTTCGAAGCCGTGCAGGCCGTCGCCCACCAGTGGACGTGCCGTGGCCCGGTGACAACGCTGACCCCGGCTTTCCTGCGTCATACGGGCGCGCGCGACCTCCCCGATCTGCTCAGCGGCCTGATGGATGGGCGCTACAGCGTGGAGGCCGATGCCGCCCCGCTGGTGTTCCAGGCCGCAGCGGATGGCGATGGGGTGGCTATTGAGCTGATCCATTGGGCCGGTAGAGAGTTGGGGGAGCTGGCGAAGGCCGTCATCCGCCAACTCGGGTTCGAGCACCTCGAATTCGACGTGGTACAGATCGGCAGCCTGTACGATGGCAGTCCACTACTGAACTCCGCCATGCGGCAGACCATTCACGCCGTCGCCCCGTATGCCCGCCTGGTACGTCTGAAGGCACCCCCTGTAGTTGGGTCGGTGCTACTCGGCATGGAACAGGCCGGGTTCCAGCCCACCCCCGTTATCCGCCAGAGTCTCGTCGAAACCACTAAGCAGATGCGCTGAGCTATATTCATAAGACTTACGCAGTTCGCAAAGGAACTACCGAAAATATGGGTATTGGGCGGGCGTACGCCCGCCCAATACCCATATTTTCGAACTTTTCTCGTTCAACTGCGTGACTCCTAATTCATATCGAAGTACCAGATGTTTATGGTTGCTTCACTACCAAAGACATCCGGCTTTTCGTCTTGGGGAGTATTTCTCTACCAAATCTATGATTGGTAAACCACCTACTTGACTCTGCCCTAGCCGCGTGCAATAATGTTGATGTACTTCCTGAAGTTCCGGTTTGTGTATTCACCGAGTCGATCTGGGATATTTCCTTGGATGACCTCTCTTCTGTCTCCAAGAAGTTCGATAAACTCATAACCATTCCTACAGGATGGGGAGAGGAAATTTATTTCGAGGTAGTATATGAAGATTCTCCCATCCCTTGATGCTCACGCTCATCTTGACCCTACCCGAACTGCGGTCGAACTGGCAGACTCAGGTGCAGTCCTCGCCATGACCATCTCTCTCGACGAGGCTGCTCTTGTCGTTGGTCGACGTGAACCTATAATTGTATGGGGCGTGGGTTGCCATCCGCGCAACCGCAGGTCACAGGAATCATTCGATGCTAAGCGGTTTCGTCAGTTGGCGGAGCAGACTGCGGTCGTCGGTGAGATCGGATTAGACACAGGTTCACGCGTCCCACTGGAGGTCCAATTCCGTACGTTCAGGCAAGCGCTGGAAGTTGTCTCCGACCTTCCTCGGCTGGTCAGCATCCACAGCTACCGTGCAACCGGGCTGGTGATCGAGGAGCTGCAACGCAGGCCGGTCGTCGTACCCGTTCTGCATTGGTGGACCGGAAGCGCAGAGGAAACGCGGGAGGCCGTGGCCCTTGGGTGCTATTTCTCAATCCATTCGGCTGTCGCTCGACACTCGAAGTTTCGTACGGCTGTCCTGCCTCAACGCGTGCTCATCGAAAGCGACCATGGCTATAACGATCCACCCGCTGCTATCCCGTGTCGGGTCGAGTGGGTGGAGTACCTGGTCGCCCAACAGCTAAGACTCGGCGTGAAGGACGTTCGACGCCTTGCCTGGCAGAACCTCGGGACGATCATCTATAAGACGGGCATACTCAGGCTGCTTCCGGAACCGCTGGCAGCGATCATAGCAGGAGTGAGCCGGGACATTCTAAACTTAACCCAATAATTACTTCATAAGGTGGCAGGTAAACCGAATGGCACAAGCTAACGGTCTATTGGTCTTCATTACGAGGCGGGAAACCACCTGTTCCGAATGTGGCGAGGACCTTGGCCGAAAGGCGTGGATTACACTGATCAAAGATAGGGGCGCCTTGTGCCTGGCAGACAGCGAGGTCAGAAAACGCCGCCGAGAGCGCGAAGCATCGCGGCGCGCGGAGATAGACCAAAAGTACGTAGAGCGTTTTGCAGCACGTGTCCGCGAACTCTATCCAAAATGCCCATCTG
>Ga0315289_10016071_pt1 | contig 10355 bp, 26 predicted proteins | sample YL17G11_40_MG_FD_203452 | JGI IMG/M metagenome (GOLD analysis project Ga0315289, IMG submission 203452) | Sediment microbial communities from Yellowstone Lake, YNP, Wyoming, USA - YL17G11_40 | ecosystem: Environmental > Aquatic > Freshwater > Lake > Sediment | place: USA: Wyoming | collected...
GTCCGTCCCAGAAGCATCCGCGCGATTAACAAGGTCAGTGACCAATGTATCTTGTTGCTGTACATCCGAAAGCTCCACAGGAGTCTTTGAATGGAAATAGGTGTACCCATTATAGATATCTCCCAAGTCTTCCATTTCTTTCCTTGCGTAGTCCTGAATCTCAAAAAGGATTTTACGAACCTGTGCGCGAATATGTTTCTCCGTTAAATCCATCATAAATACTTTTCCTTAAATTCCTCCACGCTAATCAAATTCAAAATTTCTTTCCTATGAGCGTCCAAAAAATCATAATCATATTGAACTGAATCAAAAGTTAATAAATTCTGGTAGCCTTTTTGAATTACTGCACATCCGTGGTCAGCATCTACGGTTGAAATGGAAATATTAGGATTTTCTACCCTAAGTTTTAAAATAGATTTCCACACATCACCATTCCACATATCAGTTTCTCTTTCTTTCCTTTGAACAATTTCAGAAAGAGGATTGCAATCATGAACCACAATAGTTCCGTTATCATTTAAAATATCCAGAGAATTAATGATGTCTTTATGAGCTTGCTCAAATATATGAAGTCCATCCACAAATATCAAATCGTATTTCTGTGGTAAATTCCTCTCAAAGAACTCATCTGAAGTCATTCTGAATGTGGTGCCAACATTCGGGTCAATCCCGTGCTTTAAATCCACCTTGATGCTTAAAAAGTTATTTAATTGCCCAACGCCAATTTCCAAATACGACTTGTAGTTATATTTGGAAATCAAGCTATTAATTATTTCAGCTCTTGTCATTATTTACCTTTCAATTTTCTATTTTCTTTAATATCACTTATCGTATTCTTGATGGCATAAAAGAATAACACACAGAACAATCCTATCATATAAATAAATCCCGGCATAGCTACCCAGAAGGCCCATCCGGATTCAATATTGTCATCTATAATCATAAATGTTCCTACCCAAAGGAAAGATATGATTAACCACCCTAACTTTGTGTGTGTTAACCACTTAAGTGCGTTTAATATTTTCATTATTTTAAATCTTCTTCTTTAATAAGTGTATAAGTCACCCAACCTTTGTTGACATCTTTAAAAGAATCAACAATGTCCATCATCTCTTCTTTTTTGCTCCATCTTGAATGGACTTGACAACCGGCCGACCAAGGACCTACCACTGTAGTGTCTTGAGTTTTGTTGGCGCCGTGGATATTTGCTCCTACTGTATTGCCTTCAACCCAAGTAGCTACCGCGTCTTTATCATTTAAAATAATACCATCCTTATCATCTTCTCTTAAGCCGAAGATTTTACCTAAACTCTGTAAACATCTGTGGTCCGGTTTGTTTTGATGAAAACCAGACTTATATGCATTAATCATTTGAGCCGGCATCATTACCCAACATCCTTTCGGATTAAGAAGTTTCTTCTGGTATGTAGTTCCCGGTTCCGTGGTAATGGTAGCAGTAAACAAACGCTCCTTGCCAACTAAAGACTCATATTCAGCCAATACACCCTTGCTTACAGGACCAAAATCTCCGTCTTCATCCAAAGGCTTACCTTCAGCATCTCTGAATAAATTCTTATTCAACCATTGTTGCTTCTCGGTAGGGTTTAAATTACTTGGCATAGGACGCTGGGTCCAAACAACACAAAGAATGTCGTTGAATGTATCCGGCACCTGAAGCTTTGTTCTTATGCCTATGATGTTGGGCTGGTCAGTAAACCATTTGTACCCTAAAGCTGAGATTGTGTCTTTTAAACTTTTAATTGTTATCATTGTATTTTGTTTTTAATCGTAAAATCCTTCCCAGTTCTGAATCAAAATATAATTTCCCGGTTCTAAACTACTGGGAACAATATCATATGAATAAGACTGTGTAGGACTATCTATTTCATTTTTAACCGATTGACAATATTCTTTACTTCCTATAGCCTGTATAATCTGAGACTTGTTGATTCTTTCGATTTTACCTTGCTTGGCATAAGAATTCCAGTCAACCTTTCTATCAGTACCCTTTTCTGTGTCTATCATTGGTTTTTTCTTTGAAATTGTTTTGGTACGCCATGTCTCAAATAAAATCTTGCGGATATGTTTTCTGATATTTTCCATGGCTGAAAATAAATAGATTTTTTAAAGTTAAATCCAAAGGAAATTATTATATTTGTACCGTGAGACTAAAAGAAATACAGTGGGAAATAAAATCCGGTAAACCTAAAAATAATAGCAAAGAAGCTTTTAAGGTTGAGGGTACTTTCTTTGATGTCATTAATGATGTTGATTCTTTTACTATTACTAATGAATTTCCATACCAGTCTCCCTTTAAAGTTACTAATGAATTCGTCTATCTAAAACAAAGTGTTCCTTACAGATACGGCAGAAGAACACATATATTGAAATTCAAAACAATTGAAGCTGCCAAAAAAAAGGCCCAAGAGATATGCTTAAAAAAACTCACAAAGCAGTTCTTTATAAAAGAAAGAAAAATAACTAGGAAAATCCTAATTGAGAAGTTATGCGTATAAGTATTGGTGAATTGTTATCGGTTCAAGCTTGGCCTGAAAGGCAAGTGACCAATCTTAAAAAAGAAGAAAAAGATAGAGAATATAGAAATGCTATATATAAACAAACGTATATAAGAAGGGTTTTGTTTGAAAAACATGAACCTTATAGTATAACGAGTTTAAAACTGTATGAAGAAATATGAGTATATCTATTGAAGATGAAGAAAAATTAATATCAATTACTATAAAACAAATGATTGATATTAAAGAAGAAAAAAAATACATAAATGCCGTACATAAACAGACATACATAAGAAGAGTTTTATTTGAAAAATGTGAACATAATACACCATCAAGAAGAATGAGTTTAATTGAAGATTTAAATATATATGAGTAACACAGGAATAACTGTTTGGAGCACACATACAATACAAGCTCAGTCTGTGGCTCAATCTTTAAATAAGGCTATTATATTTACAAAGCTACAAATAGCTCAAAGCCTTAAAAGAGAGAGAGACTTAAGAAATTCCATATATGAACAAACGTATATAAGAAGGGTCTTGTTTGAAAAACACGAACATCATTCATTCATAAATTCAATAAGCACAAAACTATCATTAACTAATTTAAGATTCTATGAGTAAAAGCATAATAGGAGAAAAACATTTAAAAGAAATGTCACAAGATTTTCTTAAACGAGAGCGTACATATAAAAGAATTGTGCTGTTTGAAAAATATATACAGTCTTTCGATTTTAATACATACGTAGAAGATTGTTATAGAATTTCACAAGGAATATACAACTATGAGTAAAATGCTAACTTTCAATGAATACGCCGATAAGATTACAGAAGAGTTTCTCGAAAGAAGACTTAGGCGAGAATGTACATACAAAAGAATTGTATTGTTTGAAAAATATACTCCAATAGTCATAGATACCATTTCAAATGTATGGCTAAACACACATTTACAAAGAACACAAGAAGCATGCTGGAATATCACCGGAATACCCACCGGAATGTTGAAGTGAAAAACTGACGTAACTAACTGATGCTTAAATATTTAATCCTCATATTAATCACCGGAATTATTCTGTTCAAAGTCCTTATAGAAAAGTTCAAAGATAAATGGCGTATATTCAACTGTAAAATCAATCTAAAACATACTTATAGGAAATCTAATGCCGGTATTAATAAAAAATTCACATCATTAGGTATGAGTTATTATAAGTGTGTTTATTGTAATCGATTTAAAGTTAATCATCAATTACCAGTACCAGATTCTTATATAAGAGAATTATTGAAGCAAAAAAGAATATATGACCTTACAGCCTATCAAAGATTTGTAATGATAGAGAAAATAAATTGGCCAACTACTATAGATAATCATAGAAATAATGAATATGCTCCGTATGAATATTTTTCGTAAAATCCTATGTAAACTAGGAAGGCACGAATATAAGGAAGATAATGAAGGAATTTACCATATAAGGAATTTCTTCGCCTTTTCTTATTATGGTTGTACCCACTGCAATAAGTACAAAATAACATTCAGCAACCCAATTGAACCTATGTTCCTAAGAGCTATCGTTAAACATAAAAAAGACTTTGAAGCTGAATCTATGCGGAGAAAAGTACTGTTTGAGAAAATACCCAAACCCAAAGGAAGAGAACTATATTCACTTTCTCTGGCTACCGGTGAAGTAACTACGAGAATATTGTCTGAAAATGAAGATACAGATGTTTTCTATGGATTTTACGACTATGGATATAACGCCTTTGAAATAAATGAAGATAGAATGAGAATAGATAACGTAGAAAGAGTAGATAGTCCTTTTGATATTTAAAAAACAAAAACAATGGCAGCACAGCAAAATTATAACCCAGAACGTCAATACAAATGTAAATTCTTTATTGATGAAAATGATTTTACTGCAATAAGTAAAGACAGCTTAAAAAAATGTTCTCCTAACTTAGAGAAGAATATGTTTTTGTGTGATATCCCTAAAAGTGGAGAAGTTTTGTTATTATCTCCTTATCATAATTTTAAAGCAGATTTATACCAAATAGAAACAGTTTATAGACATCTTTATGGTACTTCAGGTAGAATGATGGATATAGAAATAGAATACAGGATTTTAATGAAACTACTCTATGTGGCTACCAGAATAGTTATGGTTGAAAAACATAAGACTCCGTTTCCAATTCTAATTCCGGATAGGCGCATACATCCAATAGACGCATATAGAAATTACTATTACGAAGATGAGGATGGTGGATTTGAAATCGATACAGATGAAATAGAGGTTGTAGATTATGATAACAATATGCCTTTTTAATGGAAAAAGAATATGTTTATGATTTATTTGATTTGGTGGTCCTGAATAACAAACACACGTATTATGACGTTAAGGATGACATAAAACAAACCAGACACATTTTGGTTGAAAAGGTGAAGGTAGTAAAATCCTACTATCTTGACTCAAAGCGTCCAGAAGAAGAACATGTGGTTTATCAGGATTATACAATTTCATATAGTGCTTGGAATGAATTGAAATTGTTTGAAGAATGTTATGCTCCAGATTCTATATATAGATTCAAACTTTAATAAGAAAGATTGTAACAAAGAGTATTGATGGAGGAAAGAAGAATTGATGGAGGATTTTACTTTACAGTAATAACTTCAATATGTTCTAAGAAGTCAAGCATTCTTGGGCCAGGTTTTACACCGGATTTTAAATCATTAAGTCCTTTTTCTATAACCCAGCTATGAGAACCGTTTTTAGATAGTTCTTGAGAAGCCTTTTCATGGTTGATGGTAATTGTCGTTTCTTTTTGTTTTGTCGTTTTCATAGGGCAAATATACTGAACTGGTTTCTTAAAAGCAAGTGTAAATTTTTGGCGGAAAATTTTTGAAAGGTCGGTTTAATTTGGGGATAAAATTTTTTTTGGAAAATTTTTTGAAACCCAGTTTTTGGTTGGTTGAAAGGTTTTTTGGGTACCGGCCGGTTCAACATAGACATGAACCTAGACATGATGTCTATGTTCTGCCTATATATTGGTTTCATTTTTTTGGGAAAAAAATTGGGGAAAAAAATGCGCGTCAGGTCCGTCGACCCCCTCAAATAAGGCCTTTTGGGGCTAATTTTTGATACGATTAAATAAGGCCTTAAATAAGGCTTTAAACCTATATTAAGGGCTTAAACCCTATATGGCACTAAGGCTCTAAAATAAGGCCTTATATAACCTAGTGGTAGCAAGGGCTAGACGTCTAACAGAAATGTGATTGGGATAGTCGTATACCTGTGGTAAAATCCACTCGAACGTCCACGCCTCGACATCCGGTTCCGCCGTCGTCAAAAAGCTGCGTTGGGGGTAAACGAAAAAACCCCCTCATATTTCTACGAGAGGGTTTTAATCATAAGAGAGTATTAACCTTTAAAACTTGTGGAAAGGGATGGAATCGAACCACCGACACAAACGTTTTCTGGCATTCTGCTCTACCAACTGAGCTACCTTTCCTTGTTATATTGTACTATACGATTTTACTTGTTATTACGTTACACTTTTTTAAATGGTTTATCTAATTCTGCTTTGCCTTTTTTCCAAACTAAATTAAATAATTTATTATCTGCACACCAACCAAAAAAATCATCAAATAAACTATTGGTTACTTTATTCATTTTATCATTCCAACCTTTATGGTAAGCAGTCGTATATGCTTTTAAACATAATTCTTTACATTCTTGCTCGGTATATGTTTTTTCTATATGTACTTCGGACATATTGTACTATACGATTTTTGTTTCTTCTGCGTTACACCTCTCGGTGAACTTCGTTACACTTTAATTGTTTTGCCATATCAATTTCGGCACTTACTGATATAAGGTTTTTATACTTTATATCAAATTCAGTTTGAGCGTCTTTTAGTTCAGTATCAAAGCATAGCAAGTGATAATTACTTACTGATGTGAAACCTCCTTGCATTCTTAATACCCAAGCAATTCTTTCTCCTTGTGTAAGCTTGTTGTGGCAACCTTTACATATTGCTTTTTTATATGTATTCACTTCGGTTCCTATGTTTAATATATTCATAATGTACTATACGGAATTGCATATAATTACGTTACACTTGCTGAAATTATATGCTTAAACATATATACAACATTTGATAGAAGTTTGCAAGGATTTTACCGAAAAGTTGTTATTGTAAAAAATGTTTAAAACATTTTCTTTGAAGGATTTTACGAAAATGAGATGAAATCATTAGGAGTGCAGAAAAGGATGCACGCGTGGCTTCAGGAAGGTTCTGGTAAAGCACGCGGGTTAACAGTACTAGTGGTATCAAGGGTTTCAGAGGATTTTCGCAGCAAAAAAGCAGCTATACTGCAGCAAAACATGTCTATACGCCCCGGTTAAAATTTGCCATTTTTTTGCCATATAGATATACGATAATTCCAATTACATTTTTGTTAAACGATTTTGGTGTTCGTCTAACAAATTTCAATTTGGAAAAGTCGTATATCACAGGTCGGTTTGTACGGGGTTTTTGGCCGCTGAGGAGCTGCTCCGGGTAAAAAATTCATTTGTAGTTAATTTGTTAAAATTTGGAATTGGTGTAACATAGTTGTAACTATTATCGTATAGTACATTATACTAACCAAGTAAAACAAATAGAAAATGGAAAATGGAGTTTTTAATCAGTTAATGGATGCCTTTTTAAATTACAAAGGTGTTGGGTTTATTTCTTTACAATATCGCAGTAAAGAGAGTAATGAGTTAAGCAAGTGCCTATATAATATAGGTGCAAAGTTTGAGAATGCCGTTAAGAGTGATATTGACACTTTAAATGAGGGTGTTGAGTATGTTGAGAGTGATAAATACACTAAAGCTGATTGGGATTTAGCTTTAGCAGAGAGTAAGCAGTCCTTAATTGCACCGAACGAAAATCGTTCTAATGGGCAAAAAAATGCTTACGTTTCTTTGAATGAGAGTAACAATGGTTTAAAGTTAAACTATTCTACTTTAGAAGTTTACTTGTTTGCAAAACAAGAGAGTAAAGTTGTTTTAGAGCAAGGGGTTTACAAAGTTGTAAATTCTAAAGCTAAAACGATAGCTAAAAATGTTATCAAAAAGAATTTAAAGTCAGCGAAGTTTCGCACTTTAATTCTTAAGAATGTTGCAGGTAGTGTTAAGGTTAATAAGCAGATTATTAACATTGATGGTGTTGATAGAGAAGAAAATGTTGCAGAGGTAATTGTTTTTGAGTAAGCAATAACTCCCTATAAATTTAAAAGCCTTGCAGAAATGTAAGGCTTTTTTGTTGCCCTGAAGTTTCCTGAATTTTTCCCCCGTATAGCCCTGAATAAAAAATCATATCATATCGAATAGGATATACGAAGTTTCCAATTTAGTTTTTGTTAAACGCTCCCTATCGTCTAACAAATTTCAATTTGGAATTATCGTATATCATAGGTTTTTGGTTCCGGTTTCTCCCTGCCAGTTCTTCTGGGGAAATGCAGGGGTGTAACGTATCTCTCCCTTTTATCGTATAGTACAATAACCAACCAATAAACTTATGGCAAATAAAATAACAATCATAAAAAAAGGACAATTTGTTTACGGAAATGATATTGAAAATTTCGCAAATAAAAATGATTATAGTGCTGAATACTATGGTGGCAATGTTATTGGTGAAAGTTTTATTATATTAAAACATAATGAGAAAGATATAACAATTAGTTTTATTTTAGAAAGTGCTACTTCTAATCAATATGTTTATGAGTGTGTTTATTCGGATTTAAAATAATAACTTTACAATATGACATTAGAGCAAGGACAAACATTAATAGGCAAACGAGTTCTCATCAAAACTGATAAAGGTGTTGAGGTAGGAGGGATATTAGAATTTCTCGGCTATAATGAACATATGCCAACTTGGGGTTTGCAAGCAACTATTGGTAGAATGCCTATTCAACACGTATCGCTTGATAATATAAAAGTATTGGATGAAAAAACCAAAAAGTTTGTAACGCCACAATTTTAAATTTCGTATAGTACATTATGGATATAGAACGTCAAAATTTTATGAATGAAGTAGAAGTTGAGATTAGGAAACAAAAAAGAGACAGCTTGCCTACTGAACTTTCAACAGAGGATGAAATATTTTTCCATTTTATGGAAGAAATTATGTTCACAGATAGTATCCAAGATATGTACAACGAGTGTAAAACACGTTTCGGTTCAACCTTAGAAAAATTAAAAGATTAATATATGGCAATGATTCCAATTGGTCATTTCCGATACTTATCAAGTAAAGTTGGAGGATATGGAAAAAATAACGAAGTAGATAATAAAGAAGATAAAAACGCCAAAATGGGATGTTTGTCGGTTATTATTGTTCTTCTTGCTTTTGTTATAGCGTTATTTTGTGCCTATTGCTAAGTGTAACGTAGTTGTGAGTAAAATCGTATAGTACATTATAATCAACCACAATATGACAAAAGAATTAGTAACTATAGAATTTAGATACCGAGATATACCCAAAGGAGATTGGGATAGTAGTTGTAAATCAAAAACTATCACCATTGGCGTATTTGATACATTGGATGAGGCGATTGTTGAGGGTAATAAAGTTTTAGATGTTTTGGAAAGTAAATTCGACATTCATACTTTTCCTGATGGCAGAAAAGCCAACAAAGACAGATTTGGTAAAAATAATGGTTGCTTTGGTAGTGCTAATAGATTAGTAACGGACTTGGCTTATTTACGAACTCCTTTTAGTTTTTTTGTTAAAATAGAAAAACTTACTTACGCTGATGTAGGAGAAATTATTGCAGAAGTGTTAGATGCTGGCAAAAGATATAAAGAACATAAACTTTCCGAACGAGAAGATTAGTGTAACGTAATTATAAGTAAAATCGTATAGTACATTATAACCAACTAACCAACCACAATATGAATTTAGCAAAAATGCCTTTATCAGAATTGCAACGTATTTCTTTTTTAGTAAATAAATTTGGAACAAAATTAAAAATTTGTTACAATGCTAATGAAATTAAAGAAGAGATTGAAACTCGTGTTTTAATTGCAAGAGAAAAAGTTATGTCAAGACTTAGCTATGAGATTCAAGATGAGTTTAATAATTTATGTGTTGAAGTTGATGGTAATTTTGGTGAGATGGTAAGAGTAGTAAAAAAATGTAATAATTGTAAAAAAATACACGACTGTGAGTGTAACGTACAATAAAGTAAAATCGTATAGTACAATATGACAACAGAAAAGATAATATCATTATATATCGTTGGAACATTATTATTTGTTTCAGTAATACTTTTTATTCGTTCTATTGTAAAGTTCGTAAAAAATGGTTTTATGTCGGATGATGATAAAGCTATTCAAAAAATGATGAAAAAAGAAGTAGACGATTTATTCAAGAGAAGAAGTAATTAGTCATTTTTTAAACAGTTAAAAGATTAAGTGTAACGTACAATAAAATAAAATCGTATAGTACAATATAACCAACCAAACAAACATATTATGAGATATACAATAGTAGTTACAGTGTGGATAATTTTTATTCTTACTGTTAAAGAAAATCAAATAGCAACAATAGGTTGTGCAGTAGTGCATATATTAGCAATGATTGGAGACACAATCAATGATTTGGTAAAACAAAGCAAAGCAAGTGCTGAGGCAACTTTAAGAAGTAACGAGTCAATAGCATTGGATTTATTAAGAGAATTAAATAGAAAATAATTATGGATAATCAATATAACCCATTCGCTTTTATATCAACTGATATTGTAGTTTTTAATGGCTTGGTAGTTTCATTCGGTTCAATATCTTTTATGGTAAGCGA
>Ga0315289_10016072_pt1 | contig 10355 bp, 8 predicted proteins | sample YL17G11_40_MG_FD_203452 | JGI IMG/M metagenome (GOLD analysis project Ga0315289, IMG submission 203452) | Sediment microbial communities from Yellowstone Lake, YNP, Wyoming, USA - YL17G11_40 | ecosystem: Environmental > Aquatic > Freshwater > Lake > Sediment | place: USA: Wyoming | collected...
TCCGCATTCGTATCGATAATTTATAAACCAATGTTGGTAGATAAGGTAAGAGACACAATTAAGCGCCTAAATTTATTGGAATTCGGAGATAAGGTCTTAGTGGCTGTTTCTGGGGGGCCGGATTCTGTGGCTCTTTTATTAATACTAAACGATTTACGGCATGAATTTGGTTTAGAGCTGCATATTGCGCACCTTGACCATATGTTAAGAAAAGAATCCGCAAAAGACGCAGCATTTGTAAAAAAAATAACAGGCAAACTACATCTCTCTATTACCACCGCCAGAATTAATGTTGGCTCTTTGGCGAAGAAGAGGTCACTTGAAGAGGTGGCCAGGGAGGCGCGCCTAGATTTTCTATTTAAGACTGCCAAAAGAATAAAAGCAGATAAGATTGCCCTTGGTCACACTAAAGACGATCAGGCAGAGACTGTGCTGATGCGCCTAATTAGAGGCTCAGGCCTTGAGGGGTTACGTTCTATATTACCCAAAAGAAATATTCGCGGGTTTATTGTAATAAGACCACTGATTGAGGTAACCAGAGACGAAATAGTTAAATACCTAAAAGAGAAAAAAATAAAACCCAGATTAGACAAGACAAATTTAGAGACCAAATTCTTAAGAAATAGGATTAGAAATGTGCTTATTCCATATTTAAAAAAATTTAATCCGAATATAAAAGATATTCTGGCAGATATGACAAATAATATAGGTTATGATTATGATTATTTAATTAACGTGGCCCAGACAGCCATAAATAATTCAAAATCAAGAACTAAGAACTCAGAGATAAAGATTAATTTGGAAAAATTCCTGAAATATCCGCTTGCGATTCAAAGGATGATGATACGTCTGGCAATTAAGGATTTTAAGGGCGATTTAAGAAAAATCAGTTTCCAGCACTGGAAAGAGATAGAGGACTTAATTTATAACCGGCCATTTAATTCTATCGTGGATTTGCCTGCCAAAATTGTAGTCAAAAAGTTGAAAAATTACCTATCCGTGGGTATTAAATAGCCTACTTGATTTTATTTAGATTTGAGATATAATTTATAGACTAACAAATTTTTCAAACAAGGAGAAATATTATGCCTATAGGAAAATTACCTAAGATAAAGAAGTCTCAATCTTCCAAAAAGAATAATTCTATCAAGACAATTATTATCATGCTTATTATTTTTGGGATATTTTATATTATAAATTTCGGAAATACGAATATCTATAATATGCCCAAAGAGATTAGCTATAGCGAATTCTATAATTATCTAAAAAATAATAAGACTAATACTAAAATTGAATCCGTTACATTGATAGAAAACGAAGTCAAGGGAAAATTCAGCGACGGTTCTGAGTTTAAACTGCTCATTCCTAACGATGATAAAGAGATTATTGGTCTAATGCGCGAGAATGTCTCCAAGGTCGAGGTAAAATCAGCCAGTAATTTCCTGACGCAGGCGATTTCATTTTTAGGGCCGATGCTCTTATTATTTGGAATATTTTGGTTTTTCTCTTATAGGGGTTCTCAGATGGGAGATAAAATCTGGTCATTCGGAAAGGTAAGGCCCAAGACTGTCATCGAGGGCCAAAGCCAGAAAGTAACCTTCAATGATGTGGCTGGTGTTGATGAGGCAAAGGAGGAATTAAAAGAGGTTATAGATTTTTTAAAAGACCCCAAAAAATTTCAGCGACTCGGAGGCAAAATCCCTAAAGGAGTTTTACTTGTAGGCCCGCCGGGCTGCGGAAAGACCTTGATTGCCAAAGCTATAGCAGGCGAAGCCAGCGTTCCGTTCTTTAACATCAGTGGTTCGGATTTTGTAGAGATGTTTGTGGGGGTAGGTGCTTCTAGGGTGAGGGATTTATTCGAGCAAGGCAGGCGTGCTGCCAAGGTCTTAGGTAAAGGCGCAATTATCTTTATTGATGAAATAGATGCGGTGGGCCGACTGCGTTTTTCTGGCATTGGTGGTGGGCACGACGAGAGGGAACAGACCTTGAATGCCCTGTTGGTTGAGATGGACGGTTTTGATGCTCAAGAAGGCATAATTCTTATTGCCGCCACAAACCGACCCGATACTCTGGATCCGGCACTTCTTCGTCCAGGCAGATTCGACCGTCATATTGTAATTGATAGACCTGATATCTTGGGCAGGGAGGCGATACTTAAAGTCCATACGCGTAAAATTAAATTAGTTAAAGACTTGGATTTAATGTCGATTGCCAGACAGACGTCTGGATTTTCTGGTGCGGACCTGGCAAATCTATGTAATGAGGCGGCGCTCTTGGCAGCCAGGTACAATAAAGAAGCAGTAGGAAAAGAAGAATTAGAAGCGGCAATTGAAAGGGTTATTGCCGGGCCAGAAAGGAAGAGCAGGGTAATCTCCAAGAAAGAAAAGGATATTGTGGCCTATCATGAATCTGGCCATGCACTCCTGGCATTATTAAAACCCGGGACTGACCCCTTACATAAGGTTTCTATCATCCCCCGAGGTGTAGCTGCCTTAGGTTACACCATGCAGTTGCCTTTACAGGACAGATACATAATGACTAAATCAGAGTTAAAGGATAGGCTCGTGGTTTTATTAGGCGGCCGCGTCTCAGAAGAGCTTAATATAGGGGAGATTACTACCGGCGCAGAGAATGACCTTGAGGTGGCCACCCATGCAGCCAGGCGTATGGTCTGTGAATTTGGTATGAGCGAAAGGCTCGGTCATATAACGCTGGGCAGGCGCGAAGGCCTGATATTTTTAGGCAAGGATATTGTGGAAGAGAAAAATTACAGCGAGGAGACAGCCAGGGTGATTGATGAAGAAGTGCGTAAAATCGTAGATGATGCCTATATTGAGGCAAAACAATTATTAAATGAAAATCAGGATAAATTAAAGCTTCTGGCGAATACCTTGTTAGAGAGAGAGGTTTTAGACGGCGAGGAAGTGAAACGAATTTTGGGATTTCAAGTGACACCTAAAGAAGAACCAAAACCGGAGGCAAAACCCGCTTAGTTGCACTTATTAAAAAAGATTATATGTTAACGCAGATTATCGCGGATTGCCTGCCGACAGGCAGGCACGCAGATGGTCGCAGATACCTAAACTTTAAGGATATCAGGAAATCAGGATACCAGTAGGGGAGATTATCAGCATACCAGGAAATCAGATTAAAATTAAAAGATTTATCCTCTTTTTCTGATAAGCTGATATTCTACCCACTGATACTCTGATAGTCTGGTATACTTATACAATCTGGGTAAATCTGCGTTAGATTTGCGTGAATCTGCGTTTAAGATAACTTTTCGAGTTTCAAAAACTAAATTAATCTGATTATGGATATTAGGATACTATCAGTTAATAATATCGAGGAAGTAAAAAGACAGATGTATTTGATCGGAACCGATGAATACGGTATCAGGATCATGGCACTCAAATCTGAGCTGCGCCTGATAAAAATCGCAGGCCTTTCTAATATTGCCGCAAATATCTTGAAACAGGAGCTATTGTCTTTAGGTGCAGATGCGGCTATCTCAAGAGGCTCATTGACAGGCGCCAGCAAAAAGACAGATTGCCTGGTAATGGCAAACAGGTTGCAGCTTAATAGACTCAATGAAAAATTAAGGATGCAACCCTTTAAATTAGGTGAATTGGCAGACCAGATTAACACAGTTTTAGATAATTACGAGCGCGATAAATTCTTAATCAAGACAGCGCGCTTTAGTTTAGATTTAAGCCAACGGGTGCATCTCGTGGGAATTGTAAATATCACTGACGACTCTTTTAGCGGAGATGGTCTGTTAAATAAATTCAATAGCCGGGATTGTATTATCAGGCATGTAGAAGAAATGGTAGAAGACGGTGCTGATATAATTGATATCGGAGGGGAGTCAACCCGGCCAGAAGCAAGGCCTGTTTCCTTAAAAGAGGAATTAAACAGGACGATTCCAATCATAAAGTTACTCTCTAAACGGATTAAGGCGCCTATTTCTATTGATACCTATAAGACGCAAGTAGCGAGGCAGGCTTTAGATGCCGGTGCCAGTATCGTCAATGATATTATGGGTACCCCTCTTGATGGCTCAATGGCACGGTTAGTAGCAAAATTTAAGGCATCCCTTATTATCATGCACATAAAAGGAAAGCCGTCTACGATGCAAAATAACCCTCAATACAAATCCTTAATGTCAGAAATAATCAGCAGCCTAAAAAAATCCCTTGATAAAGCAATCGCAAATGGCCTAAATTCTTCCAGTATTATTATTGATCCGGGTATTGGCTTTGGTAAGACAGCACAACATAATCTTTGTATCTTAAAAAACCTATCGCAATTGAAGTGTCTTGGTCGTCCTATCTTGGTGGGCCCGAGCAGAAAATCATTTATCGGAAAGGTATTAGGCGGCCTAGCCGCACAAGATAGGTTATTTGGTACAGCCGCAGCTTGTGTCTTAGCAGTTACCAACGGTGCAAAAATATTGCGTATCCATGATATAAAAGAGGTCAAGCAGCTGATACGTTTAACAGAGGCGATTAACAAATCCCATAATGCAGACAATTGATTTTATCTTTGGCATCTGGAAGACTGTTGTAGAGATTTGTATACTTTGGTTTGTTTTCTATCGTGTTATTCTCTTTTTTGAAGGCACGCGCGCCTTTCAGCTTTTAAAGGGAATAGTCATCCTGGTCCTTGCCTTTTATGTCTTTCAGAAACTTCAGCTAAATACCCTCAATTGGTTACTTACCAAATTATTTGCCATCTGGGTCATAGGAATTTTAATTATATTTCAACCGGAATTAAGATATGGCCTAGCCAGGCTTGGTCAACAGCACCTGTTTTATGTTCCCCCTGAAGAAGAATTATTCGCTATATTCAAAGACGTTGGTTTGGCTGTAGTTTCCTTCTCTTCGAAAAAGATTGGTGCGCTAATTGCCTTTGAGAGAGAGTCAGGTCTTAAGACCTATGTGGAGAGTGGTGTATATTTAGATACAAAAGTATCTCCAGAAATTATCGAGACAATCTTTATACCAACAAGCCTCTTGCATGATGGGGGCTTGATTATTCAGGCAGGCAGAGTTATCGCAGCGTCTTGCCTTTTTCCGCTTTCACATAGGTCAGACTTGCCTTTGAATTTTGGTATGCGGCATCGGGCAGCGATTGGTTTGACCGAAGAGACAGATGCGGTGGTAGTAGTGGTTTCGGAAGAGACAGGGCGGATTTCCCTTGTAGTAGAGGGCGAGGTTAAGGCCGTCGCAGATAAAGAGGAATTGATTAAGGACTTAAAGAAGCTGTTTAAAAAGAAAAAAACAGATGAAGAACTTCCTAACCTATAATCTCTGGTTCAAGATTATCTCGCTTCTCTTAGCCATTGTCACCTGGCTTTACGTCAATGGTGAACTATCTGGCCACAACTTTTAATGCTTGAAATTACAGCCCTTCACATAATTCGTTCAGGGCTGTTGATTACACAGATTTTAGAAAGATTACACAGATTATCTCGCCGATAACTTATCTGTGTAATCTGCATTTTCCCGCTTTGCGGGATCCCGCTAGATATTTACTATTATTCGGGATAATCGGTGTAATCATAAAATATTCTTTTTATGAAGCCTTATAAAATTAAATTAGGAGTAAATATCGACCATATAGCTACACTTCGGCAGGCGCGTATGGGGCTGGAGCCTGATTTAATAAAGGCGGCAAAAATCGTCGAATCTGCTGGCGCAGATGGTATCGTGGTGCACTTAAGAGAAGACAGGCGTCATATTCAGGACAGGGATGTAGAGATTCTAAGAAAAATGGTTAAGACTAAACTGAATTTAGAGATGTCCATCAATAGCTCAATAGTGGATATTGCTTGTAGGATAAAACCGGATATGTCTACGTTGGTGCCAGAAAAAAGAGAAGAGCTTACTACCGAAGGCGGGCTGGATGTATTATCCCATAAATCAAAAATTAAAAGAGCCATAAAAAAACTTCACTCGGCAGGAATAAAGGTAAGTCTATTTATCGACCCGGATAAAAAACAGATAGATGCAGCAGCCCAGACAGGGGCAAAGATTATTGAGCTACACACCGGCAGATACGCCGAGGCCAAAACCAAAAGGCTTAGAAATCATTACTTAAATCAACTTAAAGCGGCAGCCTGTTACGCCCATAGCAGGGGGTTTCTGGTTAATGCGGGTCACGGCTTAGATTATGAAAATGTCCAGCCTGTAGCAAAGCTCCCCTTTATCGAAGAACTAAATATCGGATATTCCATAATCTGTCGGTCTGTATTTGCGGGGTTGGCTACGGCAGTAAGACAGATGAAGAAATTAATCAAGTGAGACCACAACTTATGGAATGAAATGACATAAGTTGTAAGGTCGAACTTGACCCCCCACCACTTTTTAGAGTTACTGGATTTATAGAAATGTGGTGGGGAGTGAGATACATCTTTAATTTTATTTCAAAGGCATTTTTAAAAAGTGGTGGGGGGTTTAATTCGCACAAATCACTTAGCTTCACTTTCGTTCGCTAAGTGATGTGCTCATTAAAATGATTATCGGAACAGGCGTCGATATAACTGAAGTAAAAAGATTGCGCCAGGCAGTAGAGAAATGGGGAGAGGGATTTCTGCATCGCGTCTTTACTGCTGAAGAATTAGAAAATGCCAAGAGCCGCGGCAGTTTATATCAACATCTGGCAGGAAGATTTGCCGCAAAAGAGGCGGTGTTTAAGGCATTGGGTGATCAGGGATTGACGTGGAGGGATGTCCAGATTTTAAATGACAAAGAAGGTAAACCCTATTGCCAGATTCTTAATGGCAGAGGAAAGAAAATAGATATTCATGTATCTATTTCGCATGTAAAAAATTATGCGGTTGCCAGCGCGGTTATTGAGAAGAAAACTTAATTCCCACAAGGCTGAATTCGGCCATATCCTGATTTTGGCTGGTTCCCTGGGATTTACTGGCGCGGCTCTTCTTTGTGCTCGGGCAGCACTTCGAGCGGGCGCTGGTCTTGTTACATTAGGGATTCCCAGTGGTCTTATTAATGTATATTCGAGGAGAGTGGTTGAGGTGATGACCTTACCACTTGCCCAAACCCCTAAAAAAACCCTCAGCCTAAATGCATACAGCCAGATAAAAAAAATACTTCCCAAAATCGATGTTTTAGTTCTTGGTCCCGGCCTTTCCCAAAATAAGTCCACTCAAGAATTAATCCGCAAGATAATAAGGACTGTTGACAAACCCATGGTTATTGACGCTGATGCTCTTAACGCCCTCGTCGGACACCTTGATATTTTACTCGCTACTCGTCCCTCGACTTCGCTCGGGATGGTTCGAGGGATGGTGAGCTTGTCGAACCGCTACTCGCTACTCGCTACTCGAATTTTGACTCCGCACCCTGGTGAGATGGTTAGATTATTAGGGGTTTCGATTAAGAAAATTCAGCAAAATCGAAAAACTGTTGCCAAAAGATTTGCTAGAGATTATAATACTGTTTTAGTTTTAAAAGGCCATAGAACATTGGTGGCTAGTCCGAAAGGAGAAATCTACGTAAATTCAACAGGTAACCCTGGTATGGCGACTGCCGGCAGTGGCGATGTTTTAACGGGAATTATCGGCGCATTCTTAGGTCAAGGTCTGGATGCGTTTAGTGCTGCAAAATTTGCCGTATATTTACACGGCTTAGCCGGAGATTTAGCCACCAAAGAAAAGACACAACTAGGACTAATTGCCTCGGATATAATTGATAGAATCCCTGAGGCAATTAAGAAGTGCTCTTAACTGATAATTAACTTATATTCATAGATTAGGGCGTCACAAAAGTGCCGCCCTTGATTACAGTGATTAAGAAAATAGATTACGGCGATTAAATCTCGATGGACTAATCTCTGTAATCTTATTAAAAATCGCTGTAATCATAGGCTGGAACGCTTTTTGTTACAGCCTATTCATAGATTAAAAGGAGGTAGACAAGGTGCTCCTGGGTTGCTTATGTGACAATAGCCAATAAATTGTATAAGATTTTCAACAATGTCTATAAAACTCAACCTTCTTAGGCTTACCTGGACAAACCTACCCTAACTTACCTTGATTATAATTCCAAGCACAGCAATTAGTTATAACTATTTGTTCTTATTGTAGTTAAATTGGCACGATTTATGCTCTTAATAAAGACGGAGATGTATTTATTTTTATAAATACGCGATTTATCCAATAACAATGAAACAATTTTAGCATGTTCCTAAAGACAATATTTTCAAATAGAAAGCTTAAGGAGGCTAAAAATGATAAATAACAGAATTGGCGATGTGCTTTTAAAACTCGGCAAGATTAACCCTGAGCAGATTGATATGGCCGTAGAAGAACAGAGGCAGAATAAGCAGCCTTTGGGTGAAATACTGATTAAATTAGGTTTTGTATCCGATAAAGAAATTGCCCTGGCTTTATCTAAACAGCTGATGATTCCCTATATTGAATTAGGCGAAGATTTTAAACTTGAACAAGAAGATGTAAGGCTCATACCCGAAGTAATAGCCCGCAAGTATTGTCTCATTCCTTTTAAAAAAGATAATAATGTGATTACTATATTAATGAAAGACCCCCTCGACATGGAAGCGATAAACACTGTTCGGGCCCTGACTAATTTAGAGGTGCGTAAGGCAATAAATATCGAAGAAGAGATTTTGGCAGCCATAAACAAGTTTTATAAAGAAGAGGCACATATAGAGAGAAATCTAAAAGACATAGTGGCTTTAGAAAATGGAAAAGTAAGTGAGTATATCGAGGATGAGTCTGCTGATGCTGACCAGTTACGTATCCGCGCAAACGATGTGCCAGTAGTACGATTTGTGAATTTGCTATTACTCCAGGCAATAAGAGATAGGGCTAGTGATATCCATTTTGAGCCTGGCGAAAAAGATGTGAATGTTCGGCTGCGTATAGATGGCAAATTAAGAAATGTGACTCCTCCGCCAAAAAGCCTGTATCAGGCCATTGTTACACGGATCAAAATCCTTTCTAATATGAATATCGCTGAAAGAAGACTTCCGCAGGATGGAGGGTTTAAATTCAAGGTACATAATCGAAAAGTAGACATTCGTACTTCCTCTTTGCCAGAGGCATGTGGCGAAAAAATAGTTCTGAGAATCTTAGACCAGCAATCTTTGCTGATTAATATGGAGGATCTGGGTTTTGATACGGATATGCTTCGGAAGTTTCAGAAGATCCTCAAAAAACCGCACGGTATAATACTTTTGACCGGCCCTACCGGAAGCGGCAAGACCACCACCCTTTATAGTGCCTTAAATTTCTTAAAAACCCCGGAAAGCAATATCCAGACCGTAGAAGACCCCATAGAGTATCGTATCGAAGGCATAAATCAGATGCAGATTAAGCCACAGATTGACCTAACATTCGCCAATGCCTTGCGTTCGATCCTAAGACAAGACCCGGATATAATAATGATTGGAGAAATCAGGGATTTGGATACCGCCCGTATAGCCATACGCGCTGCTACCACTGGTCATCTTGTATTAAGTACTCTACACACCAACGATGCCACATCTGCATTTAACCGCTTAAAGGATATTGGCGTTGAACCGTATCTCATTGCCGCTACTGTGAATCTAGTAATATCCCAGAGGTTGGTGAGGGTTTTATGTAAAGAATGTAAGGAACAGGTAAATCCCTTGCCAGCTGTTTTAGAGACAATCAAATCCGTTTATCCGGATGCTGATACCTGGAAATACTATAAAGAAAAAGGCTGCAAGCATTGTTTTAATACCGGATACAAAGGACGAACAAGTATATTTGAATTTTTAGAGGTAACCGAACCTATAAAGGAGATGATCTTAGAAGGCACAGGAGAGCATACCTTAAGAAAGACGGCTATCGAATTAGGGATGCTGACTTTACTGGCCAGCGGTTTTAATAAAGTAAGACAGGGAACTACGACTATTGAGGAAGTTTTAAGCGTTTGCTCCACCACTTAAATTCTTTAAATAAAAAATATGTTATCAGAGTATAATTTTATCGCCAAAGATAAAGAAGGTGTTGTAGTTAAAGGCTCATTACAAGCGAAGTCCCGTTATGAAGCAGTCAGTGTATTAAAAACAAGGGACTTAACTGCTTTATCCATTTCTTCTTTAGCTAAGGAGGAACCTAAATCACATAAGAGTTCTAAGACTCTTGATAAGAAAAGCCGTTTCCTCTCTCGGTCTCGGATTAGCCTGACCGAGTCTTTTGTTTTCTGGCGTCAGCTTTCTGTCTGTATAAATTCAGGCATAAATTTACTCGAGGCATTGGAATCTATTGCCCAGGATATGGAGAACCCTTATTTTAGAGGGATAATCTTTGATGTAATTGACGATATAAGAGGCGGGCTATC
>Ga0315289_10016074_pt1 | contig 10353 bp, 10 predicted proteins | sample YL17G11_40_MG_FD_203452 | JGI IMG/M metagenome (GOLD analysis project Ga0315289, IMG submission 203452) | Sediment microbial communities from Yellowstone Lake, YNP, Wyoming, USA - YL17G11_40 | ecosystem: Environmental > Aquatic > Freshwater > Lake > Sediment | place: USA: Wyoming | collected...
CGAAGAAAAAGATCTCTTAATCCTCTCGGACGACATCTACGATAATTTCGTCTTTGACAAACCCTCCTGTCCATGTATGGGTCAACTTTATGAAAAAACTTTAACCTTTGGCGGGTTCTCAAAGGGTTGGGGAATGACCGGATGGAGACTGGGTTATGCAGCGGGTCCTCGGGACATCCTCCAACAAATGACCACGCTTCAACAATATACGTTCTCAAGCGTCAATTCCTTTGCTCAAAAGGTAGCCGTAAAGGCCCTTGACTTCAATGTGGATGACCACATTGAGCAATATAAAAAGAAAAGGGATCTTATTTACGAAGGTTTGAAGGAAAAGTATCGCGTTCAAAAACCTCTCGGCGCCTTTTACATCTTTCCGGAGGTCCCAGGAGGAGACGGAGAGGCCTTTGTAGAGCGGACCATTCAAAATAATCTTTTCATCATCCCAGGCAGTGTCTTCTCAAAAAGAAATACCCACGTCAGAATCTCCTTTGCTGCATCAGAGGAAATGCTCCTGAAAGGAATTGAGGTCCTTAATCGTATCAGTTAAAATAAAACAGTCATTAGGTCATTAAGTTATTGGGTCATTGTAAATCATCATCAGAGACGGGTTCCAAAAATGACTCAGTGACTTAATGACTCAGTGACTTCCAATAAGCCTGGCAGGAGAAAGAATGGATGCAAGTTGATCTACAGGCAGTATGTGAAATTACGGAAGAGAATAATGTCAGATAAAGAAGAAAGAGTTCTTCTTGGAAACGAAGCGATTGCAAGAGGGCTCGTGGAGTCAGGATGTCAATTTTTCGCTGCCTATCCAGGAACTCCCAGTTCCGAAATTCTGCCGGCTGTCGTTCGATTCAAAAAAGAAAATAACCTAGACATTTATATTGAGTGGTCCACTAACGAAAAGGTGGCCTTTGAAAACGCTCTCGCTGCTTCCTATACTGGGAAACGGGCTGCTGTAGCCATGAAACAGGTGGGGCTCAATGTGGCCACTGATCCGCTCATGAGTTCAGCCTATATCGGTACGGTGGGAGGTTTTGTGATCATCAGTTGCGATGACCCCGGACCTTATTCTTCCCAGACCGAACAGGATACTCGCTTTATGGCTATGTTTGCAAAGGTTCCGGTTTTCGATCCGGCAAATCCAAAAGAAGCCCAGGAGATGTTACCTATCGCTTTCAATCTTTCGGAAAAATTTGAGATTCCTGTCATTCTTCGTCCGGTATTGAGGGTTTCTCACGCCCAGCAAACCATCACGTTCAATCCCATTCCCAGAATTGAAAGGAAGGCCAACTTTCCACGCAATCCACAGCGATGGAGCGCAACGCCTCGATTCCGATTCATTCTCCATAAGCAACTCAACATGAAGCTCCAAAAAATTGCAGAAGAGTTCAATTCCATGACCTTTCTCAATTTCATTGAGAATGATCGGGAAAAGGCGGTTTTGGGAATTATCGCTGGTGGAATTGGTTATGCCATAGCTCGGGATATTCTCCCAGAACTAGGTTTGCAGAAAGACATCCCTATTCTCAAAATAGGAACTCCATTCCCCTTTCCCACCGAGGTGGTGGAACCATTCATCCAGAAATGCGATCACATCCTGATCCTTGAAGAAACCGAACCGGTCATTGAGCTTCAGATCCGGGACAAATCAAAAATCTATGGACGATTGGACGGCATGATACCCAATGAAGGAGAGATGCTTCCTGAAGTCATTACCCAGGTGATATCCAATCTTTGTAAAAGGTACTCCATCCCTGTAGGTGAGGTCCCTTCTACTGAATCTCTTGAGAAGATGGTTGCAGGACTTGGCTTGCCTATTCGTCGGCCAACCCTTTGCTCAGGATGTCCTCATCGATCTTCTTTCTACGCCCTTAAGAAAGCCTTCCCTAACGGGATTTTCCCTAGTGACATCGGTTGTTATACCCTGGGAATGAATATGGAATCAGTAGATACCTGTCACGACATGGGGGCTGCCATCACCATTGCAAGCGGCCTGTATCAAGCCTATCACCAAGATGGCAAAGAGATCCCAATCATTGCCACCATTGGAGACTCGACCTTCTATCACTCCGGTGCCCAGGGACTCTTGAATGCTGTATATAATGGAGCCAAGTTCATTCTTGTGATCCTTGACAATTCCATCACGGCAATGACGGGTATGCAACCAACCCCGGAATCCGGAGTGACAGCGGACGGCCATCCCGGTACGTCCCTCTCCATTGAGGAGTTGGTTAAAGGATGCGGGGTTAAATATATTCGCGTTGTCAATCCATACGATATCAAGGTGATGATCCGCGAAACTCAAAAGGCTTACAAATATACCCAACAACCAGACGGTGGCATGGCTGTCCTCATTGCTCGTTACCCCTGCATCATCTATCAAAAAGAGCAGCTCAAGGTGAATCCTATCAAGGTGGAAATCCGTTATATTCCTCCACCAGAGAGGGGTCTCCCACAGGTGAAAAGCGGAGAGATGGACAAATCCCTTTTGCCTGTCTTTCAAGATGAGGCTTGTTATCAATGCGACACCTGTATGATCCAGTGTCCTGAGGGAGCGATTTCCAAGACTTTTGACGGCTATGTCATAGATTACAACAAATGTACAGGTTGTCGCGTCTGTGCCCAAGAGTGTCCTACCTCAGCGATCGATATGCCAGCTATGGGTGCCTGTATTGGTTGCGGGTACTGTCTCAAACGGTTCGAATGTCCTTCATTACTTAGAGGAGAAGATGGCCGTGTGGAAATCAACCGATTGACCTGTGTGGATTGCGGTCTCTGTGTGCAGGTCTGCGCTCAGGAAGCCATCTACCAAGTTGATTGGGCCACTGCCATTCCCCTCTCCCCTGGAGGGAGAGGGATAGGGTGAGGGGGAACTGCGCAAATGAACGTCCAGCTGATTATTTCCGGCGTGGGAGGCCAAGGGGTTCTCCTGCTCACACGGATTTTTTCAGAGATGGCTCTCAAAGAAGGGTATCCCATGATCGGCTCAGAAGATCACGGGATGAGTCAAAGGGGTGGCTCTGTCATTACCTATCTAAAAATTGGGGACTTCAATAGCCCCCTTGTGAAAAGAGGAAATGCCGACATTCTCTTATCCCTTGAAAAGAACGAGGCCTATAAAACGCTCCACTTTCTCAAGCCCTCTACGAACGGTCAGAACGGCGGTCTCTGTTTTATCAATGCCCCAGATCCTAATTATATGGAGAAACAAATTCGGGATCACCTGAAAGAAAAAGGGATTGAAGTTTACATTTTTGGAGCAGATCGGGTAGCCAAGGAAATGGGATCGATCCAATCGGCTAATATTGCCTTGATTGGTTTTGCCTCTGCCCACTCCAGGTTTCCATTTTCTCATGAAATACTCAGAGAAGCCATAGAACGGGTGACTCATCCAAGGTTTCGAGAAGTGAGTCTGAAAATATTTGATAAAGGATTCTTAGAGGGTCGAAAATCTATGAAGCCGTAACTTTTATTGTCAAACATCCCCTCTCACCGGCTTGAAGTCTTTCCCAATCTTTTTGGGAGCCCTGGAAAAGTCGTTCTTCACTCCCGCCTGCGATAGGCAGGGCTCATTGCCACCTGAGATGGAGGGCTCAAAAGGCTTTTTTCATACCAGAGAGATACGAATGGATGCCTGGATAAAAATCCGCTCTTTTTCTATTTAACCCCAATCTTCAAATCAACACTATGCTCTTTGCCTGCCTACCGCAGGCAGGCGCTATGCTATTTGGACAGGGTCAAATATTTTATGGATGACCCCACAGTCCCCTATTCGTAATGAGTCCACATCCTTATAATCTTAACGGTCCTTATCTCTTCCAAGACCTGGTAGATCAGACGGTGTTGAATATTGATGCGACGTGAATAGGCACCCGAAAGATGTCCAAGCAATTTTTCAAAAGGTGGCGGAGTTTGGAATGGGTTCTGGGATAGTATATGAAGCAGCCTTTCAGCTTTCTGCCTCAGGCCAGCAGCTGCAATTCTACGGGCATCCTTTTGAGCCTGCCTGGTATAAACAATCCTCCACGTTACCATCCAGGCTTCTCGCTGCACTTTTCAATAGGCGTTTTGAGGCCTTTGCGAATGGACTCCCTCATACCCGGAACCGACAAGAGATACAAAGTCTCCTGAATGGACCGCCAGTCTTCCTCGGAGATCAAGATAGCGTTTGATCTCTTACCCGTGATCTGGATCGGCTCGTGGGATTCTGAAGCCTGGTCGAGCAATTTATAAAGTTTTGCCCTGGCTTCTGTCGCTTTAATGGTTGTCATACGGATCACCTCAATATCTAACGTACATGAAAACGTACGTAATGTCAAGAGATATTACCATAACTCTCAGAACAGACACCGGGTTCGGTATTTGAACGACATAATCCCTTAATGACTTTATGATTGGGCCAACTTTTTATGGATGACACCCAACCATAACTCGTCCTTATTGTAAAGTGTATAGTTTAGGTTTGACCCCAAATCTCCGCCACCTTGATATTATAATCCCTTTCATCTTTCCGCAATCCTTTTAAAAACAAGAAGCCGAAGAAAAGAAAATACAGGATTTGCAAATCGAGTGAGAATGTATCATGTTATATATTAAAAGGAGGATCTCTATGGGGAAGATAAGAAAAATTAAGAAAATATTAAAAAGTAAACCAACCATTGAAGGAGCGGGTGTCCATTTAAAGAGGGCCTTCGGATATTACCACGTCCCTTTGCTCGACCCCTTTCTCCTTCTCGACGATTTTCATTCGGATAATCCCGATGACTACATCAAAGGGTTCCCATGGCACCCCCATCGAGGGATCGAGACGATTACATACGTCCTTTATGGCAGGGTTGAACATGGGGACAGTATGGGGAACAAGGGGACTATTTCCTCTGGGGATGTCCAATGGATGACCGCTGGGAGCGGGATTATTCACCAGGAAATGCCCAAAGGGCAGAAAGATGGGTTGATGTGGGGGTTCCAACTCTGGGCAAATCTCCCCGCTTCCCATAAAATGATGGATCCCCGCTATCGGGATGTCAAAAGTAAACAAATTCCGGAAGTGACATTGGATCACGGAGTGAAGGTAAAAATTATTTGTGGGGAGGTGAACGGTGTGAAAGGACCGGTGCAGGACATTGTCATCGATCCTGAATATTTAGATATTACCGTCCCATCAAAAACTAATTTTACTCATCCTGTGAAAAGGGGACATACGGTCTTTGCCTATGTGATAGAGGGGAAAGGATACTTCGATCCTGAAAGGGACTCGTACGCTTATGAGGTAGAGGGGGCGAATTACTTCGACTTTAAAAGAGATTGTTTCATGAATCCCGAGACTTTAATCCTTTTCGATGAAGGTGAGGAGGTAGCTATCTCCACCGAGGAGAAACAGGTAAGATTCCTTCTCATATCAGGAAAATCCATTGGAGAGCGTGTAGCCTGGTATGGGCCAATTGTGATGAACACCCAGGAGGAATTGAGGGTAGCCTTTGAAGAATATCAAAATGGAACTTTCATCAAACATAGAAAGTGATTTTTTGATGTAGGTATCTTTTACGCCATACGATATGCTCTTTGCCATTTATACCTTTAAGGCTTGATCAGCATGGGGTGATTGTGAGGAACGAAGTAATCCTATGAAAGGAGTGTGACGATGGGAGAAAAAATACCAACGCGCCAGGAAACCTTAGAACTTTTGCATCAATATAACGAAGGCGATAGCTTGCGCAAGCATGCCTATGCCGTCGAAGGGGTAATGCGTTATATCGCAAGGAAGCGCGGCGAGGACGAGGAGAAGTGGGGAATCATCGGCCTTATTCATGATCTCGATTATGAAAAGTTTCCCGATCAACACTGTTCCAAAACGGGGGAAATCCTCCGGGAGCAGGGGTGGCCAGAGGAATATATCCGAGGAGCTGTCTCTCACGGATGGGGGATATGCTCCGACGTCATGCCCCAGACAGCCTTGGAAAAGGCCCTTTACGCCATCGATGAGCTTACCGGACTCGTCGTGACGACAGCTTTAATTCGCCCCTCAAAGAGTGTCCTGGATGTTCAGGTAAAGTCGGTGAAGAACAAATGGAAGGACAAGAGGTTTGCAGCCGGAGTAGATCGGTCGATTATTGAAAAAGGGGCGGAAATGCTGGGAGTTGGACTGGATGAACTGATTGAGGATACGATAAAGGGGATGCAGGAGGTCGCCGAAGCAATTGGACTCAAGGGCAATCCAGGGTAAGTTTTTTCCTTGTCTGACTAAAGCCAAACATAAACATCAGGTCCCCATTTTCCCCAATGACCCAATAACTCAATAACCCAATGACCTATTGACCTAATTGATAAGGTAAATCCCGTACTCCGCAATCCCCAATCCGCATTTGAATAAGGGCCAACTTTTTTATGGATGACAAACTAACCCCACCTGGCATTAAAATTGGAACCCGACCCCAATTAGCTTTTATAATTTTATGGACGTCCCTATTGTTCAATTGAGACTTAAGGCTTCTTAATCAAAATGTACAGGTCCCCCTCATGTTGCAGATGCCCTGCGGTCAACTCGGCGTAGGGTCCGCTTCCCCAGAAGATATCCGCCCTTCCGGCTCCTTTGATCGCCCCACCTGAGTCCTGGTTTAAAACAAACCGAGAGAATTTGGTCCAGTCAATGATAACTCCCTGATCATTGACGAGAGGTTTCTGGCATGAAATGAACCCAAGGGCACCCCTGGGAAAAATCTTGGAATCTAAGGCAACCGATCTTCCCGGGGTCAGGAGGACGCCGAGACTGCCTAAGGGGCCGTTCTCCACCTGCTGAAAGAACACATAGGAGGGGTTGTGATTTAGAACCTCATCGAGGACCTCTCGATTCTCGGTCAAGTATTTCCTTATGGCTTGCATGGACATCTCTTCACGCGCAAGAAACCCCTTTTCGATCATGTACCGCCCGATGCTCCGGTAGGGTCGGCCATTGGAGGCCTGATAGTGAACCAAGAGGTCCTTTCCATCGGGGAGCCTCAGCCTGCCTGATCCCTGGATGTGAAGAAAAGCCACATCAAGGGGGTCTTTTAGCCATGCAATCTCGAGACCTTTCCCCTCCAGCGCCCTTTCCGCCTCGATCTGGTACCTGGAGTAATAGGGCAGGACCTTTTTACCTTCGATTCTCGCGACAATGTTCTCTCCTTTGAACTTCTCACTGAAGAGGGACAGATCGATTCTTATGAGATCGTCGGGCGGACGGTATAGGGGATACTTGAAGGTTTCATCAGGAGCCAAGCTTCCTTCATACACAGGCTCATAATACCCTGTGAAGAGGACCCTCCTGTCTCCAACCCTACCCGTGGCTCGGTAAACCCGAAACTTCTTCCTGATCTCTCTGCTTAGCTGACCTGCATCGAGCCCTTTTGATAGAAGATCCAGTAAAATCTCTTGGCTCTCACGCACCTGCTGAATGGTAAAATCGTTGGGCCCATAGTGAAATACTGTCTTTGGATCGAGGCGATCCAGGTACTCGATATTTCTCCTGAGGACCAAGGTCAAGGACTCATGATCCATGTCGTCGCGAAACTGGTGGGAGAAGAGGCGGACCTGCCTGAGAGCCTCCTCTGGCCGCTGCGCCTCTTTTTTCAGTACAGGGTAGCAACCGACAGCACTTGCCACAGTCAAAAGAACAACACTGACGAGAAAAACCTTTCTAACACCTTTCATGGTTATCGAGAATCCTACTCTTGCCCTTCACTTTTTACCAGTTTACATTTTTAATTTTCTTTCCAGCTCCTGAACCAGCTTTTCGATCTCTCCCTGTTCTTCTGGGTTCAGCTTATCCTCAGCCAAACGTTTCTTTAAGGCAAGCAGTTGCTGCTGGTAACGATACTCCTCACAAGATAAAGGCATTTAATGAACCCTTACAATAAACAGAATATAAAATCCGAAATCCGCATTTAGAAACGGCCAACTTTTTATGGACGACAGCCGACATAGATTTTATGACATATGAAGATGTGACCCCGGAGCTTCTTTTCCAATTACTTAGGTCCAATTTCTTATCAAAGATCATGTGCTACAAAATCGGTCAGATCTTTTTCTCTCAGAACCCTCCTTTTCCATGTTTCAAGAGAAGGAATGATATGAGGCAGGAGTCGCAAAGAATAATAAGGTGGAAGCAGAGGAAGACCGATCAGATCTCCAAAGATGACCAACATAAAGAGGTTATCCAGATGTCCTTTTTCCTTCTTCATTTCCAGATCCATCTCATGGAACATCATTCCATAGATGATCTCCCTGACCACTTTAGGAGAGCCTTTCAGTTTCGCTGTGAGAGAGGAAAATAAATTTTTGGCCAAATAGATTCCCTCCTTTTTTCAACCTGACCCACTTAGGGGGATCAGGGGAACGTAGCCGAATATTAGTTACAAAATAACGTGCCCGTGCCCGTGATTCGTGTTTGCAACCTGAAATCCAAGATCTTAGACGCTATGCGCTATGCGATTAGAGGCGGGCCAACTTTTTTACGGATGACACCACGATTGCAAAGTCAAGGATAAAGATTTGACCCCTTACCCTTCCTAATATTTTTTCATCTACTTTCAAATAGTCTTTAAATTTATTTCAATCTTTTCGATATCCAGATTTCCCTAGTTCAACAAGCTTTGCCTCAATATTTTCAGTCCTATCCAACTCGTAAATTTCCACGTCTCTCAAATCAAACCTAATAGAGACCCCTGTATGCCTCTGGACAATTTCTTGAATCGTCTTCTCATTTAGTTCGGCTGGATTGACTCGAATCACCGTTATATGCTCAGTTTCAGTTGATACAGACGAATGACGACGGCCATTTGGAAAATAAAGTGTGCCGTTTGAAATATCGATCGCAAACGCTATTACCCCTGGAACAATAAACAAAAGCAATCCCAATGCATCCAGAACTGCAATTGCTGGATCAATTCGTCCGACGGGTTTTTGACCACGTCTTTCCGGGTACATGAAATATCCACAAGCCGACAGTTGAATTATCAACACAACTGAAATAACAATATGAAATATTTTCCCAAATTGTCTTTCCATATTTATTTCTTTACCTCCCTTCCAATTTTTCCGGTTTTATTTTTTCATAAAATCCGCAAACATTTTAAAGAAAAGTTTATCTTTTGTCAATAGAGGTATGCAACAAGACCCAAATCCCGATATAGGAATTGACAATCGAAAGGAGTTTTTTATTTTTTTGAATTCCTATATCTTTTTTAGGGTTTCATCCATTTGACAACTTAAAGAAAAAAAATTAAATTATAAGTATAAATATTTTAAGGAGTGGACGATGTACAAAAAAATAGTTAAACGATCGGTCTTAGGACTCGCTTTCCTTGCTCTACTATTTGGCCTTTTCTTTTGTATGGATAGCAATCGGGCCAATTCGCTACCCAAAACTGATAAATTGACAACTGCCAGATCCCTTGGCCAAGCCTTTGTTGAGGTTGCTAAGAAAGTCCAACCTGCTGTCGTCAACGTCACCACAGAAAAAACGATCACCATGAAGCCCTGGGAAAGATTTGGAGATGACTTCTTCAAGGGGAGTCCCTTCGAGGACTTCTTCAGGGGCTTTGGATCTCCTCGGGAAAGGGGAAAGGAATATCGACAAAAACAGAGAAGTGGTGGATCAGGGGTCATCGTCGATAAAGAAGGGTATATTCTTACCAATAACCATGTGGTGGAAGGCGCGGATAAGGTCAAGGTACGACTAAACGATGGAAGAGAGTTTACTGCCACAATGAAAGGTCAAGATCCGAGAACAGATCTTGCCGTCCTCCATATCAAGGCAAAAGATCTTCCTGCCGCCATCCTTGGAGACTCAGATAAGCTGGAGGTTGGAGAATGGGCCATAGCCATCGGCAGCCCCTTTGGCTTAGAGCATACAGTGACGGTAGGGGTCATCAGTGCCAAAGGTCGCTCTGGGTTGGGGACAGGAACCTATGAAGATTTCATCCAAACCGATGCCTCCATCAACCCGGGCAATAGCGGAGGCCCCTTGATCAATATCGATGGGGAGGTGGTCGGCATCAATGCCATGATCATCCAACCGGGAACAGGGATCGGGTTTGCCATACCCATCAATATGGCCAAACAGATCTTGAACGACCTCATCAAACAGGGTAAGGTCGTACGGCCCTGGCTGGGAATCAGTGTCCAGGACCTTACTCCAGAGATGATGGAATACTTTAAAGTGAAGGAGAAAGAGGGGGTTCTCGTTGGTCAGGTCTACCCTGGAACCGGTGCTGAAAAAGCAGGATTGGCTTCAGGGGATATCATAAAATCGGTGGACGATAAGGTGATTAAAAATGTCAACGAGTTGGTGAAAGAAATTCAGAAGAAAAAAGT
>Ga0315289_10016075_pt1 | contig 10353 bp, 7 predicted proteins | sample YL17G11_40_MG_FD_203452 | JGI IMG/M metagenome (GOLD analysis project Ga0315289, IMG submission 203452) | Sediment microbial communities from Yellowstone Lake, YNP, Wyoming, USA - YL17G11_40 | ecosystem: Environmental > Aquatic > Freshwater > Lake > Sediment | place: USA: Wyoming | collected...
TTATATCCTTTAATAAAAGCTTAATTTTTCCCTCATTAAACTTCGATGCAACACTTTCAAGTTCTTTAAGCTTTTTAAAGAAATCTTCCTTATTAAATGAATTATCACTCTCGACAACCTTTAAGATATAAGGATTTTGAGTTTTCTCCACTGTCTCCCTTTCACTCCAGAGTTCCTCTTTTAATTTCTCTCCACCACGATTTCCGATAATCTTAATTTGAATATCTTTGTTTAACTCAAACCCAGAAAGTTTTATAAAGTGCTTTGCAAAATCTAAAACATTAACAGGGTCTCCCATTTTTAAAACGAAAATTTCTCCATTTTTGCCCATAGCACTAGCTTGAAGAACAAGTTGAACTGCCTCAGGAATTAGCATAAAATACCTTTCCATTTGGGGGTCTGTTATTGTTAATACACCTGTTTCCTTGATCTGCTTCTTGAAAACCTCTATCACGCTTCCCGTACTTCCAAGGACATTTCCGAATCTAACACTTGCAAATTTTGTTTCATTTCCATCATTTGAATAATATTGAAGTAACATTTCTGTAACCCTCTTTGAGGCACCCATAATGTTTGTAGGATTTACTGCCTTATCTGTTGAAATATTTATAAATCTGTCAACCTTAAACCGTAAAGTAGCATCAAGAAGATTTTTAGTTCCAAAAACATTGTTTAATATCGCTTCATCTGGATTCTTCTCCATTAAGGGTACATGTTTATGCGCAGCCGCATGAAAAACGATGTCAGGCTTATAAGTCTCAAATACTTTAAATATCTTTTCCCTGTTTCTTATGTCACAAATAACTGGAATTGCTCCATAAAAGTGCTTCTTTTCCAAAATCTCTCTTTCAATGTCGAAAATCCTATTTTCGCCTCTACCTAAGAGAATCACTTTCCGAGGTTTAAAACTAACAACTTGTCTTGAAATTTCCGAGCCAATTGATCCTCCAGCACCGGTAATTAGAACGACCTTACCTTGTAAGTAAGCCTCTACAACTGCATTATCCATTTTAATAGATGCCCTTGGAAGTAAATCTTCAAGCTCAACATTTTTAATATCTTCAATTCTTATTCTTCCTGAGACTATTTCCCAAACTGCAGGTAGAGCTTTGATTTCAGCAGTTGTCGAAGATGCAAGAGAAACTACCTTTTGTAAATGTTCTCTTGAGGTGGAAGGAATAGCATAGATAATAACATCAACACCGTATTCCTTAACAACATAAGGCAACTTTTCAATTTCACCTATTACCTGATAACCATGAATTCTTGTTTTCTTTTTTGAAGGATCGTCGTCAAGTAATCCAACAACCTCATAAGAAAGTTCGGGATGTGAGATAATCTCTCTCAAAAGCATTTCACCTGCATCACCTGCGCCAATTATAAGGACTTTCTTTTTTCTCTTCGAAAGCGTTGCATCTTTTTTATTTCTAAATTCATAAAACAGCCTGAAAAGGATGCGAACTCCTGCAATAAGCAAAAATGCAACTACGAAAGAAGCAAGGTATGCCCCTCTTGAAAAACTTACATTTCTCCCTAATAAATAGAATATCGGATAAGAGACTGCTTTTGTAAGGAACACTGCAACAAAAATATCAGATACCTCTTTAACGCTTGTAAACTCAAAGCTATGCAAAGGCAACTGAAAAATAATTTCGAATACAATAAAAATAGCATTTTCGACTATTCCAAACAGGTCATCTATATGAATAAAATTCCCTTTAAGGATGAGGTCAAACCTTAATAAAACAGCCAGAACCGTAGCAACATTGTACAAGAATACATCAATCAAAAGCTTAGCAAAAGTTATTGTTAGAGTTACTTTGTTTCTCATAATTTTGAAAAAATATTCTTTCATCTTTTCTCTCTCTAACTTTCTACATAATTATAAGCAATTAAAAATTTATTCATTAATAAATCCCTTTTTTCTTAAATAAAACTCCGAAGGTCATTATCAGAATTTTCAAATCAAATTTAAAAGACATATTCTTCACATAATATGCATCTGCTTTAACTTTTTCCGGCAGTTCAAGATCCTCGCCGCCTTCTAATACAGCCCACCCTGTCATTCCTGGTTTTACTTTATGAACTCCTTTTTCCGTTCTCATTCTTATTAAATCATATTGATTATATAATGCTGGCCGCGGACCTACAAGTGACATATTTCCCTTAAATACATTTATCAGTTGTGGTATTTCATCTATTAAGTTTTTTCGTAAAAAAGTGCCCACACGAGTCATATATGGATCAACACCCTTGTTCAATAAATCAGTCTTTGCAATATCAGGAGTGTCTATTTTCATTGTTCGAAATTTATGAATGATAAAAATCTGATTATCTTTACCTATCCTTTTCTGTACAAAAATAGCAGGACCTGGCGAATCGAATTTAATAATTAACACGACAATAGCAATAAGAGGTGAAAGTATTATTAGACCACACAAAGAAACAATTATATCAACAACTCGTTTTACAAGGAGATAGGCTCTCTTTTCAAGACATAACCTCATTTCAAATACCCACCTTTTTTAAGCTCTTCTACCTCTAACCTAATACCTTCTTCAAAGCTTATTGGATCATACCCAAAACATTCCTGAGCATCTTTATAATCAAAAGCTCTGTCTTCGGTAGTTCTTAATAGCTGCTCGCTTTTAATTGGAAAACCTGGAATAATTTTATTCAACAATGAAACAGAAGTAACAATGGGAAATAAAGGGAGCTTAACAAATTTCACCTTCCTCCCAATTGCTTCTGCTATAATTTCAATAAACCTCTTATAAGTAATTGGCTTCCTCCCAGATATATTATATGCTTCCCCCCAGCATTGCTCATTTTCCAACAAGGCAAGTAAAGCCTTGGCCACATCTTCATAATAAACAGGCTGTATTAGTGCAGAACCATCTCCAAAAATAGGGAAAAAGGCGTGTTTATTCAAATATAAGGCAATTTTTCTTACATTATTATCACGTCCGTTACCATAAATCATTGTAGGTCTGATGATTGCATATTTTATTTGGCTGTTTTGAAGTCTTTCTATCATCTCTGACTCAATAATCCTATATTCCTCAGAAGCGACTCTGAATTTTGAAAACAAACCGGTTGTGTTAACAAAAATTCCTCGGTTAACTTCTAATTCCTTCATTGCTCTTATAACGCTTAAGGCTCGCCTTATACCAGCAATATGAACCACTACATCAGTTTCGCCAATGTAAGCACTAAAGGTATCAAACTCATTCAAACTTCCATACACTCGACGAACATTTCGTAATCCGATAGTCCAATCAACATTACTTTCTTTCCTAACCAAACAGGTAATTAAAATATCCGCCTTTGAAGACAGCCTCTCAACAAGATAACGGCCAACGCCAGTTCTACAAGTACATCCAGTAACAAATATATTAATCATCTTCTTCCAACCCTTACCTTATTAGATAATTTATCAATAATCAATAATTCTTTTTCTATTACCTTTTTTTCATCGTATAATTCTTCTGCTCTTTTTCTGCCATTAATCCCCATTCTCTCTCTTAATTCCGAATTCTTGTAAAGTCTCAAAATTGCAGAAGCAAGCGATTCTATATCGCCAGGAGGTACCAAAATGCCAGTTTCACCATCTATCACTTCTTCTCTACAACCTCTAATATTGGTTGCTACTACAGACTTGCTCATTGCCATAGCCTCAATAACCGATCTAGGTAGACCTTCTCTATAAGAAGGTAAGACAAAAATGTTAGTAACTTTAAGGATCTCAGGTATATCTTCCCTATAACCAGTTAACACAATTTTGCTATTAACGTCTTCAAGATTTAAAAAATCTCTAATCTTTTGTTTTGTCTCTTTATCCCTCTCATCGGAAGAGGCATCCCCAACGAGTAGTAAATAAATATCGCTATGCTGCTTTGAAGCAATCAAAAAGGCCTCTAAAATGTCAAGAATACCTTTCTCCTTAACAAATCTGCCAATGTATGTAACAATTATCCCATTAGAAGGTATGCCCAATGTTTGCTTAAACGAAACTATATCAATTTTTACTCTCCATGGATTAAATCTTTCAAGATTCACTCCATTATTTATCCATATCAATTTATCAACATCAATTATTCTTAATTTTTTTGCAATTTTATAGTCCTCTTTACTCTGAACAAAAATGTAATCTGTAAAATGCCTTCCTAATATTTTCTCAAGATTTGTAAAAAATATATACTCAATTTTAGGCATATTCTCATGGAAATAAAAACCATGTGCAGTATAAATAACAAGAGGAACTCTTGCTAATTTTGCTGCAATTCTTGCAAGCACTGCTGCTGATGGAGTATGAACATGTACTATATCATATCCTCCTTGTTTCATAACTCTATAAAGTCCAGAAATGGATTTAAGGTTCGAAAAAAGATTGAATTTTCTATCAATCCTCACATACTTAAAATTATATCCTTCTCTCTCAAGTAGCACAGATTCTTTACCTTTAGTACAGGATATGTCCACCTTATATCCGCTAGTCTTAAGAGTTTGTATTAAAGGTAACAACAAATTTTTAACTGTAAAATCCACAGCAGCTACTTCTAAAATCTTCGCTTTTTTAATTTCCATTACTTCTATACCAATCTATAGTTGCCTTTAAACCATCAATAAAAGGCACTTCAACCGTATAATCTAACAGCTTCCTCGCTCTACTTATATCAGCAAGCGAATGTTTAACATCACCAAGTCTTGGAGCTGTATACTCAGGCTTTATATTAGTCCCAATAATTTCATTGATTTTATTTACCAACTCATTAAGTGTAATTCTATTTCCACATGCAATATTTATCACTTCACCGTGTCCTACCTTGGGAGAGGATGCTGCCAAAATATTTGCATTTACCACATTCTTCACATATGTAAAGTCTCTGGATTGTTCGCCGTTGCCAAAAATTACAGGTGATTTTCCCTCTAACATTCTCGTTATGAACTTTGGAATAGCAGCCGAGTATTGAGAAGTAGGATCTTGCCTTGGACCAAAAACGTTAAAATACCTCAAGCTAACTGTTTCCAATCCATATATTTTGTAAAAAACACTTCCATAAAGTTCTTCGACTAGCTTAGTAACAGCATAGGGAGACAAGGAGTTGGTTTTCATATCTTCGGACTTGGGAAGAACTTCGCTATCTCCATAAACAGAAGATGAAGAAGCAATGACGACCCTTCTTACTTTTGCCTCTTTGGCTACAACAAGTAAGTTAAGAGTTCCATCGACATTGGCAGAATTGCTACTTATAGGATCAATTATAGACCTCGGCACAGAAGGAATGGCTGCTTGATTCAAAATATAATCTACTCCTCTTACTGCCTTTTGAACCATATCCATATCTCTCAAATCTGCCTCTAAAAATTCAATTTTCTTCAAAAAATTACTTATATTTTCAATTTTTCCTGTTAATAGGTTGTCAATAACTCTTACTTTTTCTCCTCTTTTTAATAGCTCCTCAACAATGTGAGAACCTATAAAACCTGCTCCACCTGTAACTAAATAATTTGCCATTTTTACTCCTTTCTTTTATTCTTAAGTTCATTAACCAGCAAATAGCTACTTCTGTTATCTTCATTACAAGAAGGTGCACCAATTTTAAAGATTTTTTCACTTATAAAATCCTTAAAGGCATTTCTTGTATCAACGATAAGTTTTGAATTAACGAATATTTTCTCGTAATCATAAGATGAGTGATCCGTACATAAAACCACACAATCATATTTATTTAAAGAAGAGTAATCCAGTGGTACTGGTCTTACCAAAATTCCATTCTCATCATAAAATTGGTTTACATAAGGATCATTATACTCTACATTAGCTTTCTGCTTTTTAAGCAAGCTGTATATTTCTAAAGAAGGAGATTCTCTAATGTCGCTCACATCCTTTTTATAAGCCATCCCTAAGATAAGTATTTTAGAACCATTAAGGCAATTCTTATGATAATTCAAAGCCTCGCTAATCTTTGAAAGTACATATCTCGGCATATTACTATTTATATCGCTTGCAAGTTCAATAAATCTATTGTAGAAATTATAAGATTTTGCCTTCCAGGAAAGATACTGAGGGTCAAGGGGTATGCAATGTCCTCCGATACCTGGACCTGGATAAAAAGTCATAAAACCAAATGGTTTAGTAGATGCAGCCTCTACTACCTCCCAGATATCTATGCCCATTCTATCACACATCATTGAAAGCTCATTTACTAATGCTATGTTAACGGCTCTAAAAGTATTCTCAAGTAACTTTGCCATTTCAGCTACCCTTGGAGAAGAGACGGGGAAAACATAGTCAATAATAGAACTGTAAAGGAGGTACCCTAACTCAAGACATTTTGGAGTTACTCCTCCAATAACTTTAGGGGTGTTTTTAATTTTAAATTTTTTATTTCCAGGATCTACTCTTTCAGGAGAAAAGCAGAGATAAAAATCTTCTCCTACTTTATATCCCATATCTTCAATTTCTTTTTTAATGAGTTCTTCCGTTGTTCCAGGATAAGTTGTGCTTTCCAAAATTATCAAAAGATCTCTGTGGAAATTCCTCTTTATCTCATTCAACGCACTCAAAATATAAGAAATATCAGGATCTTTAGTTTTTCGAAGTGGGGTTGGAACACAAATTATTACTACATCAACCTCCTGAATTTTCCCAAAATCATAAGTTGGTAAAAATTTCTTTTTAGAGAGCACTTCTTTAATTGATTCATTGCTCACATCTGTAACATAGGAATTTCCATTTAAAAGGTTGTTTATTTTCTCCTTATCCGTATCAAGCCCAATCACTTTGTATCCATTCTTTGCAAACTCCATTGCCAATGGTAAACCAACATATCCTAAGCCAATTACTCCTACCGTAGCTTCTTTCTTTAAAATTTTTTCTTTTAAATTCATAAAATCTTCTCCTTTCCTTACTCAAAAAATTCTTTATTACAGATTTTATACTATAGATTTTATAATTTTAACTAATTTCGGTGCTGTTACCTGCAAAGAGTATCTTTCTTCAACTATCTTCCGTCCAGCCAATTCCATCATCTTTCGTAAGTTGATATCTCCAAACAATCTTTCCAAAGCATCATTCCATTCTTCTTGGGTTATTGGCTTAAACCCATTTACCCCATTCTATTTCTACATCCACTTCTTTTTCCATGCCTGAAACATTAACACATCCCATAATAGATATTGCCAATCTCCCTTGTCAGCTAGATGCTCTTTCCAGATTTCTCTAATTAGGGCAGGATTTAAAATCCCTTCTTTTTTTATTTCACTTTCGTTAAGCAAATCTTCTGCCCAATCTCTTAAATCATCCCTTAACCAATTCCCAACGGGAATACCAAACCCGCTTTTAGGACGTTCAAATAGTTCTTTAGGTACATATTTATACAAAATATTCCTTAATATCCACTTGCTTTCACCGTTTCTTATTTTAAAATCAAGAGGCAATTTTTTAGAAAACTCAACCACTCTATAATCCAAAATGGGAACTCTTGCTTCTAAACTTACCGCCATAGAGGCTCTATCTACTTTAGTTAAAATGTCGTCTGGCAAATAGGTTACAAGGTCAGAAAACATCATTCTCTCTTTAAAATTAGGAATAGATGTCTTTATACTAAAATTATCCAAAATTGTTTCAGGCTCGTTACTTCCTAAAACCAAATTTTCAGGTGCTTTCCAATGAGAAACAAACCCTTTATATACATCATCAGGACTCTTACTCCTTAGGATTCCTGCAATTTTATATAGTTTATCTCCATATAAAGTTTGCCTGAGCCTTTTTGGTAAAAGGTATTCCACTTTTCCAAATAAATTATCCCATGTCTCAAGGGGAAGCAGAGAAATTATTTTTGTCATACCGAACTTAAGAAAATATGGCATAAAACGAATCTTATTCCAAAAACTATCTGCCCAAACATATCTCACATAACCGCCAAACAGCTCATCACCACCATCTCCAGAAAGACTTACCTTAACATATTTTCTTGCAAGTTGTGAAACCAAAAAAGTAGGAATTTGTGAAGAATCTGAAAACGGTTCATCATACATCTCAGCAAGTCTCGGGACTACTTCCATTGCCTCTTTCGGGGTTACATAAAGCTCAGTATGGTCTGTACCTAAATATTCTGCTACTTTCTTGGCAAATTTTGCTTCGTTATAATAATCCTCATTAAATCCAATAGTAAACGTCTTAATCGGCAGATTGCTCTGTGATTGCATTAAAGCTACAACAGTAGATGAGTCTATACCACCAGATAAAAAAGCTCCCAAAGGAACATCGGAAATCATCCTTATCTTAACACTATCTAACAATAGATGCTCTAACTCCAAAATAGTTTCATTTTCAGAAAGCAGCAAAGGCTTCTTGATTCCTTCTTCTACAACATTCTCTACATCCCAATAACAATATATATTTACGCTTAAATCTTTATCAATTACAGCGTAATGTCCAGGTTCAACTTTTGCTATATCTTGATAAATAGAATACGGGGCAGGAATGTAATTGTATCTAAAAAAGAGTGCAAGGGCATCCCTATTTAAGGTAGACTTGAAAAACCTATTTGCTATTATAGCCTTAAGTTCTGAAGCAAAAAATAAAATTCTACCTTGAACTCCATAATACAAAGGCTTAATCCCTATTCTATCCCTTACTAAATAAAGTCTCTTTTCTTTCTTGTCCAATAAAGCAAAAGCAAACATGCCATTTATCTTTTTTAGGGTTTGTTCAATGCCCCATACTTCAAAACCAGCAAGTAATACCTCTGTATCAGAATTGCTCTTGAAATCTATATTAAAGTTATCTCTCATTTCTTTAGATAAATCCTTATAATTGTAAATTTCACCATTATAAATGATGACATATCGTCCGCTAAAAGATTCCATTGGCTGATGCCCTCTTTCAGATAAATCCAAAATAGCCAATCTCCTATGTCCTAATGCAATGCCGTTCTTTTCGTCTACATAAAAACCCACATCATCAGGACCGCGATGAGATAATGTGGAAGTCATATTTACTACTATATCACTCAAAATCTCTCTTTTTTCTCCTTCTATTTTCCAAAAACCTGTTATTCCACACATAACGCTCCTTTATGTTATTTTAAAAAATTTTTATACAAGCTCTCGTATTCGGAAACCATCCTGGGTAGAGAGAATTTGTTAGTTGCTCGCAACCTACCCTCGGTTCCCATTTTAGCACGAAGTTCGGGATTATTCAATAATAATATTAACTTTGAAGCTATCTCATCTGTATCACTTGAATTTACCAAAAACCCGGTGACACCATCTACAACCAACTCCGTAACTCCACCCACTCTGGTAGCAACAACTGGACAACCTGCTGCCATCGCCTCTATAATAGAAGTTGGTAAACCTTCCCTTAAGGATGAGAGGACAAAAATATCAGTAACAGCCAATAAATCTACTATTTCTTTTGGAGATCTGCGACCTAAAAATAATATATCATCATCTAAATTAAGTTTTTTAACAGAATTACAAAGATCCGTTTTGAGTTCGCCCTCTCCAATAAAAAGAGCTACAAAGCTTTTATCCATTTTTTTAACAATATATAAAGCCTTGATTAAATTATTATGTCCTTTTACCTGATGCAAATTAGCAATACATGTGATAATTGGTTTGTTTAAAGGTAATTTATAATTTTGCTTTATAATATCTTTTTTTAATGATGAATTAAATTCTTCTATATTTATCCCGTTATAAATCAGCCAGAACTTCTTTCTGTTGTAACCATTTGCAACTAAAAATTCAATTGCCATCTTTGAATTACTTACATAACCTTGAGATAGATTAAAGGTTAATCTATCTAATAAAAAAGCTAACTTCTTTGGAGCTCTAACAAAAGGATACAAACTTCTTAATCCTCCAATAATTACTTTTATGCCTGCTAATTTCCCAATAATTCTACCAACTAAATTAGCCTTAAGGCCATAGAGATGTATAATATGGAATCTATTATCAAATAAGAGCTTATATAAACGGAAGAGTTGAATCACGAAAGAGAGACCTTTTAAAGGAAGATAATAAACATTTATTCCTTGACTTTCTAATTCTTCACCTATTGGCCCCTTCTCGCTTAAAAAACAGACAGAATTATGAAATTCGCTACTCATCTTGGTAATTAAACGAGAAGTCATTAATTCAGTTCCACCAAAATTTGCAGAACCCAAAATATGTAATATTTTTATTTTCTTATCCGTATCTTTCATACCACATCTCAAAAACGATTAAGAACTGTTAAATTTAGCGTTTTCTTCTTGTTTAGGAAATTTTAGCACTTTTTAGAGAATTCACAAGTTTTAGTTTTCATTTTTGTGAGTTTTGCACCTTTATCTCACTCAA
>Ga0315289_10016076_pt1 | contig 10352 bp, 10 predicted proteins | sample YL17G11_40_MG_FD_203452 | JGI IMG/M metagenome (GOLD analysis project Ga0315289, IMG submission 203452) | Sediment microbial communities from Yellowstone Lake, YNP, Wyoming, USA - YL17G11_40 | ecosystem: Environmental > Aquatic > Freshwater > Lake > Sediment | place: USA: Wyoming | collected...
CCAGGGCGGAGCGCTGCTTAGGGCTCGCCCGCCTTGGTGGGCCTGCCCGCCTTGGCGGACTGGTCCGTCAACTGACGGACTAGGCCGGAGCGGGCGCGCTCGGCGGCGGCTCCTTACCGCCAGCCCCGACGCGCAACAGGGCTTTCTCGCGCTCGAGTTCCCTGACAAGATCCTGGAGGATGTGCAGCTCCTCCGTGCGCCGCTGGAGCGTCGTCTCCAATCGCGTCACCTGACGGCGGAAGCGGAGATTCTCCCGGCGCAACAGCTCAAGGCCTTCCTTGGGGTAGCCCGGAACAAGCAGCGCCGCCCACGCACCCTTACCACCCGGCTTGGCGGCAGGCGGCTGGCCGGGCGTCAGCGGAGCCACCTGGGCCTGGACTTGGCGGATCAAGCTGTCCAGTTCCTTCCGCTCCGCGGAGGGCGGGCAGAGCTGGCGGAGGGCCAGAACCCTTGCTAAGTCAGGGTTGTTGCGGCCCCGCTCCCAGTGCTGCACAGCGCCCTTGGTGGCATTCAGAAGACGCGAGAGACCTTCCTGGCTTAAGTCAAGCCTCTGCCGGACCCGGCGGATAACCTTGGCGGGATTCAAAGCGGTCATAATGTCCACCCTCGTCTGATTTTTGCACTTGACAGCCGACCTTTACCTAGGCTACAATGTAGCCCCTTACAACCGGAACCGTCGGCGGCCAGCCAAGGCTGGCAACCGGAAGCGGCATCAGAGATTGCCTCGCCCCGACAGGGCGAGGGGTTCCAATGTCGGCGGAGGCTGTCGGCAGGCCAGGAAGCGACACCAGAGTTTCGCCCTCGGCTCACGGCAGCCCGCTCACTGCGCATTCTGCCCGCCCCCTCACTCATTTGTCAACGCCTGGGTGGCGGTGTCAGAACGGGGGTTACTCCTGCTACACTCAACTTTCTCGCCACCCCACCTCAGTTTTTTCTCCCCCGCTCTGGCGCGGCGACACCGGCCGGCCGCTCGGCGCTTGCGTCTTGGAGAGAGGCCGAACCGGCTGGCGTTCCGCCACTTCCTCTTATCGGCTTCTCAGCAGTCTTTCCTTAGCCGGTTATCATCACCCGGCCAACAACAGAGCACGGCTCAGTCATCTAGCCATCGATGCGAACACCCTGCGGCCCCGCCGCCAGTCCGGCGAGGGCGCTGGCCTGTCCCTCCCCGCCTGGACTCCGCACCCGCACAACGCCCGGCCGGCCACGCCCCCGTTCCTCCTTTTGGCTCTCTGACCGCCCCGCCGGCGGCTCTGAATCTCCCTCGGGAAAGGAGCGCGCATGCTAGAAAGCGAAAGACTTCTTCGTTCCTCCAAGCAACAAAGGGCCTCGTTCGACCCCAACTCCCAGGCAGCGTCGCCAGGGGATCGACCTCCGCTGACCTCGCCTTCCCGCTCCTCTTTTCGCCGACCAGTCGGCGCCTGCGGTTCGTCCTCCCAGGCAGCAGAACCCTCCGAGCGCTCCCGCTGCCGCGAGAAGGGCTGCATCTTCCCGGCTACGCGCCTAAGCCCTGGAAAGTGCCTGCTGCACTACCTCGAGGAATGCGAACCGGCATTGTTCCTCTCCTGTCAGCCTACAATGCTTCTGCTGGACCGGGCGAAGTTCGATCTCCCCGACGTCGAAGGCGACGACTGGCGTGCGCGTGACCGCCGCCAGCTGGCAGCGCTCCGCGAGAAGTTTCTGGAGGAGGTAGCCTAGAGCAGTCACGCGGCGTTTGCAAGAAGGATTACTGCTCCGGCGTAGTTCCGTCCGCGCCCTTCGCTGCCGACCCCGGGAACGCCGGACCATTGGCCACCGCCTTGCCTGCGGCAGGCAGGGCTCGCAGACCTTCAAGGGGAGCCGGCAAGGGTGACAGGGCGCGTTGATTCTCACGCCAGGCCTGAGGTAATCACGATGGACGTCCTGCAACAGGGGGCAGCCGGCTCCGCGCCGCCGGCGTCCCGAGCAGACTCGAACGCCCCCGTGGCTCCGCCCATGCTCTCCCCACAGACCGCTTGGCGGGTCCTCTGCCGCCGCACGGGAGGACACATTTCGCGCGCTACCTTTTACCGCTGGGTGAGTGAAGGGAAGGTGCTTTCCATTCGCCTGGGGATTCACATCTTCATTCCCCGGCCCTCGTTGGAGGATTTGATCAAGCGCTGCCTGGCCGGACAACGATTTTGAGCGGCGGCAGCGCCGCGGGGAAGGAGGCCGATGGCTTGCCCCGCAGAGCCCGGGCGGCGCCCCCGGCTCGCGCCTGGGCAGAGCCGGATGGGGGAATCTTCAATTCTGGGCTTCCCTTGCCAAAAGTTCCCGTGCCACAATGGAGATGGGACGGTTGAGAGTTGCAGGCCCGTGCAGGCCGTCCACTGGGCCATCCGCCAAGCGGAGGTTGGTGAACTAAGGGGCGCCGGCACTCCGAAGGTACCGCGTCCCTTCAGCGATGAAACGCAAGCGAGCGAAAACGTCGGGGCATCCGTGGCGCGAGCGCGTGCGCCGCTGGGGAAGGTTCATCTATCTGCGCCTGGTGCGGCAGAACGATGAGCCGGATAAGGTGGCCAAAGGGGTCGGCCTCGGCGTCTTCCTGGGCATCTTCCCCACCTTTGGTGTGGGAGTAATTCTGGCCGTCCTGATCGCCACCTGGGTGAGGTGGAATCGTGCTTCGGCGGCTCTAGGCACCCTCATTATGAACCCGTTCTTCAACCCTTTCTTTGTCTCCCTCAGCGTCCTGGCTGGGAACCTGCTGGTTCCGGCCCGGCTGCGGATTACTGTGGAAAGCTTCCGCAAGGGCAAGCTGTGGTCGGGGTTCTACCACGCCGTCCCGGTGTACCTGCTGGGCAACATCCTCGTGTCGACTCTCTTTGCCGTGCTGGCGTACTGGGTGGCATTGGGAGCCATTAAGGCATACCGGCAACGGCGCGCCGCAGCCCGCCTGGCAGCTTTAGCCTCCGCGGAGGCCGCCAGTGACCCGCAGAGCCCACCGCCCACCAAACCGCAATAGACTGGCTACGTTCGCTTGCTCCCCCGAAGCCTCCCCAAGAGCTGGGAGCAGTCAAAACGTCTGAAGTCGGCGCGTGCCTTTGATTCCGATTGACAGGGCTGCGACATTCTTGGCAATCTGTTGCGCGTCTGAGTTGACCGCTGGCGCGCTGGCGGAGCCTATCAGCCTCCGCCGCTGAGTCACCCTGAGAGAGCGGTTGTTCTCAACCCTCCGGGATGTTACCTTGGAGTTTGTATAAGGTGACCGGGGTGCATCGAAGCGCGCGCCAATTCTGGATGTTCCACGCCACAATCTTATTCCTCGCCTGGGGAACAATCGCCTCCGCGCAGCAGACCGCAGTTCCATCGGCGACCATCAAGGTTGAAGTTAGGCAGGTCCTGGTGCCGGTGGTGGTCACCGACAAGAAGGGTCACCATGTAACCGGCCTTAGAGCCAGAGACTTCCAGGTCCTGGAAGATGGCGTGGCGCAGCGGGTGGTCGCCTTCAGCACCGAGGCGGAAGGCGCCGCGCAACTGTTTCAGCCCGAGCCCACATCGGCGGGGCCGCCATCTGCTCTACCCTCTCCCAAACCTCCCGTGGAGGCGAACCCTGCGCCTCGTCGCACTTATCTCCTGTGCGTGGACACGCTGAACTCAGCCTTCACGAACTTTTCCAGTGTCCGGTCTGCACTCCAAAGCCTCTTCAAGCAAGAACGAAGCAGCGATTCGCAATATGCCATCGTGGCTCTGGGCCGGCAGCCGCTCATCGTGCAGAATCTGACGCGTGACCCTGCCGCGGTACTGGCCGCCATCAACAGCAAGGGACTTACCCGGGCGATCCAGCAAAGTGAAAGTACAAACCTGGCCCAGCAGGAGCGCGAGTTGACGACGATGCTGGCCGACTACTGCCAGAGGTGTTCTTGCGCCGGCACAGCGCTTCCCTCCAGCCGAACCTCGGGCGGCACCGATCAGGTCTGCATGGGGAAGTGGGCCAGAATTGAGATGTGGGCGGGAGCCGCCGCGCAGGAGCGCACGGCCCTGTTGCGCAGCTTCCTGCGCGACCTTCGCGCTCTGGTGGAGCAGGTGGCGCGCCAACCGGGCAAGCGCACCCTGGTTTTCGTTTCCGACGGCTTCAACCTCCGTCCGGGGCGCGACCTGTTTGGCATCATGGCGGCCTACTCCCGGGATCAGGGCATACAACTGAAGAATCCTGGCGACTACATGGGACCGGAGATGCATGAGATCGTTCGCCTGGCGACAGCCCGCGACGTGACGTTCTATACGCTCGATTCGCGCGGGCTCTATACGCCCATGGGCGCCGGCTTCGATGCGAGTGAGGAGCCTCAGATAACCAGGATTGTTGTGCTGCTGCCGGAAATACAGCAGCAGAAGGAAACTATGGCTCTCGAGAACCAGGACGCGTTGGCAGAGTTGGCCGCGGCCACCGGGGGCGTGTTCGTGCGTAACACCAATGACCTGGCGCAGGGAATGCGGCAGGCCTTGGCGGACGGGCGCGAATACTACTTGCTGGCGTACGTGCCCAGCAACACGGCGGCCGATGGCAAGTTCCGCGAAATCAAGGTGGAGGTAAGAGAGAAGAACCTCCTCGTGCGGGCCAAGCGCGGCTACTGGGCGCCCACGAAGTAGCCGGCCAAGCACTCCTTCGACAGGTTCGATGAGATGGAATGAGGTCCCTCAGGGCCTCTTAACGGCGCCTAGCTTCCTCACCTCGTCACGCCTCCGGGACAAACCCTACCCCAGGTTCTCGTACCATTTGACGTTTCCGGTGGATGCCCCGATCGCGACGACGTCCGGCCGACCGTCCCCATTCATGTCGGCCATCACCGCACAGGAGGCGGCCATTTCCGTGTCCAGGGTCTGGCGTTCCCACTTCGTGCCCGCCGAGTCCGCGGCATAGTAAACGTAGAGGCTTGTTCCCGGGCCGCGAAATCCGGCCACAATCTCATCCTTTCCGTCACCATCGAGGTCAGCGCAGGCCAGGGCGTGACCCTCGCGGAAGGTGTCGTCAATCACGTGGCGGCTCCACAGTTCGCCTTGCTTCCCTTCGCAGTAGACCACCACCTGCTCACCGTGCCAGGGCTCAATCGTGGCCAGGAAGCGACGGTTCCCGCTTCGGCCCACTGCGACTTCACTTGCGCCGCGCCGCGGCCTTGAGACCTGGTCGCCCGTCGCGAGTTGGGTCTTGGTCCAGCGGAGGTCACTGCCCCGCCCCGTGGAGTGAAACAGGTGAACGCCCTCAAAACTCGCGGTCAGAAGTTCGTCGCGCCCATCACCGTCCCAGTCAATCACCGCGATGCCGTGCACCACGGTGAGCGACTCATCGATGAGGTGCCCGACCCACTCACCGTCCTTCAGGCTGGCGGCCGACGCGTGGCCGCGCAGCAGCACCTCGGGCGGCTCGAACCAGGTGAGCGGCGCGCCAACCCGGTAATCCGGCGGTTCCGCGCCATAGCCCAGCAGGGGCGCAGCAACCAGCTCCAGCCGCCCGTCGCCATCGAGGTCAGCCCAGCGCAGGCGGTGGGAAGTCGGAAGCTTGCCAATCAAGGTCAGTTTCCATTCCTCCGCGCTCGACGGCGATGTCCCGGCCTCCGCCGCTCCCTCTCCATCCGCGGCCGGCGCGAACAGGGGAGCGGCGGTCCACCAGAGGCTACCCCCGTGCGTGCTGTCCTCCAGAGCAAAATCGCTGGCCAGGACCAAGCCCCGCGCGGGATACATGGGCACAAACAAAGGCACCAGGTTGACGTTCTGCCGGGTGAGGGTCGTGATGGGATGACTCTTCCAGCTCGGGTTCTCATACCATTCGACGAGGCTTTCTTCCGTGCTGAGGGCCAGAATATCTGGCCGGCCATCCCCGTTCACATCAACCACCGCCACCTGGTAACCGCCTGGCATCTTGCCCACCGGATGCGCCTGCCAGTGAAGCATTTTTCGCGCTTTCATCCGAGCCTCCCCGCGCGCGCCCGCCTTTCCCGTCCCCAAGCCGGCGACAGCGCCGCAGGCACCAAGCACCCGCTGCACGAATTCTCGTCGTGGGTACGTGCGCCGGACCCTATGGGGCATAAGCAAACGCGATTCTACTCCCGCGCGGTACGGAGGCAAACTGTAATTGCGGAGAAAGGCCCGCCGAGTGTGCCCCGGCCGCGGGTTTGAAACGTCATGTCCGGTCGCGTATAATCTCCCGTTGGCAGGGCGCCCGGGAAATTCTGAATCGGTGAACTGAAGAAAATGCCGCTGCGTACCATGTACGGAAAAATCTGGGAGGCCCATGTGGTCAGTGAGGAGTCGGGCCAGCCCGCGGTCATTTACATCGACCGGCATCTCATTCACGAAGGGACTTCCGCGCAGGCGTTTGCCGGGTTGAAGGCCGCCGGGCGTCGCGTGCGCCGGCCAGACCTCTGCTTCGCGGTGATGGACCACTCGGTGCCAACCAAGGACCGCCATCTCCCGCTGGTGGACACGGTAGCAGCGGCGCAATTCGCGGTGCTGGAGCGCAACTGCCGGGAAGCGGGCATCCTGCTGATCGACATGCACAGCCGCCACCAGGGCATCGTGCACGTCATCGGGCCGGAACTGGGCATCAGCCAGCCCGGGCAGACCATCGTCTGTGGCGACAGCCACACCGCGACGCACGGGGCCGTGGGCGCGCTCGCCTTCGGTATCGGCACCAGCGAGGTCGAGCACGTCCTGGCCACGCAGTGCCTCTCTCAATTCAAGTCCAGGACGATGCAGGTGCGCCTCGAGGGCCGGCGGCAGCGTGGGGTCACGGCGAAGGACTTGATCTTGGCCATCATCGGCAAGATTGGAATCGCCGGCGGTACCGGCCACGTCATTGAATATGCCGGCGAAGCCATTCGCGCGCTCTCCATGGAAGGCCGGATGACGGTCTGCAACATGTCGATCGAAGGCGGGGCGCGGGCGGGAATGGTGGCGCCCGATCAGACCACCTTCGCTTACCTTGAGGGACGCCCGTTCGTCCCGCGTGGGAAGGATTTTCAGACGGCGGTCGAACACTGGAAATCCGTCGCGAGCGATCCGGGCGCAGCCTTTGACTGCGTGCTGGAACTCGACGCCGCGCAGATTGCCCCCCAGGTCACTTGGGGAACGAATCCCGGCATGGTCGCGGACGTGACCGGGCGCGTGCCTGAGCCCAGTTCCTTCGCTAACCCGGTGGAGCGCGAGGCGGCCGAGCGCGCGCTCAAGTACATGGGCCTCACGCCTGGGACTCGCCTGGTGGATATCCCCGTGGACTGCGTTTTCATCGGCTCCTGCACCAATTCGCGCTGGGAGGATCTGCGCTTGGCCGCGCGAGTGGTGGCAGGCAAGAAGGTGGCCCGCACGGTGAAGCAGGCGCTCGTCGTCCCCGGCTCCATGACTATCAAGGCGCAGGCGGAACGGGAAGGGCTCGACAAGATCTTTCTCGCGGCGGGATTTGAGTGGCGCGACGCCGGCTGCAGCATGTGCATCGGCATGAACGCCGATGTGCTTGCCAGCGGCGAACGGAGCGCCAGCACCTCCAACCGCAACTTCGAGGGACGCCAGGGCAAGGGCGGGCGAACCCACTTGGTCAGTCCCCTGATGGCGGCTGCGGCGGCCATCGCGGGGCATTTTGTGGATATCCGCGAATGGGAGGTTGAGGACAGTGACGAGTGACGAGAGATTCCTTCTTGCGTGTCACTTGTCACTCATCACTTGTCACTGGTTCAAGCATGCAACCCTTTACTAAGCATACGGGCCTCGTAGCCCCGCTCGATCGGGTGAACGTTGACACCGACCAGATGGTGCCCAAGCAATTCCTCAAGTGGGTGACCCGTGAGGGCTACGGGCGGGTTCTCTTCTATGACTGGCGGTATCTGGAGGGCGAGGTCGCTAACCCCGAATTCGTGCTCAACCAGCCACGTTACCAGGGTGCCTCAATCTTGCTGACGCGCGCCAACTTCGGCTGCGGCTCGAGCCGCGAGCACGCGCCTTGGGCGCTCGTGGAATACGGCTTCCGCGCTATCCTTGCGCCCAGCTACGCCGATATCTTCTACAACAACTGCTTCAAGAACGGCCTCCTGCCGGTGACGCTTCCCGACGCTCAGGTGGATGAACTGTTTCGGCGGGTGGAAAAAGCAGAAGGCTATCGGCTGACAGTTGACTTAGAAACCCAGACAGTCACCGACGCCGCCGGACTGAAGATTGCCTTCCAGATTGACCCCTTCCGTCGCGAGTGCCTCCTGAAGGGCCTGGACGACATCGGCCTGACCCTGCGCCTGGAAGACCGCATCGGTGTCTACGAGAAAGAGCACAATCCCTCCGCCACCATGTACGACCCCGTGGACGCACAGAAGTAGGGCCCAACCTCCCGGTCGCGCTTCCTGCCTACTGGCTTCTGCCTACTGCCTTCTGCTTACTGCCTACTGGCCTACAGTGGCCGGTTCAATTGCAGGGCCATCAGGGCGAAAGAGCCGGCGATAACGAGCACGGCAAGGATAGCGAGTGTGTTCCAGAGGTTGTCGCCGGTGCGCGTGGTCGGCTCGCCTTCCGGCACGAAGTATCCGAGCAAGGCGCCGCAGGCCAAGCCGCCTAGATGCGCGGCGTTATCGGCGCGGAAGAGCAATCCGAAAATACCTATGTAAATCACCCAGCGCCAGAGTTGACTTCGGTATTCCTTGCCCAGGTGGCCGTGGTGGAAGCTGGCCCCAATCAGGATACCGATTAATCCCAGGATGGCGCCGGAAGCCCCCACCGAAATCCCGAACGGGCTCCACCAGAGACTCAGAACGAACCCGGCAATCCCGGTGGCGAGATAAAAGGCCAGGAATTTCGCAGTCGAGAAGAGCGATTCGACCGAGGGACCGAGGTCGAACAGGCACCAGAGGTTTAAGCCGATGTGCAGCAGACCGGCGTGAAGGAACATCGCCGTCACCAGCCGCCACCACTGGCCGGCAACCATTGCGGGACCGAACTTGGCGCCCAGGCGCAGCAGAACGCGAGCATCGATCTCTCCGCTGAAAGCTCCCCCGGGTTCGGAGGCGGCGGCCCGGGTCAGGTACCAGGCTACTCCATAAAGTGCGATGTTCGCCGCTACCAAGGCCGAAGTGGCCGTGGAAGGAAGAGGAATCAGCCCGCCGAGGACGCGCCCGCCCGCAGAACCGCCGCGTGCACGGGGCGCTTTGACCCGCGTCCCGCAGAGAGGACACACAGAGGCGCCGCGGTCAATCAGGCCACGGCAGTTCGGGCACATGCGGTGCGCTGTTTCGTAGGATTGCTCCCGGGAACCAAACGCCCCGCGGAAGGCCGACTTCAGTTTTCCCCACTGGAACCAGAGCTTCGGCGGAAGGTTCATGTTCTTCTGCAGGCTGCGCGCCGGCGCCAAAAAACCATTATAGCCCAGGGGCCATGCGCCCCTCGGAATTTCGTTTGTGCCTTGGCTTTTCGATGACTACAATAGCGCGCAGGCAAGCCAGGAGGTGACTGTGAAATTCGAAGCTGCGGGCCGAGCGATGGATCGCCAGGTAGAGAAGATGGTGAATTACGTGGAGCAGAGATTGAAACCAGCGACTCGCCAGGAAACTGCCAAGTTGCTCCGCAAGGCATCGCGGCGCCTGGCAAGGCTGGCCCTGAGTTTGGAGAAGAAGGAGCAGTAAGTTGATGCTTCCGCGCCTTGGCGTGAAGTCGGGCTGGCAGAGACTGCGCGGGTTTGCCCTACCGGCGCTGATCGCGGGCCTTCTTGCGCTCTCTCCGGGCTGCCTGCATCGGCATCGGCCTCCTCCGGTGTCGCGTCGGCCGCCACCCCCGACGATGCCGCGGACGACGCCTGCTCCCACGCGCCCTGCCGCTCCTGTCACGCAGGGAGAGGTCGGCATCGCTTCCTGGTACGGGCACCCGTATCACGGACGGCGGACGGCCAACGGCGAGATCTACAACATGTACGACATGACCGCCGCCCACCGCACCCTGCCTTTTAACACCCAAGTGAGGGTCCATGACCTGGAGAACGGCCGCAACGTTCTGGTGCGCATCAATGACCGCGGCCCCTTTGTGGAGGGCCGCATCATCGACCTCTCCTTTACCTCGGCGCAGGCGATGGGGATGCCCTCCACGGCGCTGGTGCGCCTGGAGATTCTGGGTCTCGGATCGCCGGGAAGCGCTGCAACTGAACCCGGGGTCTTCGCGGTACAAGTAGGCGCGTTTCAGGACCGCCGGAACGCCGAGCTGCTGAAAGACGCCATCGCGCGCCGCTTCGCCCCGGTCTTCATTCAGACCTTCGACCGCGGTGACGCCGTCTTCTACCGCGTGCGCGTGGGTCGAGAAAGCACCGAGGAACGCGCCACCGACCTGGGCCGGCAACTGCGCCAGGCGGGGTTTGCGATGGAAACCTTCGTAGTAAGGCT
>Ga0315289_10016079_pt1 | contig 10351 bp, 6 predicted proteins | sample YL17G11_40_MG_FD_203452 | JGI IMG/M metagenome (GOLD analysis project Ga0315289, IMG submission 203452) | Sediment microbial communities from Yellowstone Lake, YNP, Wyoming, USA - YL17G11_40 | ecosystem: Environmental > Aquatic > Freshwater > Lake > Sediment | place: USA: Wyoming | collected...
CGCGGGGAAGAAGTGCCCGGGCGTTTCGTTGGCGGAGCGGCTCGCCCCGGAGTTCGGCCGGCTCATCGCCGACTATCACGGCCGCATCTGGGGACGCGAGGGCGCGATTCCCTTCAAGTACAAGTACCTGATGGCCCTGGCGACGGCCGTCACGGGACGCGAACCGCAGCGCGCCCTCCTGGAGGCGAACAAGGCGCTCGCGCACGGTGCAACGGCCGAGGAGATCCGCGAGACGCTCGAACTGGCGGTCTGGCTGGGCGGGTCGCCGCTGATTCTGGAGATCGTCGGTCCGGTGCTGCGGTTCGTCGAGAAGCGCCTGGCGCCATCGCCAACTTCCCGCTGCCCGACATGAGGACGGCGGACGTTTCGCTTGACACCTCTTCGCCCGCCATCTACGTTGCACGCGGAATCCCCCTGGAGGCGGAAGAAATGTATCATTTCGTCTCCGGCGCGAGGCGCTCTTTGGTCCTGGTTCAGGAGGGATGCCGATGCCCGCTGAAGGAATGCCCGCAAGGTCCCGTTGTCCGCTGAGGGTCAACCGCCGCCGTTTTCTCGGCACGCTGGGTGCTGCCGCCGCCGCGACGCAACTGGACCTGTTGGCCTTTGCGTCGTCGTTGTTCGGCGAGGAGCCGAAGCCTGCCGGCAACCCGGTGGTAAAGGTGGTGTTCGCGCGGCCCGCGCAGGGCCCGGTCGTGAGTTGGCCGGGCGGCAACTGCGACGTCAACGCCCAGCAGGCCCTCTTCACGAAGACGCTGACGGACGCGGCCACGCCGTTGGGCGTCCAACTCCAGGTCCAGGCCGCGCCCATCGACAAGCCGGAGGAGGTGAGCGCCTGCCTCGACGGGCTCAAGGCCTCGCCGCCCGACGGCCTTATCGTCTGCGCCATGGAACTCTTCCGCTGGGAACCCGTCAACCAGATCGTCCAGAACCGCGGCGCCGTCCCCACCATCGTCTACAGCAACCTGAGCGGCTTCACCAGCCACCTGCAGTGCGGCCGCAACCTGCCGAAGACCTTCCTGGGGGCCACCCAGGACGTCGGGTGGCTGGCGGCGGCCCTGCGGATGCTTGCCACGATCTGGCGCATGAAGCACACGCGCCTGCTGCTCGTGGCCGGCCGCGGGGGTGACAAGACGGTCGAGACCCTCGGCACGACGTTCCACGGCATTCCGAAGTCGCGATTCCAGGAGGAGTTCAAGAAGGTCGAGGAGACCGACGAAGTCCGCGCCATGGCCGACTTCTACGCCAAGAACGCCAAGGAGATCGTCGAACCGACGAAGGCCGACATCCTCGGGGCCGCCAAGAACTACGTCGTCATCCGACGCCTCCTGGAGGCCGAGAACTGCCAGGGCGTCTCGATCGACTGCCTGGGCTGGACGAATCCCGTGTGCCTGGCGTACTCGCGGCTGCTCGACGAGGGCATCGCGGCCGGCTGCGAGGCCGACCAGGGCGCCACCCTCGGCATGCTGCTGACGACCCTGCTCTGCAATCGGCCCGGGTTCATCCAGGACCCGTCGCCCAATACCGTCAACAACACGCTTATCGGCGCCCACTGCACGTCGCCGACGCGGCTGGAAGGGTTCGACAACCCGTACCGCGCACCGTACCTGCTGCGCAGTTACCACACGCGCACAGGCTGTTCGCCGCAGGTCCTGTGGCCGGAAGGCAAGGACGCGACCATCATGACGTTCACCGGCACGGCGTCGATGGCCGTCGGCACCGGCCGCGTGCGCTCCAACATTTCGCAACCGCCCTCCGGGTGCTGCCGCACGGCGGTCGAGATCGAACTCGACGGCGTTGCCGATACGCGCGACGTGAAGGGCTTCCACCAGTTGTTCATCCTGGGCAACCAGGGACGCCTGTTCAAGGCGTACGGTCAACTGGCGGGGATCCGGGTGGATCCGATTGCGTAAGAGCCTCTAATGCTCTGTTGAAAATATGTTTTTATTCCCCCTCTCCCATCGAGGGAGAGGGGGATTGAAACGGACGTTTTCAACAGGGCAAACCTCTAACAAAATGGGTGGAGCGGTCGCCGCGGCGATAAGCGTTGACAGGCGCGTCCAGCGGCCTATACTTTGCCCCGCCGCCGGTTTGCGAGATCGGTCGTGCCGGAATCTCGCGAGCGTCGGGCCCGCCCCCCGACCGGTTCCGGTGAAGCGACGGGCCGCCGGCGTCCGATAAAGGAACTGTGGCCGGATCCGGGCGAGGGGATTCCGAGCCAAACACCGAAGGAGTCTGTCCGTATGCCGAACACCATCTGCAAAGTCCACGCGCGGGAAATCCTGGATTCGCGCGGCACGCCGACCCTGGAAGTGGACGTCGTGCTGGCGGGCGGCGCGTTCGGCCGGGCGGCCGTTCCGAGCGGCGCTTCAACCGGCGAACACGAAGCCGTCGAACTCCGCGACGGCGACGACAAGCGCTACCGCGGCAAGGGCGTCACCAAGGCGGTTAAGAACGTCAACGTCCTCCTCGCGCCGAAGGTCGTCGGCATGGACGCGCGCGACCAGGCGGCCATCGACGAAACGATGGTCGCGCTGGACGGGACGGCGAACAAGGGCAAACTGGGTGCGAACGCGATTCTCGGCGTGAGCCTGGCCGTCGCCAAGGCCGCCGCCGACGAGGCCGGACTGCCCCTCTATCGTTACCTAGGCGGGCCGGCCGCCCGCGTGCTGCCCGTGCCGATGTGCAACATCATGAACGGCGGCGCCCACGCCGACTTCGCCATCGACCTTCAGGAATTCATGGTCATGCCGTTCGGCGCGACGTCCTTCCGCGAAGGCCTGCGGATGGCGGTCGAAATCTTCCAGGCCCTCAAGGGCGTCCTGAAGAAGAAGGGCTACGCCACGACGGTCGGCGACGAAGGCGGTTTCGCCCCGGCCCTGAAGGAGGGCAACGAGGAGGCCTGCAAACTCATCCTCGAGGCCATCAAGACCGCCGGTTACCGCGCGGGCAAAGACGTCTGGCTCGCCCTGGACCCGGCCGCCAGCGAAATCTACAAGGCCGGCAAGTACAACCTTTTCAGCGAGAAACGGAAACTCTCGGCCGAGCAGATGGTCGGCTTCTGGGCCGACTGGGCCAAAAAGTATCCCATCCGCAGTATCGAGGACGGCATGGCCGAGAACGATTGGAAGGGGTGGAAAGCCCTGACCGACCGCCTCGGCGACCGCATTCAGTTGGTCGGCGACGACATTTTCGTGACGAACACCGAAATACTGTCGCGCGGCATCCGGGAAGGCGTCGCCAACTCGATCCTCATCAAGGTCAACCAGATCGGGACGCTCACCGAGACGCTGGCGGCCATCGACATGGCCCACCGCGCGGGCTACACGGCGGTCATCAGCCACCGCAGCGGCGAAACCGAGGACACCACCATCGCCGACATCGCCGTCGCGACCGGCGCCGGACAGATCAAGACCGGCAGCCTGTGCCGAAGCGACCGCATCGCCAAGTACAACCAACTCCTGCGCATCGAAGAGGAACTGGGCGACGCCGCCCGCTACGGCAACTTTTTGTGGAAGAAAGCATGACGACCTCCAACCGGCGGGTTTCGTTTCTGGGGAGCGGCTGGATCTATTGGCCGCTCTGTCTCGTCGCGTGCACGCTGGTGGCCCTGGCGGTCCTCGGCCCCGAGGCCGAGCGCCGGCTGGACCTCGAGCAGCAGTGCGCCCGCATGGGGGCCGAGGTCCAGAGCCTGGCCCAGGCGCGCGACCAACTCGAGGCTGCCCGTGAAGCCCTTCAGCAAGATCCGACCTACGTGGAACAGGTGGCGCGGCACGAACTGGGTGCGGTGCGGCCGGGCGAAATCCGCCTGCCGCAGCCCGACGAGTTTGCTTCGACCCGTTTCCAGCCGCCGGCCGACCCGACGCCTCCCGAACCGCCCGTCCTGGAGTTCCTCGCATCGTTCGCGGACCCGCAGATGCGCCTCGTCGCGCTGGTGGTCGGCGGGATGCTCCTGGCGGCCGCGGTAATATTCAGCATTCCGACCGTGCAGGCCAAGCCCGCCCGGGCGTGACGCACCTCTCCCCCCGCCGCGCCGCCCCGGAAGATGACCCTGGCGGAAAATGACCCCAGGGGTAATTTTCGACCAAAACCGACGTAACCTCCTGTCATAACATATGTTGCGCGCAAAACTGATAAAATTGACCCCAGGGGTAATTTCCAACTCAGCCCTTCCCCGTGTTCCAAGAACGGGGCTTAACCTCTTGCCAGCAAAGGGCTTATAGCGAAATTACCCCAGGGGTAATTTTCTCCTGAGGCAGAGGTACAAAGATTGAAACTGCCACGCACCTCAAGAGCCTAATATTCCGAGCAGACCGACGGTGTGCATGCCGCGCCGAGCAGAAAATCCTGCCATGAAACTCTTTAGGCGATTCGTGATGGTTCTGGCAGCCTTGGCCGCGGCTGCGGCGCTTCACGCTCTCGCGGAGGAACAGGGAGCCCCGCCCCCGCAAAGCGAAAAATCCGAGCAGCCGAAACAAGCGAACCCAACCGTCGAGGCTGTCGAGAAACTTGCTCGGCGGAGCGACCTAATCGTGCTTGGCGACGTGACGGCAGTCCATGACGGAACCGCCCGAGACGCAGGCATGAGTTACAATGTCACGGTGGACGAAGTCCTCAAAGGGGAACACGCGAAAAAAACGCTACGTTTTCGCTCGGCCGGATGGGTCGGATATGCACGGTATAGCAAAGGCGAAAAGGTCCTGCTGTTTCTACACTACTGGGCTGGCTCCAAGCCGCCGGAGTTATTGCAACTGAAGCCGATAACATACGTAGCGGAAGAAGAGCAACCGGAGCGTGGCGTGCGGCTCTGGCCGCTTGAATCGTACCTTCGCCTTCTTCGCGGCAACTCGACTGGCAGCGGCCAGCCCGCCTCACCGCCGATGATTTGGGGCAAGACGGCCGAGGGATTGGCTTGTGGGGTGGGTTCAACCGGGCCCAACATCATCGTGCTTGCCGTCCGAAACGCCTCCGACCGGGACCGTGTAATCTGGTACCTTATGAGCCTCGACAAGGAGATGGCCGTCCCGACTGAGTATTTGACGCTCGAATTGAGAGATGCGAAAGGCAAGGCCATTCCGAGGACTCACGAAGGGACGGTGAGAATATCCGGCACTGGAATCACCCTGCGTCCAGGCGAGGTCTGCAAGTACATTTTCGATGCGCGGCAGTATTTTGCTCTCAGGGAATCCGGCAAGTATCTTCTGACGGCCAGAATCAAAGACCTTCCCACTTGGATTCTCGACCCAACGAGCGGCCTGCTCGGCAAGATGACAGAGGTTTCGCTCGAGTGCGAAGACCTGGCGCTGCAAGTCGATACCGCCCGACCCGTGAGGCCCGGCGAGGGATTCACCATCGAACCCTGTACCCAACCCGCCACGCCCCCGACCGGCGACTAAGCGCACGCACTTACCCCGCTGGGAAAACGGTGTCAGGAACCGTTTTCGGATGGGGAAAACGGTGTCAGGAACCGTTTTCGAGGAGCGTAGCGAAAAGGGTGAGGGGACCGGCGCGCTCGATGCGGACGGTGACAAGTTCGCCCGCGAGGTCCAGCCCGCCTTTCACATCGCCCGCCCGGAAAAAGGTTCCTGACACCTTTTCCATGGCGAGGGGCGGGCCGTCGAAGACGACGAGGCGATTGTCAGGCGTCCGTCCGCGCCATTGAACCAGGCTTGAGGCTTGAGGCCTGAGGCTGGAGGAACTGCCACGGCCATCGCCGACGGGCGCCGTCTCTTCCTCTCCAGTCACCCTTCGGGCGGCAAGCCGGTCGTCCAAATGCGGGCGCGGAGCCGGACCTTCGACGAGCACCGTCCTCTCGCGTCCGATGAAGGCCTGGTTGTCCTGCATGGCGATCTCGCCGAGGAGATCGAGAAGTTCGCGGTGGCGGCGCTCTTTCTCCTTTCGCGGCACGTCATCCGGGTAGCGGCGTGCGGCGAGGGTGCCCGGGCGCGGGCTGTACTTGAAAACGAAGCCGCCGGCGAACCGCATGCGGCGCGCGAGGTCCGCCGTCGCCTCGAAGTCCTCGCGCGTCTCGCCAGGGAAGCCGACGATGAAATCCGACGCGACGGCCACTTGGGGAGCGGCCTCGCGAACCATTGCGACGCGCTGGGCGTACTCCGCCGCCGTGTAACCCCGGTTCATGCGCTCCAGGACCGCGTCCGAGCCGGATTGCGCGGGCATGTGGAGGTGCGGGCAGAGTAGCGGCACGTCGCGAAAGAGCGAGGCGAGGCGCGCGGTCATGGCCTTCGGATGGCTCGTGATGAACCGCAGGCGGCGAAGTCGCGGCGTTCCCGCGACTTTCTCCACGAGGTCCGCGAGATTCCACGCGCGGCCGGCCTCCTCGAATCGGTAGCGGTTGACGGCCTGGCCAAGGAGCGTCACTTCGCGGACCCCCCGGTCCACCAGCCGCTGAACCTCCTCGGCCAGGGCGGCGGGGGAGCGGCTCCGCTCCGGCCCGCGGACGTTCGGCACGACGCAGTAGGAGCAGAACATGTCGCATCCGCGCATCGCGCGGACGAAGGCCTGGCGGCTTCGGCCGACGCGGCGGCGGCCGCGGACCTCCACCGCATCGATCCGAGCATCCGATTCGCCGAACGCCTCACGCTCCTCTTTCCCGCGGGCGGGATCGAGGGCGATGCTGCGGCGTCCCGCGCGGGCTTCCCGGACGAGGTCCGAGAGGTCGGCGAGGCGTCCCGGCGCGCAGAGAAAATCGACGAGCGGCGCCCGCTGCCACACTTCCGGCCCGTACTGCTGGGCCGTGCACCCCACGAGGCCGACGACGAGGTCGGGTTCGCGCGTTTTTCGTTCGGCCAGCGCGCCGATGTTGGAGAAGGCGCGGTTTTCAGCGTGGGCGCGGACGGAACAGGTGAGAAACACCAGGACGTTCGCGGACGCGGGGTCGTCAACGATCTCGGCGCCGGCGGCGCGGAGCATGTCGTCGGCCAACTCCGCGTCGAGCCGGTTCATCTGGCAGCCGTAGGCCGTGATATGAACGCGCAGCGGTTCCATGCAAGCGGGGCATTATAGGGGACGCCCGGTCGGCCCACAAGGGCGACCGGACAAGGCCGGCCGTGGCACGTGCCACGGTAGGGAACGTGACCGCGACTCCTCGGCTCCGCTCGGGGCAGGCTCTTACGGTCGCGGCCCGAAAGGCGTGCGCGGGGGGCAAGCCCCCGCGCTACGTAGGCGTGAATGGGTCGCGGCCCGAAAGGCGTGCGCGGGGGGCAAGCCCCCGCGCTACGTAGGCGTGAATGGGTCGCGGCTCGAAAGGCGCAAAGAGGCGCCGGCGGCGGTTGGGCCCGGTCGGGTCAGGGAGCGGGCGAGACGGCGGCGAGCAGGTCGCGGAACTTTTTCTGAAGGATCGGGTCGGACCCGCCGAGCGCCTGCGGCTTGCTGATGATGGCGAGGCTTTCGAGGGCCTTTCGGACCTCTTCCTTGTCGCCGAGCCTGTATCGGCAGTAGTAGTTGTGGTAGCGGAAGTCCCAGAGGCGTGCGGGGTTGGAGGCCCTGGCCTGCTCCTCGATTTCCAGGAGGACTCGCCAGAGTTCGAGGGCGCGTTCGAAGTGGGGTCTGGCCTGGCCGGCGTCGAGTGCGGTTTCCGCGAGGGCTTCGTAGCATCGGGCCATGCCGTAGACGCAATCGACCTTGATCGGCTTGCCTGGCTCTTCCTGCTCCGGTTTCGGGCCGCCGATCTCGGTGTAGATGGCGAGGGCCCGTTCACTGTCGCCGGAGGCCAGATACAGTTCTGCGAGTTCGTACTGTATATTCTCTATTTGTTGTTGTTTGTTTTCGACGTTGCTGGTTTTGATCCATTCGCGGAGGAGGTCACCGAGTTTTTCGGCATCCTTGACCATGGCGCGGGCGGCGTCCTTGTTGTTGGCGCGAATCAGGCGTTCGACGTCCTCGATCATGGCCTGGAACAGCCCGCTCAGGACGGGCCCGACCTCTTCCGGTTTGGCCTGGGCGAGGAAGGTGTTGAGGACGGCCATGGCCTCGTCGAGGCGGCGGAGTTTCTGAAGCGCCTCGATCTTGTACTTCAGGACCCGCCCCTGCAATTCCTTGTCCAGTTGGAAGGTTTTTTCCATGTCCTTCAGGACCTGGAGCCCGTCGTCGTAGAGGCCGACCTCGGGATACATGTAAACGGCGGCGGCGCTCAGGCAGGCGGCCTGGGCCCATCCGAGGACCTGCTGGCGTTTTTCGTCCGTCAGCCCCTGGGCCTGGCGGGCGTAGTCGGCGAAATCGACGAGGTCCTTGGCGACTACGCGGGCGCGCGAGAGGATGATGGCCTTATCGCCCGTCGGGAGGATCTTCTCCCGGAACCCCTCGAATCGGCAGAGGGCGACCCAGTAGCGGGCCTCGGGATAGTACTCGGACTCCCGGGCGACCTTGGCGAACTGTCCGGCGGCGTCTTCGTATTTTTCGCCGCGATAGAGGACGAGGGCGTAGAAGTACTGCTGGTCCGGGTCGGTTTTCAGCCAATTGGATGAGACAAACCACGCGAGGGCTTTTTCGTAGGCGTCGCGATTCTCGGGCGTCTTGGCGGCCTCGTACAACTGGCCTCGCACCCCGACGTAGTATTTGGCGGACTCGGCCGCGTACTGGTAATCAGGCGCCGACTCCGCCACGCCCTTAAACGCCTGGGCCGCCTCTTCCTTCCGGCCCAGGTCCAGGAGGCAGGCGGCCTGGTTATACAGGGCGGCCGCGTAGTTCGCGTCCTTCTCGCCCGTCTTCTGGGCGTAGATCTTGAAGAGCCGCAGCGCGTACTCCAGTTGCTTGGAGTCCTTCGCCTCGCGGGCCTTCGCAAAAGTATCCCTCGCGAGGATCCAGAGACCGAACGGCTCCATCTGCTCGATGTCCCCCTCCGCGCCGACGAGGCTCGGCGTGAGGACCAGAACGATGTAGGGCCAGGGCGGGTCCCGCTGGTTGAGGGTCTTGAGGATCTCGATGCCCTTGTCCTTCAGGGCGGAGTCGTTGGTGGCCTTAGCCTCGACGATATAGGACTCGGCCTCGACGACAGGCAGCGCGCGGCCGTAGGGGGGGTTCTCCTCCAACTTTTTGGCCCCGAAGAACTCGCGGGCGTTCTCGATGACCTTGCGGGCTTCCTTGAACTTGCCTTGGCGCACGTGCGTCAGGGCCGTCTCGAACGCCACGCGGATCTTGAGCGCCTCGACGCGGATCTTGAGCGCCTTGGGGGCCGCAGCGGGGGCCTCAGCGTTGTCCGCATTCGCCAGACTCGTCAGGGCGTCCTCGTACTTCCCGAGTTCGCGCTGGGCCAGGCCGGCGACCAGATAGGCGTACCACTTGGCGGGAACCTTGTCCGGCAGGTCGCGGTAGGACTGGAAGGCCGTGATGGCGTCGTTCAGGAGGTCCTCGCGCGACCGGCCTCCCTGGGGGGGCTTATAGTCCTTCGGCAGCATCCACGCGTGGTAGTAGGTGATCCAGGCGGCATAGTACTGGGCGTCGCGCTGAAGGTCGCGCAGTCGCCGGGTGTAGCCGGCGTTGACGTACTGATTGCGGTCGGGGTCGCGGTCGATTTCCGATTGCCACTCGATCGCTCCCTGAAACGCGGCGCGATACTGCTCCTCGGCTGTCTGAAGGAGTCGTGCGGCCTTTTCGCGGTCGCCGCCCCGGCGGTCCGTCACTTCCAGGATGTCCAGGTCGTTCTTCAACCAGTTCTGAAAGATCATGTTCGCGAAGTCCGCGCGCCAGGTGAGGATCTGGAGTCGCGCGTCGGCCCGGGTTTTCCAGTCGGCGGCCGGGCTCCCCGCCAGGGCTTCCTGGGCCTCGGCAATGGCCTGCTCGTAGAGTTCCTTGGCCTTCTCAAAGGACGCGTCCCGGTCAGCGACGGTCTTGGCCACAGCGGCCTGCTGGATCTGGAGGACCGCCTGCTGGACCTTGCTGCCGACCGTCCCGGCCTCGCCGCTGCCCGTCGGCCGGACGCCCCCCTGCTCCACGTAGGCCTTCATGAGGCTCTCGAGGCCGCGCTCCTGGAGACCCTTGTAGAAGGGGTCTTCGGCCTCGGCGGCCCACAGAGGCGCCGCCACCAGCGCTGCGAGCACCCCGCCCCACACCCTTGCCGATACGCGTCGCTTCACGTCCGTTGTTCCTTCCCGCCAGTCCCGTGCAACCGGAGGCGACGGTCCGCTCCACGCCCCCCGACGGCCGCACTCAGGAAGCCAATCGACCCTTTCGCTCGTCCCGCGTGCCGGGAACCGCGAAGCAGATCTTCCGGAATCGTGCGGCCGTTATCGCGTCGAACGCCCGCACGACCCACTTGTGCCGAACACCCGCCGTCGGCGCGATCAGAATCGGATAGTCTGGGGCCAGCCCCCTGGCCCTTAAGCCCCTCAGTTCCGCC
>Ga0315289_10016080_pt1 | contig 10351 bp, 12 predicted proteins | sample YL17G11_40_MG_FD_203452 | JGI IMG/M metagenome (GOLD analysis project Ga0315289, IMG submission 203452) | Sediment microbial communities from Yellowstone Lake, YNP, Wyoming, USA - YL17G11_40 | ecosystem: Environmental > Aquatic > Freshwater > Lake > Sediment | place: USA: Wyoming | collected...
TGGTCTTGACGCCCTACACAAAGAAATGTTTGTGGATAACCCCGAAAAATACAGAAATGAAAAAGGGGAACTTCCAGAATACGTAGACGCTACATTTCTTGGAGGCCGTTAAAAGGCTCAAATCAATAAGTAATTGGGTACAATGAGAAAGACTGCTGCACAACTCGCGAATATGGTTTTAGCTAAAGGTTCTAGACCACTCCAGGACGACGACGAGCTACCTGAATATCGCCCAGAAGACCGTATGCACCGTGCGCCTCTTTACGGAGGATTGGGCGGAGCAGCTTATGGAGGTTTGCTAGGAGCCGGTGGTGGATTGTTCGGAAGATCCCTCCAGAATCTGTTTAATCGCAGTACTCAAGGCTATGGCCGCGCCGCCCTTCGTGGAGGAGCTGTGGGATCAGCTATCGGAGCTCTCGCTGGAACTGGATTGGGAGCTATGATTCAACACCACAACAATAAAGCGATAGGAGAACATACGGGTCTTTCCCCACGCGAACTTGATATGCTCGACCACCTATATAAAAATCCTGAGATGTTTAGAAATGAAGAAGGAGAACTTCCAACATCATTAATGGCTTCATTTCACGATGTTGAAGGTAGTACAGAAAGACGCCCCGAACTTGATGTTCTAAGATATCGCTAGACTTCCCCCCTATCGGTTCTGTGTCTGATCTCTTCTAAGTAAATCCAAAACCTGTGTGTTCAAGTCTTTCTTGTTTTTAGACATATCAGCCAGAACATCTTCCACCCCAATAGGAGTCTTTCCACGTAAGCGGTCCCAAAGCCCAGCCGGAGGATGCGTAATATATCTTTGAACAAGGACATTACGTTTATCTTCAGGAAGATCTGAATGCGAACCATGCCGTATCGCACGCCCTATTACCTGATCTAATTTTTCTTCGTTCCAGTGAGGTTCTAGAACCTGTACTAACCGAGTACCTTTGAGGTCAAGACCTTCACCTCCCGCGGAAGACAAGAGAAGAGCTTTCAATTTACCAGTATTATATTCATCGATAGCCGCTTGACGCTCTTTAGCCTTCACATTCCCCGTGAAAAGCTTATGAGGAATCCCCTTCTCTGAAAGCTGTTGGTCATATTCTTTTAAGTTATTTAAATAGTTTGAATACACAATAGCTTTAGCTGTAGGGTCTGTTTGGACTCGAGTTAATAGTTCTTGAACTGCGCGTTGTGTTTTTGGAGACGAATCACTCTTTACATACTTATTTGTCGACCCGGAAACCTGCCGTGCTTGAGATTGAAATTGATTAAATTCTGAGAGTTCTTTCCCTTCCGGTAAAGCACCTCTCTCCAACTTCTTTCTTAGACTCCGAGGTAGTTTTCCCCAGGCTGCTTCATGCAGCTTAGCCTGTAAATCAGACATCGGAACACGAACACTCTCATCCGTACGCGCCGGGAAATCTCCTCCGGTGTTATCCTGATAGTCAACCCAATGCTGAAGGATATCTCGAAGCTCAGCCTTGTTCTTTAAAACAGGTTTCATGGGTTTTCCGCTAAAACGATACCAAAACCCAGGATCTTTCGGAGGCTTATATATGTAGTGTTCATTAAAAGTAGAACCTACAGGAAGAACAGATTCACCCGCTGCGATATTTACCAGCGGTGCAATATCGGAAGGGCGATTGTATACAGGAGTGGCCGTAAGGAGTAGCCGCTTAGCTGCAGGATAATCAGCTAAAAGCTGATGAAGTTTCGTAGATGTCTCTCGAGCTTTATGCGCCTCATCTACAATAAGAAGGTCCGAGGGTATCTGTTCGTCACGTAGCGCATCACGCTGTTGGCTGCGTACCTCAATGTTGGAACCATCTCCTAAATGTTTGAGTATTTCTTTTGCGTAATTTGGCATCAAGGAGGCTGGGACTAGAGCTGTGGCATGCCCTCCTTGGTCTTGAGCTGCTGCAATAGAACTAAGAGTTTTTCCTGTACCCAACCCATGCGCTACCACCAACCCAGGTTGGTTACGAAGACGTTCAACAACTCGTTGCTGATGCGGAAGAAGAGGCGTCTTTATCTCTTCTGCAGATTTATCAAGAAGACCTTTATTTTTTGTGAAGGTTATATCCCGCGTCAATAGCCTTTTAAAAGGTTCTGTAATACTCACTCTATTCAAGCGAAGATTTTCGGGAACGAGGGATTCTCTGATGAACTTTTCACCAGGATGCCTATCGACCCAGTCTTCAATCTCTTGGTCCGGAACTATGAAAGTCATCTTATTTTTTATCTTGTCCGTTATGTGCTCTTCCGGAATTAAATTAAGGTACGGAGACGGTGTCATGTCTTTCTTTCGAAATAGAACACCGTATTGTCCGTAAGAACCTCCCGCAGGAAGAAGACCTTTAGTGGCGAATACTTCTTTACGCAAAGCTTTTTCGGGTTGTAGCTCTTCTGTACGACCTCGACCTAAAGATCCAGACTCAAAGTCTCTCAGCCGACCTTTCCGAGCTAAATCAAAAGCGGATAGTATCTGCTTAGACTTAATCACATCATCAAGGTGGCGCGTACGATGCCCATACACATCTCCGCCGGTTAATTCTTCGGGGAATTGTTCGATTGGGTCGCGGTCAAATCTAGGTAGTCCTAGTTCTGCGTCTACTTTATTTTTGTAGAGTTTATACCGAGTCTTCGGAAAAAACCAAGAACTCTTGAGCTCCTGTTTCCTCTTAACAATCTCTTCCCGCTTAGTATCATCCAACTTAGCTTGAGCTCCAGCCAAGGCTTCCCGCCACTTCTTTCCCTTTTCTCCTAGAAATAAAGCCAAGTCCACCGGCTCATCTTTATACTTTAGGTGAAAAATACTCTGGTCGGCATATGGGACATTCAGGGAAGATTCGGATGCGGTATTGCGCAAACGCTTCACTAATTTTCGATACTTGTCTTCCGACTGGACGGGGATCACGTAATCATAGTCTGTCTTAGCCTCCGGGACATTAAGCCCCAAAGCCACCGACCCAACTAGAAGCGGTGATACATTGTACTTTTTCCGGAGATAAGCTCGGAGTTCTTCTTCGTTAGGCGTGGTCGGTTGCATGCACTAATTCTACGGCTTAGGCCCCTGACTCCCACCATACCCACTTTGAATCTTTGTAGCTGACCTATCCCCATGTGTATGCATGTACCCAGCTCGGTGTTTGTGACACCCAGGGTAAGAGGGAATACAGGTGGTCATGACCTTCGGGGCGGATAGCCAGAGGGTTTCCATGGCAGTAGCACACGCAGGACAAGGCATAGACTTTACATCGTCGTCTACAAGCTCTTCCAGGTCTTTACCACATGCCGGACATCTGAAATCTTTCATTCGCATGATCAGCTCTCTTCTGGTTGAAAGTTATCCCCGAAAGTTTTAATAGAAAGCATCGGTGGGTGACAAAGCTTTAATGTAGGCTGAAGAGCTTCATTAAAAGTAGGTATCGTATCATCCTCTTTCTCATTGAAATTCTCCTCAAAAGCCGCTTCCTCTAACCCACTAATAGCTTCCCCTAACGTATCGGTTAAACTGATTATATCCCTATTCCCACTTACGAAAATAGTCTTTAACAGGTCTGTCGAGGCTTTTACTTTTAACTGGGGTCCACCAGCCATCAAGATAATCCCCATCACATATTCATCTCCTCTGTGAAAAGGAGGGGCGTTAGGGAAGTCAGAGGTTAAAGACTTAGCCAGGTCTGAAAGAAAGAATTGGTTTCCACCCTCTCCCTCAAAAGACCGTATATACACACCTAATTTTTTGGGGAGCATTAGGAGTTCGGTTAAATTTCGGATTTGTAACAAAATACTTTCGACTATTTGCTCATACCGAAGCATCTCCTTCCTTAAAAACTCGATGTAGTCTCTCACTATCTCCGATGGAGCCATAAGGCGATTAGCCAACATTTCGAGGTATCCTGCGACTACTCGAATAAAGTAAGCGACGGGCGGCATGATATCCGCGACAGAAGATGTACGCGACCAATCCGGAGGAGTGCTGTCGGGTAAAGTTGGGAAAGGATATACCTGGGGCATATTAGAAAGATCCCAATACGGAAGCAGCTGTCCAGGGTCTGTAGTCCAGTCATCATCGGCGCCGTATACACGTAGTTGCCAAGCCAAAGCAAAGTGGTAAACATCCCCGTCTTCTATCGGGAGGTCTCGCACTACGTATGAGTTTTCTCCCAGTATAATCTCCCGCTCACTCACTACAAAAATATCATCCCCAGATGTTGTGCTCTCGGTAATATCTCTCGTACCTACGAGCTCGAGGACATTATTCGCAGTCGAAGCGAGAATGTTATTCCGTATAGCAAAAATAGCACGGCGTTTAGGAATGAGCACTATGTTCCCAAGATCCGGCAAAGTCCATATAGGCACATCTAAGGTATCCCACTTAAGTAGCACACTCAATTTCTTATCCCTATGCCCAGGTTTTACCAGAGGATAGGCTTGAAGGTTTTGCGGCTTAGGAACCTTAGTCTCATTCGTCGATTTAAAAAGAGACCCGAACGTTCCTTTTAATTTCCACAAATCGTCGAGGAAACCGAAGGGGTCGATATTCGTGCCGAGCATAAGGACCAACCCGCCAACCCAATCAGTCTCATTCATAAACTGCGGTCTATTCCTATCTCCTCGGTCATTTAGGGATGCAGCTACTTGTCGGTAAAATCCGGGGTTACCTCCACTATACCGATTTGCATTTACGAGAAAATCTCGTTGGCTATCGGACATCGGGGGGTCTGTGGGGGCAGGTGCAAAGAGAGTACTCATGGGAGGAGTGATATCCCCGAGACCTGCAAACGTTGTATTAAACCTTTTTCCATTAGGTATAAAGATTGTGTATAGACCTGCGTCCGTTAAAAGTCCTTCGATGAATTCTCTTATCTGGTCAATGATCTGTTTAATAAGCGCCGCTGCGGCGTCGGCTAAACCTACCAGTAACTTAGCGATAGCGTTTAAAAGATTAACAACTGCTTGAAGAACCTTGCGCAGTTCATCGATGATTTTAGCTATTCGTTCCAGCGGGCTAAAGTCTGGGATAGGTATCTCTAGTTTTCCCCAAGACGTGCTAGTCGTTCCTATCGTTACAATGTCTTTGGACTGCTTAGCTCGCTTTTGTTGCTCGGCTTTCCAAGCATCGATTTTTTCTTTTTGGGTGGCCATTTTTTACACGTCCCCGTAGATGATATCGTAGTGGTCAGCAGGTGGAATGGGCTCTACGCCGATACCTGTGCTATTAAGATTTCCCTGCGTCTCTGCGAGTTGTACAGCGAAGTCACAGTCGTATAGAACAAAGCGCCGTAGTTTACGGATAGGCCAGTCGACGATGGATTGCTGCATTGTTTCGACATAATTGAGGAGTGTCTCATAAGGGTCGGTTCTGGGGGAAGCCAAAGCCCAGAGTGCGTCGAAAGAACGAGGGCGTAGAGATATTGTCAGATAGGCACATTTCCACAGGTCTATATACGGTGTTGAAAAAAGTGAAGTATTGTTGGTATAAAGAAGTTGAGCCTCTCTATTCAAGCTTCGGCAGAACACGTAGATAGACGCAATATCTTTTACGAGATTTTCTTTTGGTACTGCGTAGTCTTCTGCATATGAAACGTCTACACGCATTACTCCAGTGGAGAGTGTAGCGAGTGTAGGGTTGGTACGTAGGATGTGCGCGAGACACAGGGCTCTAGGGGCATTAGACCTGTACGTGTCTATGTAGCCTCCGTAGATTGAGTCTAGGCGTTTAAAAGACGGAATATTAAATTTTACGATGTGTGCTGCATCGGCTCGAAGGGTTGTCATCAAAAGTCCTCGCGCTTTGAACTGAACGTCACCGTTATTTTATCGGACAACAAGGCCTTCTTAATCATAGGGGTAGACCGAACTACATGCTCTTTGTATAGCGCTGTAAGTTGATCTGCTTCTTCGAATCCCAATGCTTTAAGCTGCGCTGCGCCTCTTGCCATCATTTGGTAGGTAACGAGGCGACCCAATCTCGCAGCTATTATGCCTAATTTTTGCAGCCCTAATGGTGGGGCTATTCCATTTACCCAGCTCATGAGAAGGAGCATAACACACGAAGGAGAATAGATAAATGTCTAGTGGCTGGAAAATAGTACTCGCTGAAATTGGGAAGCGGATACTTCAGATTGCTGTAGTTGTAATTGCGGAAGAAACTGTACGACGTGGATTCACATCAGCCTTTACAGACAATGAAAATGTAATTTATGAAAAACCAAAAATGAAAAAGCAACTGTAAAAACAAACAAGTAAAAACAAGTGACCTCTATTAGTTCCATATCGGGAGGCTGTCTTTAAGCCAAACGCCATCCGTCCAAGTGACGTTAAAAAATAGAGGTCTTTCTTGGTATAAGAATGTGAGGGAATATAGTGGTTATATCTTCCTCATCACCAACCGTCCTGCAGGACGGAGAAGGATGACGTCATGTTTAATGAACTTCTGAAAAGCGCACTGGGCATAGTAGTTGTCACTCTAACCGGGTACGGGATGTGGAAGGGCCTCAGTGCCCTTGAAACGAAACTTGAGCAGCGCAAGGCCGCGAAGGAAGAGGGGGCTCCCGCCCCCGCCCCCACCGCCCGTCAGAAGGCTGCGGCGAAGGCCGCGGCTGAAGCCACCGCCTAGTCTCTAACAACTACACACTCTGGAGAGACAGACAACCTGTCTTCTCTCCAAACTCTCTCCAGAGTGTGTTTCTTTTTTTGTTGCACGAACTATGGGAACAAGCTATAGATAAAATACAGGGAGGAAAGCAAATGTCAGCTGAACCGTATTTTTTAGACCTATCCATGGATAAATTTGAGGTTTGCTGTGCGGTACAACACGGTGGGGAGTTATGTGAGTGCGATGCGGTCGATGAGCTATGTGCCCCGCACCCAGATGGGCAAACTTTCTACATTCCCATCTGCGGAGAAAACCTGCATAAACTTAAAGCCATCGGTGCTAAGAAACATATCGAAAGCGGTAAAGACCCCCGACTACTGACAGAGATTGCTTACTACGGATTGTTCCTACAACCCCAAGGTCTTCAAAGAAAATGTAAGACAACCCAATGGGACCGATGCCACACCCCAAATATTCTTCGAAAGATCGTTAAAGAAAAAGCTAAGGCGGCGGTTGTCCCTGAAGTACCCAAGGTCATCCTCGCTCCACAATCCTGGCACTGGGTAGATGAAACGTTTAAATGGATGGATGTGGATGGGGAAGTAAAACGTCTATCGAAGATGTCCACCCAACATCTCATCTTAACGGCTATCGCGCTTCGCGATGAAAACTACTCCTCTTGCCCCAAGAGGATTTCCTGGATAAAAGAGCTCATCAAACCTAATTTTGATTTGAAGTATCCCGAGGGGTCTCTCCAAGTGGGCGCACGAGAAGCTGGAACTAAGCTCCAGGAGTTTGAAGAAGTGCTCGCTTCTAAAGGACTCCTTACTGCGCTATAATTTTTTTCATGAGCGCTTTCGACCTATTCAAGCTGGCTGTGTCTATCTATACAAAAGTCCCCGGACTCCCTATTTCAGTTCCGGGATCCGTGATGCAGTACGAGCGTCTACCCGGTATGACCGACTGGGCTCCACGCGATATGATTTCGCGTATGGGGTCCGGTATGCGCCATGACGAAGATATCGATGCTCTCGTTGAAGCCGAAAAGAATAAAGGTCTCGGAGAAGAAATTGGGCTTGGTGCTGCAGGTGGAGGTTTGGGCGGAGGACTGCTTGGGCGTCTGGTTGCAGGTGAAGCTGCCACTGCTCCGGTTAGTGAGATGCTCCGAGAGGGAGTGTCTGCTCGAGGACTTCGAGGTCTATCAAAAATACCGAGAAACGCTAAAGCCTTGGCGCTTGGTGGAACCGCTCTTGGAGCTCTAGCGGGTGGGGTTAATTGGGGTATGCACGGTGACGAGCGTGCGCAAACTGCTCGGTCTGTTGCTCGAGGATTACGCCGAGAGCAAACTATGCAGAGCAACGCGAACCTACAGAACCAAGTTTTAAGGCGTCAATTATTGACTGAAAATCCAATGCCGTCGGCTACTGCCGAACAGCCGCTGGTCGCGCATTCGGGTAAAGGTTAACAAGCTCATGTCGATACGTGGAATACAAAAATTGGCGACACTTGCTTCTTCTTTAACTAACCCTGCTACTCTGGCAGGTGGCGCGGTAGGTCTTGGGACTATGGCCTTGATTCATTCCATTATGGACAATTCTTTAGCCGCGAAAAAGCAAGTTCTCGATAAAGCTTTGGGTGATTACGCTAAGGCAAAGAGTGTTCCTCTTCTTGCGGGAGCGATTACAGCCTTGCTCGTGGGGGCGATGGTTGCTTCCAAAGTTCGAGCGCAACAAAGCCGAGTTGTCCCGTTTACTCCGTCTCAAGCGCAGTTTCAATCCCAGGGATTTCTTCCGGGGGAGCGGACACAAGTAGGTCGGCCACAGTCGTACCCCGGCGACCCGGTATTGATGTTTTAAAGACGATGTCTAATCCTCGACCAACTATATATAAAGGTGCGTCAAAGGACATGCCTAAAAAAGAGCCTACCGAAAAAGATCAACGTCTTTGGCAAAAAAACAAAGCAAGACGTGGTATAAAGAAGTAGCGCAGTCTTACGTAGTTTCTTTGAGCTGTAGTAACTACAGCAATTAAAGCTGAAATAGTTCTAGTGAAAAGATAGTTCTCCTAGCGAACGATGTTTACTCTATTAAGTACGTAAGACTGCGCTTTCGATTTTTTGTTTGGCCGTACTGCGGCGTTTATTAACGCTAGCTTGAGATACTCAAGTATTATAAGCGGAAGTTGGAGTAATGGAGTCGTGCCTAAATGCTTGACTTTCTCCCTCACAGCGAAATTAAATTTGGAAGCCAAAATTAATTCCGCAGTTCGGTTAAAAGCCACGCATTTCCGCGCAAACTCTAAGAGTACGGTGGAGGGGGTGTAGTGCTTGCACTGCGCCCCCTTCTATTTTTGCCCTATGATTACTCTATGAAACCCATAGACTCTGAAAATAAGAATAGTCATAAAGGACTACTGGGCGGATTAGCCCTGGGTCCCGAATAAACCTCCCCTTTTTTTAGTATAAGAATATGTATCGATAACAACCAATTGTGCTACTCTTTTTTAAGATAGCACGGAGAGGAAGAGTATCATGGAAAACGTTCAAATTATTACAGGGGGTCTGGTTGATAGGCAAATCGAGGGGAATTGTATTTCCCCTCTAGATTTCCCCGAAGAGGCGCGCAGGCGCCTGATTGGGAGGGGGTACACTTGTGTGTCCCCGCCGACGCGCAACGGCGACCGCACCGTCGAGGTGTGGTCTCGGCGCCCCTCAAAGGGGGTGAGGTGATGTTCGCCTTCGCGGCAATAGCCGCGGTATTCCTGGTGCAGGTCGTGGCGTGTGACCTGGTCCTGGAACCAGATTATATTGTCGGCCTGTGTGCCGACAACGCCCAAGGAAACCCGGAATGTGGAACCGGGTTCGCGATTGAGGATCACAAGATCCTCACGGCCCGTCATGTCGTCCGGAACGCGGACGGGTCGTACAAGACTGGGCTGGTTGTGAAGACCACCCAGTACTATGACAAGGAGATGTCCGGTGAAGTCGTCTACGTCTCCGAGACGTACGACGTCGCGGTTGTCCAGGTGAAGAAACACCTGGACGAATTCATCCCCGTCTGTGACAGTAATCTGGTACAGCTCGGGGATAAGGTCGAAACACATAAGTTCTCCGGAACGTCTTATATAGAGACTTCCGAGGGGGTGGTGTCTCAGTTCTACGGAGACATCATCTCCGCAACGGCATCGGGTCGTCCGGGGTTTTCGGGGGGACCCCTGATGTGGTTGGACCGCGAAGGGGGGGAAGACTGCGCCATTGGCGTGGTCTACGGACAGGTGATCTCAACGGGGAGAGTACTCGCCTCTCCCCTCACCCCCGCTTTCCAGTCTCTGGTGAAACCGACTAACGCCGGAGATTAACCTGAAGGCTGCGACAGCTTCCCTCAAAAAAGTCTGTCGCAAAATCTCTCACCACGTCCGGGTCGTAGGGCTTGCAGCTAAACACATCCAGATATACCGAGTTCGTCAAGTTGGCGAAATGCGCGGATATCAACGATGTCTCTATCAGCTGCGTCATCGAATACCCTGCGACCCGGTCGTCTTCCCCAAAGTGGACGACCACGGTCTCACCAAAACGTTTCATCTCAATCAGGTCGCAAAGTTTGATGACGAAACGTTTGATAGTATCGGCGTCTCTTATTTTTTGAGGGTCGCAGTTGTAGAGGTCGATGGAGGATGCGATCCCCCAGACCTCTTCTTCCACTGCTTGTTTTTTGATGTCTAAGCCGGTCATTAATATATTAATACATC
>Ga0315289_10016083_pt1 | contig 10350 bp, 13 predicted proteins | sample YL17G11_40_MG_FD_203452 | JGI IMG/M metagenome (GOLD analysis project Ga0315289, IMG submission 203452) | Sediment microbial communities from Yellowstone Lake, YNP, Wyoming, USA - YL17G11_40 | ecosystem: Environmental > Aquatic > Freshwater > Lake > Sediment | place: USA: Wyoming | collected...
AGTCGGAAGAGAATTATCTAAGGATTATATCAAAAAACCTTTTGATATTTATGATTTAAAGAAAAGAATCGACAAGGTTTTGAAGCAAAGCAGCTCAGATGTACAATATATCAGTTAACACAGTTCTTGGGTTTACTAAATGTATGCCCAGCTTTCAAATCTTTTCTTTCTTTAAAAAACCAACCATGCAGAATGATTAGGATAAAAAGATGTTGAAAAATCAGATATTTTGTGGAAGGTGAAACAAAGCAAAAAAACTTGATGAAGATCATGGAGGGCATTTCGCACAGATTGACCTGAATAACATTGTACTCAGGTAACGGTCTCCTCGATCAGGTAGAATTACAACGATTGTACCAAAATTTATCTTCTTCGCTATTTGTAAAGCTCCTGCTACAGCAGCACCACTAGACATACCAACAAAGATCCCTTCCCGTGTAGCAAGTAGTCTTGTTGTTTCAAAAGCCTCTTCATCTTCAATGGTAATCTTCTCATCTAAAACCTCGGGATGATATATCTTTGGAACGATGGATTCTTTCATATTTTTAAGCCCTTGAATGGCATGGCCTTTTGTAGGTTCAACGCCAACAATTCTAATACTGGGTTTTTGTTCTTTCAGATACCTGCCTACACCCATTAGAGTTCCAGTTGTCCCCATGCCAGCAACAAAAACATCTATCTCTCCGTTAGTCTGAGTAAATATCTCAGGTCCTGTAGTTTCATAATGTGCCAGAATATTATTTTCATTTTCAAATTGATTAGGCATAAAATACTTTTCAGGTTTCATCTCCAGTAATTCATGTGCTTTTCGAATCGCACCATCAGTACCGTCACATCCTAGAGTAAGTATGACCTCTGCGCCAAAGGCCTCCAAAATACGTCGTCTTTCAACGCTAACACAATCGGGCATGATCAACTTAACCTTGTATCCCTTTGCTGCCCCTATCATTGCAAGAGCAATCCCAGTATTACCAGATGTCGCCTCAAGTATTATTTTACCATGGACTAACTCCTCTGATTCCTCTGCTTTCTTTATCATATAATAGGCGGCCCTATCTTTAACAGAGCCGCTTGGGTTTGTACCTTCTAGTTTACCAAAAATTCTTACTTTTGAGTCAAAATTCAAATTAGTAAATTCTACAAGCGGAGTATTTCCTATGGCAGATAATATACTCACAGCAAATCACCTCCTCGGCCTATAATTTCATAACATCTCTTTCTTTAAAAAACCAACCCCTCGTATCTATAAAGCATAAATCAATGCTTCATCAGAGGTTATCTCCTTAATTCGCCCTTCTTTAACCCATTTATCAAATGTGGACTCTTCAATAGGAAATTCAAAATTCTTCTTACCTGCGTACATCATCAAAGTATATACATCCTTATTTTTACCTCTCTCAAATCCATATAATACGGCAAATGCTATTGTGTGTTCGTTGCTCAATTTATATTCATAGTAGTGCCCTACTTCTATTTTTGATTTTAACATCAACTCTTCATCCTGTAGTTGATATGTCTTTTCCTTTTAAAAATCAATCCTACAATAAGTAAACCAGCGAAATAGCTAGTATAAAAAGATGTTACTACCTAAAATTTATTTTTCAGATTTTTCTTTTTCTTCTAGTTCTTTCTTTTTCGGTTTTTGTTTTTTCTTCTTCCAAGACTGTAGTGTTTCCTCAACTTCTGGAATTGATACCATTTCCATGATAACATATCAAATATTCATGGTATAAAAAGATGTTGAAAAACAAGCTATACTTTTGAAACTGAAAAAATATCCAAAAAAATTTGTTGCTAATACTCCAGCGTTGTTTTCTTACCTTTATGAAACACGGCATCAAATAAATCTAAACCCTTTGTTCTACCAAGAATTGGGAAAACATCATTTGATTCGGCAATAGCAGTAGGTGTAACAAAAATTTTATCGTCTAATTTAATTATCATCTAATTAAAAGTTAACACATATAATATGCGATAAACTGATCTGAAAATTCAAAATAAAAAAACTCTAAATTTTTCTATCTGTGTCCAAAATCCAGGGCTTTGAAATATGTAACAAAAAAATAAGGATTAGAGCCGTTTTTGTTAAAATGTTACAGAAATCTGAAGAAAGATAAATAAATTTACTAAAAACATATCTACAGTCTAAAAATAATCCAATGGTCTGACTATCTCTTTCTTTTCTTCTTATCATCAAGGACGATTTTTTTATAGAATCTTTTCTAAAAGAAGAGCTCTGGGGCGAGTTCTCGAGGTTCTTTTACGGCCTACACCCAGCTTTTATTACGGCCTAGGCCGAACTAAAGATAAAAAAAAAATGATCATATATGTTAAACAAATACGAGTTAAAATCTCTCTCTTGTTGTAATTCTCTATAAAAACAATGATCATTTAAAGAATGAAAGGATATATTTCATTTCTTCTTCTAAAGAAGGTAATTTCGTTACAATCAAAGGCTCGAGACTTTTCCACAAAATTTTTTTCGCTATGATTTTTTCTTTCAATTTTTCTGGGGTGAATCCCGGGGTCTTTCGCGAGACCAATTCTGAATCGATCGTCCCAACTTGTTTTAAAAGCAGAAACAGGTCGTGGATGTCACGAGCTTTATTTCTCTGAAATATTGCTGAAATTTTATCAGCGATAATATCTTCATAGTTTGGTACGCGTACTTCAATGGGTGGGATATCAGGATATGGTGAGTACAGCGTTAGCATGTTGATGTTTTTGTTGCATTGTTTCGATGCGAGAATTTCAAGAGATAACGAAATTCCCCGTGGATGGACTGGAGACGTGATGCCGCAGTGAAGGAATAACATGTTTGCTGTTTGCTTTTTCTTCAGAATAATACCAGTAAAGCCGAAGAGTTTGAGTTCTTTGAGAAGATAGGTGTCAAGGGAGCTTGGTATCGTATCAAGACAGAGATCAAGATCTTCGGAAAATCGATCTCCTTTCATCACTTTCCAGATGCAGGTGCCACCTCTAAACAGCAACTGTGGGTATTTTTTATACAACAGATGAAGTGTGAGATCTTGCAGGTAATCTTTCCAAGCCTGGTCGATCAGTTTGATTCTACGAAGATGTGCGTAGCTTTTTAATTCTTGAGACGTTATCATGAAAGCAACCTCTCAACCATCCTTTTAACATAGGTATCTTGTGTCAATTTTGCATAAGAACGAAGGAGCTTTTTGTTCAGTGTGCTAATGATATCGCTGAGTTCTTCAGCAGCAATTGTTCGAAAATATAAGGCATCAATGATGATTTTTTCTGGTTTTGCTACCGGAATTCGTACGTGTTCTTTCCAAATAATATGTTCATATCCGTACATCATCTCTGATCGTACGGTATAGAAAATAATTGGTGTGTTGTTAAACATAATTCTTCTATTAAAACGCTTTCGCGTTGTAACGATTTCAACAGAGAATGGTACCTGAGTAGTTAATTTTTGGATGCTTAATGCAGACCACATAGACACATAGCATGGTTCTGTTAGGTGTGTCGCTACAATTAGAGCATCATCAAGGATGGTATATTTCCCGCGTTCCACACGAGTGATTTTACCGGATTTGAACAATTCGTGAAGGATTTTTTTTGCATAATCTCTTGGCATGTTTTGATGAAAAAGATCGTTGACACCAAACACCGGTTTTTCAGTTACTTTTTGAATCAGATCTTTATACTTAATAATCGGCATGGAATGGGAAACAAAAAAGCAATATTTAAATCTATGTTAGTAACTAAAGATGGTAACTATCATAAATCTTATCACCTAACTACCAATCTAAAAATAAAAATGCAGTATGAAACTTTTCTTTTTTCTAAATTTTTTCATATTTTATGGTAATCTTTAAATTGTTACATACTTTAATAAGAAAGAAAATGATATTTTTATTAGAAGGAATAAAATGAATATTAAGGCTTGCCCAAAATGCGGCAGTAGAGATGTTCGTATGGCGGGTATTGGGGAAGGAACGATATTTGGCCTAACTTCTTGGGATATGGTTTGCGAAAAATGTAATTATAAAGGAATGCCAATCCTTTTTGATTCTGAAAATGACTACGAGGCGTTTTTGAAAGAGTTGGAAAACGAGCAAAAACCCGACTAAAAATCATCTGATTTTTTATCTCCAGGATATGTTTTTAAAGAAATAGACGTTATGAAATTGTAGGTTTGAGGAGAAGATAGGTATGAAAAAACAATTATTAACTGTTGTAATAGTTATTCTGCTCATCGGTATCGCGTTGAGTGGATGTGTAAACGAAAGTAGTGTAAACGAAAATAAAAAGACAATGACCTATGCAAAATTAATGAGTGATATAAAACCCCTACCACCAACAGATCTTTTTACGCTTCAATCCTATAACGACAGTGAAGTCATATATATCGAAGATACGGCTTATAATGTCTCATATTTTGAGATATCTGAATCACAAAAATATACGTTTGTTCTTTTTGGTAATTCTACTTCGCTCGAAGGTTTTCCAATATGTATTAACGGGGATAAAAGAAGCGAATATCCTGCTGGAAGCACAGTCAGTATTCCCGTGCACGTGAAGAATTATGATATAAATGGAACAGCTGTTACTTGGTTGGAGGAATGGTATACTTTCTACATCTTACAAAACCCAAACTAGCATCCTACAGGCCCTGGGAAGGAATAGAAAATGCGACTACGAATTTCACTGCATATATAGAAGTCGTATAAGAAGAACTTAAGAATAAAAGAATTTATCATCATTCGTCATCGTCATCATCCGGATCCCAAGGCCTATCTGGGATATCCGGGAAATCATCAGGAATCTCAGGAGCAAACATTTCAAATTACCTCTTTTTTTCTATTACCATATAATAATTCAGTAGAACTAGTTAATAAATTGTTCGAAAACAGACATTATCTTACTCAAATCTTTACCTTCTACAACAAAATCAGCGATCTTTCTGACACATTCATCTTCAGGATTAAACGCTATCCCAAGACCACATATTTCAAACATCGGAATATCAAAGCATGAATTACCAACGGCAGCAATTTTATCATGCGATATTTTAATTTGCTTTGCAAGCCTTTTAACAGCCTCATCCTTATACATCAGTCTTACATTGAGCAAACCCTCACCAGTGATAAAACCACGTTCATCAGATTTTATGCCATTGGCAAAAACATAGTCAATGCCTAGATCCTTTGCCACACGCTCTGCAAGAATATCTAGACCGGCACTAACAATCGCAGTCTTTACGCTTTTGTTCCTCAAAAAAGTCATACATTTCTTTGCTCCGCTCATCAATGGAACATCGGATAAGATATCAATGAGTTTATCTTTCTTGATTGGCTTACCATTTTCTTTCCAGAGGGCAACATCACGCTTTATAAATTCCATGTCATCTATTTTTCCTTTCAAGTATTCATCCACGGATCGTGCGTTGGAACCACCAAAATAGTCATGGATATATTTCCATGAGCTAATTGTATCTGTGAGTACGCCATCCATATCAAAGACTACAATCTCGATTTTGCCTGGCTTTGCAACTTTGGGCTTTTTTGCATCTCTAGTATTTCTATAGCAATAATACTTACAACTTGAGTCCATAGTAGAGGAAAGCCATAAAACATCGGGTATAATAATGTTTATAGTCTGTCGGGATTAGATATAATGAGTTCACTCTTTGCACGATCGTTTTAATCAAGAATTTAACCATAGCAAAAATACAAAGAAGAGGAGTTTAGTTGGTAGCTAGATATTTTAAACAGCTATATTCTCTTATCATCAGTATAAGTCGCCTCATCAAAACCAGGTATTTGATAAACAGTAAATTTTTTCCTTGCTATTTTCCATTTCTTTGTTTTTGATAGATAATAGTCATTTTTTGACTTTATAATTATTCCAAAATTTTCACTTTTTATTTTTTTCATTTATATACTATCTATATAGATAACGATGATCATATCGTCTTTTTAAGCTTATACATCCTATATGCAAATAGGCATAAAAATCTAATAATTTCATATGAATACTTCTATCACGGCAGTTGTATACATATTGCCAAGTACTTACTTTTTTAAAGTTGTCATACAGTTGCTCCGGAGTCATATTTTTAGGTTTAAAAACAACATTACTAAAATTATACTTACTCCAGTCCTTAGTTAAAATTCTACCCTGCATTTCGAATTTTTTGAAAATTGGTGTTCCAGGTAAAGGAGTTAGTACATGAAAATATACAATATCTATTTCGCATTTTCTTACTAAATCAATAGTTTTATCAAAAACATCAAGCGTATCATAATCAAAACCAAACACAAAACTCCCTTTTATCATCATACCATAATCATGTATTTTTTTTGTGGCATAAAGATATTCTTCAACTTTGTTTTTTTTACCGACACTGTTGAGTGAATCATTATTTATAGATTCAAGGCCTACAAACCAGTCAGTGCATCCAGCTTCACTTGCCAATTTTAAAAGTTCGTCATCTTTACCTAATACATTTACATTTCCATAACAGGTAAATTTTTTGTTTAAATTTTTCATTTCCTTGAAAAGCTCTTTTGTATAACTTGGATTAATAGTTAAAGAATTATCATAAAAATTAAATGAATTTTTCTTGATTGATTTTATTTCCTTGATTACATCTTCAATTGGTCTAGCTCTAAATATTTTTCCGAAATCTGCATGACTTATCGAACAGAAATCGCAACCATACGGGCATCCTCTAGTTGCTTGAATACCTGGTTTTCTTGTTTTTGTATGATGTAATATGGGAATTTTTTCTGGATTTAATGGTTGTTTTTGAGAATAAAATGGTCGTAAATCTTTATTTTCAAAATCGTTCAACAATTCCGGCCAAGTTTCTTCTGCTTCACCGATAACAACAGCATCAGCATGTTGTTTTGCCTCTTCAGGTAATGCAGATGGATGCCAGCCACCGAGAACAACCTTTTTTCCACGACGACGAAATTCATCAGCTATTTTATAAGCCTCGGTTGCAGAATCTGTGGTACACGACAACCCAACTAGATCATAGTCTTTATCAAAATCGAAATCTTGATATCGGCACCGGTCTTTAATCTCAGTTTTATAAGACTCAGGTGTTAAACTAGATAGTATCATAAGATTTATGGAACTATAAATAAGTGATTCAGAAAATGATGTAAGTATTAATCTTTTAAAAATTGGAAAAATTTCATAATCACGTAGGTATGAAAGATAATTAATGTTAGCAAGTAATATTTTCATTACGCAGAATACTATATAGGTATTATACTATTTAAAATCTAGAGGTGAATTAATTAATTTTTGTTTTAAAAGGTATTTAAGATCAGATTTTATAACAAGATTGTTAGAACCAAGAATTAGAAACGGATATAAACCATACATTAAATAATTCCGAACTCTTTTAACAACATTGTAACTTGAATAAAAATCCTTGTATGCCTTATTCATACCGTCTAGAAGTTCTTGTGGAGTCATATGCTTTGGTCGAAAAACAACATGATGCGTATCATACTTCAACCAATCTTTAGTTAATATACGCTTTTCATTTTCAAGAAAATTAAATAAGGGTGTTCCTGGAAAAGGTGTACAAATATGAAATTGTGCTAAATCTAAATTCCAATTATGGATGGCATTTAAAGTTTTATCAAAAATATCTATATGATCTCCATCTAATCCAAATACAAAATGACCACATACGGTCATTCCAAAATCATGTATTTTTTTTACTGCAGATTCATATTCATTGACCCTGTTTGATTTTTTACCAATGAAATCTATAGATTCCTGCGATATTGATTCAAATCCAGTGCCCCATGCGAAACATCCGGCCTCACTTGCTAATTTCAAAAGTTCGTCATCACGGTTTAGTATATTGACATTTCCAGAACAAGAAAATTTTTTATTCAAATTTTTCATCGCTTTAAATAATTCTTTTGTATACGATGGATTCATTGTTAAGGATGAATCAGAAAAAAACAGTATTTTTTGTCGGATTGATTTTATTTCTTCGATAACGTGATCTACTGGTCTGAAACGAAAAATTTGTCCATGAGAACTATTGGTTAAAGAACAATATGAACAACCAACAGAACAACCTCTTGTAGCCTGAATTCCCTCAGTTATAAATCCTTGTTTGTTGGTTAATCTTTTTCTATCTGGTGATGGAATATTTTTAAGATCTATTGGATTTTCATTTTGATAAAATGGTTTTAATTTCCCATCTTGAAAATCGTTTAAAAGTTGAGGCCATGTTAGTTCAGCTTCGCCTATTACAACAGCATCAGCATGTTGTTTTGCTTCATCTGGAAGAGCAGATGAATGGCAACCACCAAGAACGACAGTTATGCCTCTTCTTCGAAATTCATCAGCTATTTCGTAGGCTCTATAAGCAGTTGGTGTTGTTGTTGCGATTCCAACTATATCGTTCTCTTCATCATAGTTAATCTTTTGATATTCTTCATCTATCAATTTGATATCATATTTTCTAGGTGTTACAGCAGTTAACATTCTAAAATTGAGAGATGAAGAATAAAAAACGTTTCCTAATAAGTGATAAGTTAAACTAAAATAATTTTTATCGTAATTAATTAGACGAGTGCTAGGCGAGATAAATAATATTTTCATAGTGTTTAATTATCTTCCAAATGATTAAATAATTTTTGTTGAAGCATCTCTCATCAACAAATAATTTCCGAGTACCTTTACTGATCAAATTAATATAGTCAAATAATATTCCTTTTAGATAAATTGATGAAAAAGGCATCTTAATGAAATTTCTCCTTCTTAGAGTCGGTTCGAATAGAAAAGCATATTTCTTTATGTCCCAATCTTACTATCCCCCACTTGGCTTATTATATATCGGAGCAGCGTTAGAACATGATGGTCATAACGTAGAAATCATAGATTTTTGTAATGAAATTAACATAGAAAAACACCTTGAGAATTCTCTAATCTCATCAGATGCTGTTGGTATAACCGTAGACGCTGGTAATTACGAATCAGTATCAGATATTGCCAAAATAATTAAGGGGATAGATCCAGCTATTCCTATTATCATCGGCGGTCCTCATAATACATATCTCCCTGAGCGATCTCTAAATGATATATCTAATGCAGATATTAGTGTCAGAGGGGAAGGGGAACAGGTTATTATAGATATAGCTCGATTTATAGAAGGTAAAAAAAATTTATCTGAAATTCCGGGTATTCATTATAGAGAAAATAATACTATTAAAAAAGGTAAAGAGATTGAAATAATTGAAAATCTAGATTCTCTCTATTATCCAGCACGTCATTTAACAGATAAATATGAATATGGAAAGATAAACAACCAACATCTATTCAAACCAAAATTTACTACTATGGAAACAAGCAGAGGGTGCCCACACAATTGTCGCTTTTGTCGGAGACCAAATAATTCGATTCCGGGATATGGTTTTAGACAGCGATCTGCAGAAAATGTAGTAAACGAGATCATTGAGATTAATGAAAGATACGGCACAGTAGGTATAGTTGATGATAATTTTCTTGCAAATAAAAAGCGAGCGATAGATATATTACAGAAACTTATTGATAATGGAACCGATATCAATCTAATAATTCATGGAGCACGTGTTGATTCTGCAGATCCAGATATATATAAGAAAATGAAGAAAGCTAATGTTAAATTAATTAGTTATGGATTAGAATCTGGTAATCAAGATGTTCTTGATTTTTATAATAAAAATATCACATTGGATCAGGTTAGAAGAGCTGTAAACCTTAGTAGAGAAATGGGATTTATAACCATTGGATCATTCATTTTAGGAGCACCAATAGAAACTAAAAAACACATAGAAAATACAATTAGATTTGCTTATTCTTTACCACTTGATATCGCATTTTTTGTTCCTTTAAAATATCTAATAGGCTCACCATTATGGATTGATGCGGTAAAAGATAATAAAATAAATGAAGAGGAATATGTTGTTCCTGCAGATTCATGTAGAAATCTTGGAAATTTTACTAAGGATGAATTATTTGAAAAAGCAATTAAAGCAGAGAAAAATTTTTACTTAAGACCGAGATATATTTTTGATCAAATTTATATGTCCATTTATCGCAGAAATTTCATGTTCTTAAAAAATGGTTTTCGTGTTATTACTTCTTATTAGAATTGTAAGATTTCAATTCTTCTTCTCAAGCAACCTATTGTATGGATAAAAACCTTTTTAGTTTGCTTCATTTGTCATCAATTCTTTTTAAACGATATATTGTTTGGATAAAAACTTTTTTAATTTTTTTATTTATTTTAACAATTTTTGTTTTACTGCTTTTTGTGAGGAAAAGATTTATACAATTTAACTATTATACAAATAGTTG
>Ga0315289_10016084_pt1 | contig 10349 bp, 11 predicted proteins | sample YL17G11_40_MG_FD_203452 | JGI IMG/M metagenome (GOLD analysis project Ga0315289, IMG submission 203452) | Sediment microbial communities from Yellowstone Lake, YNP, Wyoming, USA - YL17G11_40 | ecosystem: Environmental > Aquatic > Freshwater > Lake > Sediment | place: USA: Wyoming | collected...
CAGGTGTGATCCCCTCCGGCGGAGACCTTGCTCTCTGGCCAGAGGATTTTTTCGGTTGTTGCATAGGCCTCATTGGAGTAGCCTGAGTTCCCGGCCGCATTGTAGGCATAGGCCTGATAGTAGTAGGTGGTGCTTGCTGATAGGCCAGTGTCCGAGCAAGAAGTCGCATTCGCAGAGTAATTTTTAATTAAGGAGTAGGTTCCTCCCGCCCCGGTCTTTCTCTCAATCTTAAACCCATCTTCGTTGTTTGAATTGTCCGTCCAGGAGAGATTGATTTGAGAGCGTGAAATAACGACGGCGGTAAGATTAGAGGGAGCAGTGGAAATTGTGACAGGACAAGTCCCTGTAGTTGCATTAATCTCGTTGGAATAGCCTGAATTCCCCACACCATTATACGATAGAACCCGATAATAGTAGATCGTCTCGCAGGCAAGGTCACTATCCTGATAGACGATCACCCCCACCCCAACCGTTCCGATTTGGGTATAGGTTCCCATTGTTCCGGTCTTCCTCTCCACCTTGAATCCTTCCTCGTTGTTGGAATTATCCATCCAGGAAAGATTAATCTGGGAGGAAGAAGTGGCTGTTGCCTGAAGATTTGATGGGGCGGCAGGAATGCTTGACCCATTTCCTCCTTCATTTCCTCCATTATCTCCGCCACAACCGACGAAAAAGAAGGAAGCCGTAATAACCGCACCAACAAACAGCCCAGGCCTAGAACTTTTTCTCGTTTTGATCATCCTCCACCTCCTAAACTTAGCGCGATAATATCCCCCAAAGGTTTATGTACGCCGACACAAATTTATACAATAAATGCTTTTTTATACCAGATTTTTTCTGAATACAAGGGATTGTTTTAGGATCTCTCTTTCTTCTTTAAAAAGAGGCCCGTGATTAGGGTCTCGATTTTTTTTGCTCCCCTTCAGAATAGCCGGGATTTCAGATTTTACCCCATCGGGCAGATCAGCGGTGCTTTAATATCTACGCTTGATTAACGAAGTTATAAGTATGGTGTAAAATATCTTCTTTCAGCCTATGGTTTTCTTTTTCTAAATCAAGAAGATCCCTGATAAAAATATCAGTAAAGATGAGCAAGCCGCTTTTTTTATTTATTTCATTGAATAAAGCCATTAATATTAAAGAAATATTTCCTATCATCCATAAATCAGTCTTGATTGAATACTCATCTTCTGGATCAAAAAATGGCGTCTCCAATATGACTTGTTCATTATTTTCGCTTATTCCATTATTCTTTATTTCATAGATTATATTTGAGTGTGCGCATGATTCATTGATGGTATTTTTCATGTTTTTTATAGCCGAAGAGCCAGCAGAATAATTTTCATCTAACCATTTATATCGCTTGCCAGTCAATTTTTGGGGAGAATCTAAAATACCAATGTCGTTATCTTTAACAAAATCTTCTTGATTAGGATTTGCGAGGGCGTAGGCGGCATTAGCTCCTGCTTCTAGGACTAGACGCAAGTTGAGCATGGCTTGAATATGATGTAATCGAACAACGGAAAGCAAGGCGAGAACATTATGTTTCTTTAGTTGTGAAAGAAATATGGCAAATATCCCAGACATCGTTTTAGGTTCTTTGATAAAATTTTGAAGAAGGCCATTAAAATTTGCTGCATTTCTAAAGAACTCACCGTATTTTGATTCGGCCGCATAAAATAATTGCGATTCTTTCTCTAAAATTTCTCCAATCGTTTTATAATCATTTCCACCCATTTTTTATTATTACCCGGTAATCGTCATTAATAAATCGTCAATCTTAAATACTTTTTAACTCAAAATTTTGTTTTAATGAGCGACCCCTTCTTTGTTGATTCCGAAAACACCTATTTTCAACTTAATCACCAGCATCCCCACAAGAAAATAACTGAACTAACTGAGCTATATCCCCTTAAATTATTTAAAAAACTATCTATCTTGTTTCAGTATTGTAAATATTTTTAACATCTTGATAGTATTGCTTGACTTCCGGAATTGCATACTTCTCACATATTTTCTTTGATTGATTATTTTGCTCGTTTATTTCAGCATTCATTTTGTTGTCAAATTCTTTAAGATATGGTTCAACCTCATTCTTCGCAGCAGCGATATTAGTTGATAAATTATTTATTTTCTCTTGATAATAGTTTAAACATTCATAATCAGTGTAACTATTGCTTTTCCATTTACTACAAACACTTTTTGGATTGTCCCACTTACTCTTTGGAGGTATATATGTTGTTTCAATGCAAGTATTTTCTTTTTTATTGCATTTTTCGCCTCCCTCCTTAACTAAAGATTTAATTAATTTCTCCCCTTGAGAAATAGTATTTTCAATTTTAATTATTTCATGAAATTTTATATCTTCATATTTACTTTGAATATTATGTATTTTTAAATTTTCACTATTCATACAATCGCTCCATAAAACATAATATTTATCTGCAACCTTTGAAGGTATTTTATTTAAATTTTCCAATTCAATATTTGCTTTTTTTATCTCGTCATCTTTTACATTTAATTTATTAAATAATTTAATTAATTCCTCAAAAGCAATGATAGAGTTAATACTTTTAGCTTTTTTCCACTCAAGAATAATTATTTTATTTAACGCCTCGTTATAATATCTTCCATTTGGATATTCATAAATATAATTTAATAAACTATCCGAAGAAAAACTGTCTTTGGCATTGGTCCAAATATCATCTTCCAACTTAATTTCAGATTCATTTAATTTCCTGATATACTCTACATAATATTTTCCTTTTGGGTAATAATTACCATATTCCACAAAACCATCAACTGAATTTAAACTTAAAGCTCTTTCCCAATGTAAATCCTCCAATCTATTTTTGGCCTCTTCTGAAAATTCACTGTTAGGATAGTTTTTAATAAAATTTGAATATGAGTTTATGCTGTTTTCTTTTAAAGCATGTTTCCAAGAGTATCCCGCACAGGAAATTGACAAAGAAAATATTAAAAAAATAAGAAAAAATCTAAATAACATTAAATATTTATAAAACATTAATCTCCTATTTAATATATTTTTTGGTTCCATGTTGCGACCTCCTTCGGGACACACGTTGATTCCTAAATTGCATAAATTGATTTTCGCCCAGAGACCGCTTTTCCCCTTGACCAGGTGCCTTTTAATGGGTGACCCTGGAATTGCTTCTGAATTTTTCGGGGTTCTTTACTTCTTGACATTTGACTACCTTTTACGCTTGAAAGAATATTTGCCTGCTTTTTCCCGGACGGTGAAACCGGTCTGAAGGTTTGTTAAACCGAGTTTCCGACAAAGGGAATTAACATCGGCTTCTTTCCGGCTTTTTATCCATTGCCCAACGGTCATTCCCTTTGCTTGAATTTCTTCGTCCATTTCTTTACGAACTTGATGAATCCACTCAAGCGATTTGGTTTCCCATTTGGTTTTATTCTTCATATTCGATCACCTCCTCCGGGGAAACAATTTCAATCAACGGATAGCCAAGTTTCAAGTTGATGGAGTGTACCGCCCGCCGGGTTTGGACATTCACCATATCACGAAAATTCCAGGAAACCACCGCGTCAGCGAGATTTACCGTCGCCGCGGCGAGATGGCGCAAATCCATTCGGGCGGCTTTCCGAACAAATCCTTCCTTTTCATAAGCTTCGAAAAGATCGGCGGATTCCTCATCTTCCGATATAACCTGTAAAGGAATTTTTTGAATCTCCTTCAATAATTTTTCCCTAATATTATGAGGACTCCGTTCAATTTCTTCCAACACTACATTTGAGACAACCCCGATATGCTTACCTTGAGAAATCAGATTCAATAATGCCCGGGTTATTTCTACCCGCAGAGGAATCTCCAAGTCAAAAATAGCGCCAAGCACCGAAGTGTCCAGATAAAGTTTCATTTTGTTCATTTTATTTCACCTATAATAAATGTCAAGAAAACCTTTCGAATGCGGACTGCGGAATAACGGGAGAGCCAAAATCGAATTTAAAGAAGCCAGAAATCACCCAAGAATCAGGATTTTACACTCCGGATTTGCTGATAAATTCTTTCGGCTTGCTTAGGACCCAAACCAGGAACCTCGGACAATTGTTCAACCGTCGCTTCCCTGATTTTCTCCCAGCTCCCGAAATGCCGGAGCAGGGTTTTCCTCCGGGCCGGGCCGATCCCGGGAAGCCGGTCGAGCTCGGTTTCCAGGGCCTGCTTCCGGCTTTTCCTCTGGTAGGCGATGGCGAAGCGGTGGACCTCGTCCCGGATCCGGTCCAGGAACCGGAGGGCGGGATGGCGGGGTTTCAGGCGCAGGGGGTTCTTCCGCCCGGGCAGATAGATCCCCTCTTCCTTATTATTATATGTCCGGCCCTTGGCCAGGGCCGCGAGGGGCGGCGGAGTGACTCCGAGGTCGGCCAGGGCTCTCTCGGCCGCCTGGAGCTGACCCCTACCCCCGTCAATCAATACCAAGTCGGGAAAATCGCTTCCCTCATCTTTCAAGCGCCGAAACCTGCGGGTAACCACCTCGTAAAGCATGGCCAGGTCATCCTGCCCGGAGGCCTCCTTGATCCGGAAGCGGCGGTAGTTGTCTTTATCCGGCTCCCCGTCCTGGAAAGTCACCATCGCCCCCACCGCGTTGGAGCCGGAAAGGTGCGAGAGGTCGAAAGCCTCGACCCGGCGGGGCAGGCGCGGAAGATGGAGCGCGTCCTGAACGTCCTTGAGGGGTTTCCCGCTTCCCTGGGAAAGAATGCTCAGGGAAAAGGCCCGGGCGTTTTCCCGGGCCAGATGGAGAAGAGATTTTTGGGGCGGACGGCTGACCACGCCGACCTTCACCCGGCCCCCGGCCTTTTCGGAAAGATAACCCTCCAGCATGACCCGGTCCTCGGGCTCGAACATGATGATGATCTCCGGGGGAATCTCCCGGGGCGGATGATAATACTGGGAAAGAAACGAGCCGAGGATTTCCGCGTCCCCGATCCTCACCCCCTTGAAGGAATAGGGTTCGGACTGGTTGAGCTTCCCCTCCCGCACGGAGAAAACCACCACCGCCGCGAGGTTGCCTTCCCGGTGAAAGCCGATCACGTCCCGGGCCGAGAGGCGCGGGGAAGAAAGCCGCTGGCGGATCAGGATTTTTTCCAGGGCCTGGACCCGGTCGCGGAGAACCGCGGCTCTCTCATAGTTCAGCTCCTTCGCGGACTCCTGCATCTCCCGGGTTAACTTGCCGACGAGTTCCTCCCCCCTCCCGGAAAGGATGACCTTCACCTCGCGGATGATCCGGGCGTATTCCGCCTCCCCGACCTTCCCGCCGCAGGGGCCGAGGCAGAGCCCGATCTCGTAATTGAGGCAGGGGCGCGCGCGGTTCTTGAACTGGCTCGTTTTGCAGGTTCGAAAAGGAAAGATTTTCCGGATGAGCTTCAGCGCCTCCCGGGCGGAATCGGCCGAGGGATATGGGCCGAAAATCAAGCTGTCCTTCTCCGGCGTCATCCGCGACCGGCCCACATAAAGGCGGGGAAATTTCTCCCCGGCGGTCAGGACCAGGCTGACGAAGGATTTGTCGTCACGGAGCCGGATGTTGTAGCGCGGCTTGAATTTCTTGATCAGGTTGTCCTCGAGGATGAGGGCTTCGGTCTCGTTGGCGGTGACGATCCACTCGACCCCGCGGATCCGGGGGGTTAGATACCGCACCGAAGGACGGGAGTCCTCTCCGGTGAAGTAATTTCTCACCCGGCTTTTCAGGTCCCGGGCCTTGCCGACGTAGAGGACTTTTCCCTTCCCGTCGCGGAAGAGGTAGACCCCGGTCCGCTCGGGCACCTGTTCCAGGGAGACCTGGGGTTGGTCCTGAGTCAGAGAAAGGGCCTCGCCTAATCTGATTTGAGATTTAGGATTCTCGTTCATTTCAGTTTCTTTCGCAGGGGAGCCCCTCCGCGGGCTCTCTTCGGCCGTCATTCCCGCGAAAGCGGGAATCCATTCCCCTTTTGTCATCCCCGCGAAAGCGGGGATCCAGAAGAAAAGGAAGGATTCCCCCGGATCAAGTCCGGGGCAGGCTTAGTCAAGCCCGGAATGACAATCAGGAAAAAAATTTGATGTCACACAACATCAAGATCAGCGGCGCAGGAAGTAAAAAAGGAAAATAATCGCCCCCAGGGCGAGCAGAATGAGAACAAACCTTGCTGCCGGGGAAGTTGCCGTCGGGTTAATGGGTTCGGTCGACATCTCCTCCGCCTGGATATCCGCGGTCGGCTCCGGGAGATCCCCGATTTCCAGGGGGGTGGAGTCTTCGGGAGCTCCCGTTTCCTTTTGGGATTTCTCCATCAATTTTTCGTATACCTTCCGAACAATCGGGGGTAAATCGTTAAGATCATACTCCTGGCCTTTATACACGATCTTGGTCTGGTTGGGTCCCGCCTCCCCCCCCGATTCGGCGGAGGCTTTCCGGAAAGCTTCCCTCGTGTCGGCGGGTATATCCTCGATCGAGTCGTATTCCTTCCCCTCGAACTTATACTTGCGTTTTACATTGACTTTGACATCCACGTTCGTTTTCATTCCCGCCTCCTGCCCTGAATTAAATTGTTTTATTTTAATGCTTCCTTTCATTCCTCTCGCAGTTTCAGCGGCGGGCCGAAGCCCGTCCGTTCGGGCGTTTGGATGAGCTTACTTTTCTCTGGGCAATATTCATCAAAGAGCGCAGGGCGTTATTAACAGCTTCTTCAGTAGGAAACGCTCTGGCTACATCAGGACGGAGAAGAACCAGATTGGTCCCTTTCCGATAATCTTCAAGGTATTTGCCCCGGACCCCCGGGCCCAGTTCCTCTCGGCGATACTCGGGCCGCAATCCCTCCGATTTAACCTTCTTCATATTAGCTTTCTTTTTCCCAAGTAAATTCTACCAAATAAATCATAAGAAAGCGGGAATCCATCACCCACCGTCATTCCCGTCCCTCGACTTATCTCGTATGAATTCGGGATAAACTCCGGCGGGGATTCAGAAAACTGATATGGTTTTTCCTGATTCCGGGCCGGCCTTTCCAAATGTCACGAAGTAAAGTACATCCCCCAAATAACGCTTTTATCCCCGGCCGGCTGATCTACCGGCTTTTTTTCTTGGGATTCCCCTTCAGGAAAAGGACCTGCCGTTTGAGGGCGGCCCACCAGGAGCCCTCCAGCTCGCGGAAATTTTCGGAAATGTGCCTCCAGAGCTCCTTTTCCCGCCTGGCCGCGACGAGCTGGGCGGGGGTCAGCATCTTCCTCCGGATTAAGACCAGCCTGTCCCGGAAGGGTTGGAGCCTTTTCCGGGCGGCGCCGGCCAGTCTGCGGGTGAGCTTCGGCAAGTTCTTTTTCCCCATCTTCCCCTCAAGCGAAAAGCGTCAGCCCCACGAAGGTGCCGTGCGGAACGTCCGCGGGCCCGAGCGACCCGCCCACGGTATAAACCTCCCAGCCCGCCCGGGCGGCCATGGTGAGGGCGTCGATTCCGGATGATTCCATCGAGGGGATGCTGATCCCCGGGTGCCGGCATCCCCGGCCGCTCGAGAGCCTCTGGCAATCGGGCTGGAAGCGGCAGAAAAGGTCGCGGCAATTTCCGGAGGCGAACCCCTGGGCCTGCCGGTAGCCGAGCTCCCCGCCCTTCTTTTCGAGCAGCTTGGCGATCGTGTAAACCAGGAGACAGTAGCCGCCCACGTTCAGCATGTTGCCTTTCTGGTCCACGGTTCCCGAGAGGTAATTCGCGTAAAAGCTTTTCTCCGTGACGTAGGCGCTTTTCGCCAGCACCCGGAAAAAGACGCCCCACCGGAAGCGGGAAACGAGTTCGCGGGTCTCCCGGAAAGAGAGTCCGTGGGGCGGGCAGTGGCTGCAGGTTCCGGTGCTGAAGCACTTGGGAACCATGCATTTGAACCTGACCCGGGGGTCGACCAGCACCTCCGTGGCGGGGATGATCAGGGCGTCGTTTGCCCCGCGCTCCCGGGCGTAGGAAAGGAGGGGCTCGAGCCCGGCGGGATCGGAACGACCGTTTTTAACCTTTGGAGAAACCATCAAAACCTCACGCCACCATCACGAGACCCGCCGGGAACCCGGCCGCCCGGTCCGCGGGCAGTTTCCATCCCAGGTTCCCGGCCATGGCCCCGGCGTCTATCCCCATCGCTTCCAGGGAGGCCCGGCTTTTCAGCGGGTAGCGGCAGTTTTCGGGCTTGACCAGCGCGGCGCAAAGCCTCTCGTTTTCACAGAAAACCGCGCGGCAGTTTCCCGACGCGAGCCCCAGGGCTAGGTGATAGCCCAGGTAGAAAGCCGCGGCTTCGATCTTCCCCACGATCCGATAAATTCTTCGGTAGGCCTTGCGGTGGGCCGGGTTGGAAATCGGCCCGCCCCGGTAATCCGGCATTTCTGCGGCGCCCGGCAGGGTGAAAAAGAGCCCCCTCCGGTAAGCCTGGACTGCTTCCGCGAAGGAATCCCGGGGATGCTTGAGGGGCCAGTGGAAGGAACGGTACCCCGAATCAGCCTCCACCCGTGACAGAATTTCTGGGGAAAAAATCACCTCGGCGCTCCCGATGATCGCGATCTCCCCCGCCCCCTCCTCCCGGGCCCGGCCCGCGAAGTCTTTCAGGTCGGCTTCGAGCTGGTCCGGGTCAATCCTCGGCGGGATCTTCCGGACTTTGACCGGTCGCGAAATCATGGCGGCTCAATTTCTGCTAATACCGTTTGAAAAAAATTCAGGGTACATCAAGATATTACCACGCGCTTAAAATGATGTCCTCTCCCAATAAACAGGTTCGGCTTGGGTTTATACGTCGGCAGAGGGTAGGCTTTCGCGAACGGAAAAACTGATCCTAAACTAAACTCCCCGATATTCTTTGCCCATCCCTCAAGGATACCAGGGGAGGCCCGGAAGGACGGAAAACATGAACCGATATTCCTCGCTATCGATTCCGGGTTGCCACAAATACTCCCCCAGGCCCGGCTGTTCCACCACCTCGATATCCCCAGGCAACCGGGCCGAGATGACGGCCGGGCCGGCCACCTGAAACGGCCAGTCCTCCCCCGCCGGGTTGCCGAAGCGGGATTCCACCCTGCCGCCGCCCTCCAGGTTCATGGTAATGCGGCTGAAATATTCCAAACCGTAAATGCCCCGGTCCGGCTCAGTCCCGATAAAATCCTCGATTTCAAGCGCCTCCGCTAACTGGCCGATCGGGATCCGGAAAACGTACCCGTAAGGTTTGACCGTATCCGATTTGGGAGTAAGCCAAACATAAATCAGCGCCCCCTGATCGCCAAGATCCAGGCGCCCGAAATACCAGGAATCGAGCATGTCTCCGCAGAGGCCCTCCCCCCACATGTGATCGGTATACCCTCCGCCGGTGAAGGACTGATCCAGATGGACCGCGCCCGCCCGGTCCGTGATTTTGATGGTCCCGTTCGTCTCGGGATAGCCCAAAGGCCATTCCCACTGATGCCGCGACCCTCCGGGGATCCGACCATAAAGCCCCGATCCGTCCACGGTGAAGCCCGGGGCAGACTCGCGAAACTCCACCTCCACCTCGAGCCGCAGAAGATTGTTCAGGTCCGGCGAATCGATGTGGACTTGAAAAACCTTGAACCCGTTATCCAGACTGCCGGAAAAGGTGCTCTGGCCAATCCGTCCCCGGGGTTCATCGGGGAAAAATTCCGCCGTCGTTCCCGGAGGATTCCTCATGGTGGAAAAAACTTTTCTCCCCCCCTGGGCCACATTAAGCTGGAGTAAATAATAATCGCCGGGAACGGGCTTGGTTACCCCCTCGGGATTATCCCGGTAGGCATAGGTGGCATTGCGGTAATCAACATCCCAGAGATTGGCGGAAAGAAAAATCATGGAAATCCCCAAATCGCCGGAAGAGTCGAAGGCAAAAAAATTCCACCATTCATAAGATCCCGGCTCGTCCGACAACTGGGAAACCTCATCGGTCAGGGTGACCTGCCGGATGCCGACCTTCTCCTCCTGGCCGCAGGCCCAGAGGAAAAATCCCCAGGCCAGCATGGAAATAATAAAGACGGTTCGGTTAATCCCCAACTTAAAGATCTGATCCTGGAATTTCACTTCGAGCTGGTCCGGGTCAATTCTCGGTAGGAGCTTCCGGACTTTGACCGGTCGCGAAACCAGGACGGTTTAATTCCTGCTAACCCGGTTTGGAAATAATTACGAGAATATCAGCCCCTCGACTTCCCCGTCTTGAAGCCCGGGGTACGCTCAGGATTGGACATCCGCCTGAATGAATCCCGAAATGAACCGACATGCCGTCCGTAAAGCTCCGGAGGGTTACCCGCCAAAGAGCATTCATCCACGGGTAAAACCCGTGGCTTTCTGCGGATGCGGGTAAAGTACGTACCCAAAAATTGGGAC